>SDBV01013521.1_pt1 | contig 10383 bp, 8 predicted proteins | sample 2277081 | NCBI WGS metagenome assembly SDBV01 (sample SAMN10402039, study PRJNA504765) | marine sediment metagenome | isolation source: marine sediment core GS10_PC15, 223 cmbsf | place: Arctic Ocean: Southern Knipovich Ridge | collected 2010
GTAAACGAAAGAGAGATTTCATTTCGAGAATTCAACGAACTCAGCGGAGAAAGAGGATCGCTAACCAGAATTCGGCTGATCACCAATCACAAAAACCGTCTGGCTGCTATCAACAATATTGACCCGGCTTGGGAGTTGGTGTGTCCCCGCTTCTGCCTGCAAGTCTGGATCACCCTTAGTTTGTTCGTCTTCGTAGTAATAAATTTCTGCGGAAGCGATGAACTTCTTGTCAGGTTCTGCGATTTTGAGGTGAACCGTAAAATCCATCTTTGGGTCAATAGATTCGATAATCGAAAGACTGGCGACTATGTTTCCGTTCACATCAGTAACCTGGATTTCACAATTGGGTTGCTTCTGGAATGGGGTGATCTCTAAAGTGATACGCACCCGACGTTGGTCTGGGTAGGGTTCTGCGCGCAACTCTCGGATACGGACCTCGTCAGGAGGCAGTGGAATGTCACTCGGGTCTTGTAAGAAAATATCCATGGCAATTCTAATATTCAGCGGACGTGATTAAACCTGGCAGAAGTATGCCAGGTCATTACTTGAGATTATAACCTAGGACATCTTGTCGTGGGGGTACGAGTAAAGCCAAAACCAGGGCAGCGCTTGAGGTCATCTCTGCTCGAGAACAGGCTCAAAAGACTTATATCAGTCTTCGAAAAATCAAGAAAATTCCCGGATATAATAGGTTTCTCATGATAAGGAGAAACCAATGCCCAATCACATAGAAACCCTGGCTATTCATGCCGGTCAAGATCCAGATACCGCTACCGGTGCAGTGATGACACCGATTTACCAAACCTCCACCTATGCCCAAGAGGCTGTGGGACAGCACAAAGGATACGAGTATTCCCGCACTGGGAATCCTACTCGGACAGCCCTGGAAACCTGCCTGGCAGCCTTGGAAGGGACTGAATTCGGGTTGGCATTTGCTTCCGGGATGGCAGCCACAGATGCTGTGCTGCGCTTGCTGGAACCAGGTGATCATGTACTGGCAGGTAACGACGTTTATGGTGGTACCTTCCGCCTGTTTGAAAAAGAATTCAAACGCTATGGGTTAGAATTTTCCTACGTTAATAGCAGTGATCTGGAGCAGGTCAGAGCTGGTTTGCGTGGTAATACGCGCATGGTGTGGTTGGAGACACCAACCAATCCTCTGCTGAATGTGACAGACCTGGGAGGAGTGGCGGAAATCCTGCGGTCTGCGGTAGAACCACTCTATCTGGTGGTAGACAACACCTTCGCGACACCTTACCTGCAGCGCCCAATTGAGTTAGGTGCGGATATCGTTGTACATTCAACCACGAAGTACCTCGGCGGTCATTCGGATGTAGTTGGTGGGGCGCTTGTATCGCGTTCTGAAGCGGTTCACAACCGGCTGGCCTTCCTGCAAAATGCGGCTGGCGCAGTACCAGGACCACTGGACTGCTTCCTGGTGCTGCGAGGTCTGAAAACACTGCCTGTACGCATGGACCGCCATGCCAGCAATGCGGCCTCGATAGCGGATTACCTGACAGAACATCCCATGGTGGCTGGCGTGCTGTACCCCACCCTTCCAACACACCCACAGGTCGAATTAGCCAAGTCACAAATGAAAAATGGCGGTGGAATGGTTTCGTTTATCATGAAAGATGGCGCGCAGGCCGCACGTCGTGCCGCAGAGGGGACGCGCATCTTCACCCTGGCAGAATCTCTGGGAGGTGTTGAATCCTTGATCGAAGTCCCAGCAGTTATGACCCACGCTTCAACCGCCGGGTCGCCTCTGGAGATCGATCCAGGATTGGTGCGCCTTTCGGTCGGTTTGGAACATATTGATGATCTTCGGGAAGACCTGGAAAAAGCCCTGGGAACGAGGTAATAATTGTTGATTGGCTGTTCCTAATTGGTGTTGGGTTTAGTTTGCGTTGAATTATTAGGAATGGAAAACCCAAATATTGTTCTCAGCCTCTGCAAGTTTTCCGATTCCATCACGAAATGCCATTCATTCAATAGGTGATTTGGCGCGATACTTGGGCTCAATTGGATGATAAATCATCATTAGCGATTAGATTATTGAAGACATCTAATTGGGTTTGTACCCGTACCCGGGAAATCCCCCCCGCAGATAATTCCTGATCGTTTTTCTCTAATAACTCTTCGTAGTAGGTGATAATTCCAGGTAATATCTAGGATTGATCTTCATGTGTGAGCAGTAAATTGGAAATTTGATTGTCAACTAAATTGTATTTGCCCAGCTGTTCATAATAATCAAACAGCCGATAATATGTGTCAACACTTAGGTCTCGATCAGATAGTTTCAGTTGCAGATGCTCAATTTTGTCGTTTAGTACCCTTGAAAACTGATTTTCACCCTTTAATGCAATTTCAAGATAAAAGGTGAGCGCTCGCAGATAGTCTATATTGGCCTCGGGGATACGATTTTGATCTGCGAGGAGGCTGCCTTCGAGTTCATACAGATTGGCTACCATGTAGAGGCGGTCAGAGACTAATTCTCCTTGAGTGGTGAGTATATTCATTACACTGGAATCATCCATCTGTTTGAGCAGGCCTGATGGCAAACCTAAGAGCTGTTCCAGGCTTTGGTTGACGATCTGTTGAGCTTCCTGGTATTGACCAGCATCCTTGAGGCCGATGATCTTAGTCAGAACAGCTAACATCTGGTTGATCATGCGCATAAAATAATCTTCAGTCAGCATAATTTTCTGGAATTTCTTAGTCTTGTATTTTCTAGAATCACTAATCGCCAGGATACTGAAGATTTTATCGTTTGCGTTTGAGATAAAGACCAGCCAACTCAAACCGATAGTATCCACAATCTGATGAACATTTACAGCGCAAGTTGATATAAGACAAAATGCGTTAGAAAGTATAAGAAGAAAATAATAGCAGTGGATAAATTAGAAGAAGGTTTCCGTGGATTATTTTGGTGTCCCGATTCTCGTTGTTGATGATTCCATCTGGAGGCAGTTATCCAAACCCAAAAATACCAGGTTTCATGAACTGTTTGTAGATAGTAGGGCACCGCAGTCATAACATGCTTCAAATCCATTGTTAATATTTGAACCGGTTTGATTCTGGTTATTTTTATTTCGTATTCTGCCTCTCTGAAAATAAAATTTTATAAAACTTAGGAGAATCATCGGGATATGGGTGAACACTGATCGCAAAGAGGGTTGATTTAGTAAGTATATCCCCTTGGATTGGATTTCCTTGAGTAAATTATGATGAGAAATGCAATAATAATTCGTTAACCTGTGAGGAGACCGTGAACTTTAATTGACAGATGTATTTGATTGCATTATAATTTGAAAGACGTTCCAGTACAATATACTACATTTTTACCGGAGGACAACGCTAGAAGACGGTTAACATTTCGGAACTAATGTAAATGAGAAGCCAAGCAATGCTCGGCTGGGAAAGTGAACGTCAGCCGGGCTATTTTGTTGCCTATAGAAGATGAGAAAAGGAGGTGAGAATATTGGTATCAGTTGACCTAAGACCAAATGAAAGTCAAGATCAAATGCTTAGGCGATTCCGTAAAAAAGTTGCTAAGAGTGGTGTGATGAGCACCGTTCGACGGAAAAGATGGTTTGTTTCAAAGAGTGAGTTACGTCGCATCCAGAAGAAAAAAGCAATCCGACGGTTGAGGCGCAAACACCCGAGATATTCTTCCGAGTAAAGTTTGGAGTACGAAAGAGATTCCGGAGGTGTAGATGGCTAAAGAAGAAGGAAAAATAACAGTGGAAGGCACAGTGATCGAAGCCTTACCAGCGACCCAATTTAAAGTCCGCCTGGATAACGATCATGAAGTATTGGCATACCTATCAGGAAAGATGCGTAAACATTATATTCGCATCTTGCTAGGGGATCGTGTGCGCTTGGAGATGTCTCCATACGATTTATCACGTGGGAGGATCGTTTACCGGCAGAAGAAACACCAAACGATGCCAGAAGTGAGAGATTAACTCTCTCAAATAAACACTCCGGAATTATTGTGATTAATAATTCGTAGGGAGTCGCCGCGGCGACTCCCTACGTTTAATTTTGGGGGAAGAAAACCCAATTAGGGCGCAAAGCGTAAATCAAAAGAACTTAATACTTTAATGTAGTTAGCTCGTTCGAAGGCAGCTGGTTCAGCAACGGCTTGCTGGCTCATGCTGCCCTTCATTTGAGCGATGGATTCGTATTCATGCTCCTCCATCCAGGATATAACCCCATCCAGAATCTCGGTTCCATGGGCGATGCCATATTTGAGAAACGTGGAGGTTGCCATGCTAGCACTGGCACCCGCCATCGTCGCTTTAAGGAGATCTTCTGCCGTGTGAATCCCGGTTGTCAAAGCAAAATCTGCTGAAATACGTCCATATAAGATGGCGATCCAGCGCAATGGCAGGCGAAGTTCCTGTGAATTGCTCAATACCAAACTGGGGACGACTTCTAATTCTTCAAGGTCAAGATCAGGTTGGTAGAAGCGGTTGAAGAGTACCAGACCATTTACTCCTGCTTCGACCAGGTTGCGGGCGAAGTTGGGCAGGTTTGTGAAGAAAGGGCTCAGTTTGATTGCGATGGGAATTTTGATCGAAGCGCGGATGGAACGCACCAGATCGAGATATTCATTTTCGATCTCCTGGCTGGAAACCTCTGGGTCCGTCGATAAGTTATAGATATTCAGCTCTAATGCATCTGCGCCGGCGTCCTCGATCTTCTTGGCATATTCTATCCAACCACCATTGGTCATCCCATTCAAACTCCCGATGATTGGGATATCGACGGCGCTCTTTAATTTACGCAAGTTTTCTACGTAATCCTCCGGGCCAATGCTGTATTGGTTCAAATCGTTGTAGGCAGCTAAATCTGAAAAAAAAGTTAGGGCTTCAGCGAATGAATCAGTGCCTTGACTCAGATCGCGGTCCAGTCTCAAACTGTCATAGATTATTTGTTCCTCGAAGAGGGAATACATAACCACCGCAGCGATCCCAGCGCGTTCCAGCTGCCGTACGGTTTCAACTTTTTGCGATAATGGCGATGCTGCGGCAATGAGAGGATTTTTTAGATCTAATCCTAAATAGCTCGTTGTAAGGTCTACCATGAAGCGCTCCTTATCATTTATACAAGATTGTGCAAAAGATAAGTTGGGTAAGGTTAATGCAAACAATCCAGAGATAGATTGTTTGTCTGTTGGTGACTGAAAGCGAAGCGAATCTCACTTTACCCAATTATCCAGGTTTGAGAGGTTACTCGTTCCCATTCTTGCCATCATAATGCATCGCGGCCATTTGTTGATAGAGTTCCCAGCGACCTTCGACATCATCCTCGGCCTGTTTCATGAGTGCTTCGGCACGCTGTTCGTCACTTTGCAGGAGCATGCGATACCGGGTTTCGTTATAAGCATAATCAGAGAACGAGATAGTCGGTTTCTTTGAATCGATAACCAAAGGATTCTTTCCTTGATCAACAAGATCTGGATTGTAACGAAACAGGGGCCAGAAACCAGATTGGACAGCCAATTTCTGCTGTTCAAGACCTTTGACCAGATCGTAACCATGTGCGATGCAATGGCTGTAGGCTATGATCAATGAAGGACCATCATATGCATCGGCTTCGATGAACGCGCGCAGTGTTTGCTGGTCGCTGGCACCCATAGCTATCCTGGCGACATACACATAACCGTAAGACATAGCGATCATCCCCAAATCCTTTTTGGGAAGACTTTTACCCTTGGCGGCGAACTTCGCCACGGCAGCTCTTGGTGTCGCTTTTGATGCCTGCCCACCGGTGTTAGAGTAGACCTCAGTATCAAGCACCAGGATGTTGACATTGCGACCCATGGCAAGTACGTGGTCTAAGCCACCGAAACCGATATCATATGCCCAACCGTCACCACCAACAATCCAAACGCTCTTGTTCACCAAATCATCTGCGACGCTGAGTAGATCTTTGGCGCGCGGATCATCTACATTAGCCAGTCGTTCTTTGAGTAATTTAACACGCTTTCTTTGAGCAGCAATCCCCGTTTCATTACTTTGATCGTCATTGAGAATTTCTGTGACCAAATCTTGACCGACGGTATCTGAGAAGGTCGGCAGGAGCTCACGGGCATATTCCTGGTGTTTTTCCAGAGTCAGACGCATACCCAAACCGAATTCAGCGTTGTCTTCAAACAGCGAATTGGACCAGGCTGGACCACGACCTTGGGCATTTACTGACCAGGGGGTGGTCGGCAGGTTGCCTCCATAGATCGATGTACATCCAGTCGCATTGGCAACTATTATTCGATCGCCAAATAATTGGGTGAGCAGCTTCAGGTATGGTGTTTCTCCACAACCTGCACAGGCGCCAGAGAATTCGAAGAGCGGTTGTAATAATTGTGAGTTCTTGACTGTGCCGATCTTGATCGCAGTTCGATCTACTTCAGGAAGGGTGAGGAAAAATTCCCAATTGGCTGCTTCGCGTTCACGAATCGGTGGTTGATCGACCATATTGATCGCTTTACGTCCTACCTGTGTTTTATCTTTGGCAGGACAGGCCTCAATGCATAAAGCGCATCCTGTGCAATCCTCAGGAGCGATGGACAAGGTGTATATCATATTGCGGAATTCTTTCCACCGTGCATCTGCTGAGGGGAAGGAAGGGGGAGCTTTCTCTAATAAGGCGGGATCGTATACTTTTTCCCGAATCACTGCATGTGGGCAGACAAACACGCACTTGCCGCACTGGATACAGATGTCCGTGTCCCACTCGGGGATTTCGAGGGCGATATTACGTTTCTCCCATTTGGTTGTGCCTGTAGGATAGGTTCCGTCAACAGGAAAAGCGCTAACCGGTAGATCGTCTCCTCTTCCAGCGATGATTTCTCCAAGTACTTCCCGGGTAAATTCAGGAGCAGCATCTGGCACTGGTTTACGGATGGTCAATTGGCTGGTCACTTCTTCAGGAAGATTGACTTCGAACAAGTTCTCCAACGTCTTGTCGACCGCTTCGAAATTGTGTTTGACGACCGCTTCTCCGCGTTTACCATATGTCTTGCGAATTGCGTCTTTGATGGCGGTAATCGCTTGTTCGCGGGGCAGGACTCCGCTGATGGCGAAGAAGCAGGTTTGCATAATGGTGTTGATCCGCTGCCCCATACCGGCTTCTTCAGCAACTTTATAGCCATCGATGACGTAAAAACGCAACTCTTTCTCGATCATCATCTCTTGAACCTGGCGTGGAAGCAGATCCCAAACCTCGTCTGGACCGACAAAACTATTTAAGAGGAAGACGGCCTTGGGTGCTGCGTATTTAAGCATATCAAAGCGCTCGAGGAATGTGAATTGGTGGCAGGCGACAAAATTTGCATTGTCGATCAAATATGGAGCCCGGATCGGATGAGGACCGAATCGAAGGTGTGAGACGGTGATCGCACCTGATTTCTTTGAGTCGTAAACAAAAAATCCCTGGGCGTAATTTTCAGTTTCTTCGCCGATAATTTTGATCGAGTTTTTATTGGCTCCAACCGTGCCATCAGATCCCAAACCGAAAAAGACCGCCCGTACAGTTTGCGGGTCCTCGATTGAGAAACCAGGATCATAATCAATGCTGTTGTTGGTGACATCATCGATAATGCCGACTGTAAAGCTGTTTTTTGGCTCACTCTCGGTCATTTCTGAGAAAACGCCTTTAACCATGGCTGGAGTAAATTCCTTGGATGAAAGTCCATACCTTCCACCGACGATACGCGGTTTCTCAGAGAAGGTTGCGATCCCTTTCTCCATTCCTATTTGGATCGCGGCGCTTACGTCCAGGAAGAGCGGTTCCCCAGTAGAACCAGGTTCTTTAGTGCGGTCGAGCACTGCGATCGTCTTTACAGTCGGGGGCAGCGATTTTAGAAAATCACCTATTGGGAATGGGCGGTAGAGGCGTACAGTTACAACTCCCAACTTCTCCCCATTCTGGTTGAGGGAATTTACTGTTTCAGAGGCAGTTATTGCACCACAACCCATCATCACAATGACTCGCTCTGCATCGGTCGCACCGTAATAATCCATGTTGTGATATTGCCGTCCAGTCAGACTGGAAAATTTATCCATGGCTTTCTGAACGATATCAGGACATGCATCATAATAAGGGTTAACTGTTTCACGAGCCTGGAAATAAACATCGGGGTTTTGAGCGGTGCCTCGCAAAACTGGATAATCAGGTGACAATCTGCGGGAACGGTGAGCTCGGACAAGTTCATCGTCTATCATCGCACGCATGTCTTCATCGGTGAGCTGTTCAATTTTATTCACTTCATGCGATACGCGAAAGCCTTCAAAGAAGTGTAAGAAGGGTAATCGAGATTCGAGCGTTGCAGCCTGCGCGATCAATGCAAAATCATGAGCTTCTTGAACAGAACCGGAGGACAACAGGGCAAAACCCGTGGATCTGGTGGCAGTGACATCAGAATGATCGCCAAATATGGAGAGTGCTTGAGCCGCTAGCGAACGTGCTGAAACATGGAATACGGTGGAGGTCAACTCCCCGGCGATCTTGTACATATTGGGGATCATGAGCAACAAACCCTGAGATGCTGTAAAGGTTGTGGTCAATGCACCTGCTTGAAGGGCTCCATGTACTGCTCCAGCAGCACCACCTTCTGATTGCATCTCAACTACCAAAGGTACCGTCCCCCAGATATTGGTCTTGCCAACAGCAGACCAGGCGTCTGCAAATTCACCCATACCAGAAGATGGCGTGATGGGATAAATCGCTACAACTTCATTTACCTTATGGGCAACCAGGGCGACAGCCTCGGTCCCATCAACGGTGATAATAGGTCGTTTCATCATCATTTCTCCGGAACTCAATTTATTACGCCGTACCTTTCCGGCGTTTGATTTCATAAAGGTCAGGAATGCCGACCGGTTTTCTAATCTAATAGTCTAGCCCCATCAGAACCAACCAACTAGTAATATATGACATCAAAAACACCTGTGACCTGTCATATATTTAGACAATTGATGGGTTGTTTATCTCAAATTCTTAAAACTATACAGATCTGCAAACCTACTTGACCATTTTCTTCGATAGATTTAAAATCAAGCCGAGATTTTGTCGATCAAGGACGGATTGGGATTTGTGCTATACTTGCAACAATGGATACTAACCACCATATCTGGCGGGCATGGGCGAATACCCTGCACCGGTGGGGGTTACAAAACCTGGTGGCTTCATTCCTCGAGGCAGCTGGTCCACTAACACTGATTGGTGCTCAGGTGGTCTATGTTGGTCAACCAATCTTGAATGGTTTTGTGCCAGATGGGCATTTAAACGCATTGACAAGTGTGCTCGAAAATGATGGTCAGCGGGAAGAATTTATAGCTTGTCTTCGAGAGGAAACCTGATCGTGGATAGTCTCAATATTTTAGGTTTATTTTTTGTCCTGGTGTTCTTCGGTTTAATGATCGCGGCTTCGGTGGTTCTCCGGCAGAGAGAAGGGCGAAAGCTGCGGGAGATCCCGGCATTTGTGCGCTTGCATAGGGCGATTGGTTTAGCAGTTGAGGCTGGGAGCCGACTTCATATCTCTCTGGGTAGAGGACAATTACTTAGCTCACAAAGTGCGATCGGTTATGTCGGGTTGAGTATATTGAATCGTATTGCTCGATCAACATCGATCAGCGATCGACCCCCAGTCGCTACATCTGGTGAGGGATCATTGGGTATCCTTTCACAAGATACCCAACAAGATGCGGCAAAATACCTAGGTGTGGAAGCTGATCCCATGCGAGGCAGGATCACCGGTCTGACACCTTATTCTTACGCTGCTGGCACCCTCTCGTTCATCCAAGAGGAGGATATCGGTGCGAACTTACTGATTGGCAGCTTTGGCAATGAAGTTGCATTGATAACTGATGCAGCAGAGCGTAGGGATGGTATGACGCTGGGCGGAACAGATAATTTGACTGGTCAGGCTGTATTATTCGCCGCAGCCCAAGAACCTTTGATCGGTGAGGAAACTTATGCTGGTGGCGCTTATCTTGGTGCTGGTCCGATGCATATCGCCAGCCTGTACGCGCAAGATATCCTCCGTTGGGTATTAATTGGTTTGATCGTGATTGGTGCCATCCTGAAACTTTTTAGTGTGCTGTGAGAAATCTGGTCTATACTGCCATCGCGATTGGAGTAGGAATAGTTGTCCTCTTGGGCTATTTCCTGGAGTTTGATCTGCTGGTTAACCTGAGAATCGTTTTACTTGAATGGGCTACTATCCTTGTGGCAACTGCTTTATTAATTGGGGTTGTTAATCTTTTTATCGTCCACTGGCGAAAATCCACAACCGATCAACCGAATCGGGTTAACAGCATAGCCTTATTAGCTGGACTGACAATTACTTTGGGTGTTGCAGGCTGGTTCGGACCA
>SDBV01013522.1_pt1 | contig 10382 bp, 5 predicted proteins | sample 2277081 | NCBI WGS metagenome assembly SDBV01 (sample SAMN10402039, study PRJNA504765) | marine sediment metagenome | isolation source: marine sediment core GS10_PC15, 223 cmbsf | place: Arctic Ocean: Southern Knipovich Ridge | collected 2010
TTCTTCTCCAACAGCAGCAAACCGGAAACAGAAGCATTGATCAGCACCACCGCCAAAACGATACCGACCCACTTATGAACTTCCCAAAAAACCTTATAAGCCCGCATACAAACAATCTCCGACACGACAAGCAAAAATCTACAAACATTTTAGTATAACCATCGAACCAAAAAAATGCAACACCCTGTCCTGTTGACAATAGTTCCCGCTGTCAACAAAAGGGAACCACACAATCCACGTCAAGCCAGCATGCACCTTGCTTACTCACATTTTCTGTTAAGAGTGGAAGGCCTCCGTGTCCTCCGATTTGTCCCAAGATCACGTACTATATCAGATAACGAGATTTTATCTGTTTATTTTTAGCATATCACACTCTGTTGTTTCCGGAAAATCGAAAGACATGCAAAACGCGAGCCCTTACCACTGTTTCCCGATATAGAGCATCGCACTGTAGCTCGACTATTTGTTCTTTGTGGCCCAATTGGCTGCTGCGACCATCAACTTATTCCACTGTTCCAGGGTTGCAAGGAAGCCTATTATATGTAAGTGATTCCGCCTGCCTGAAATATGCTCATCCAGCATATCTTCAATTGTCTTTTTGTGTAAAATCTGTTGACAAAGACTTTCACGCGAAAGCAACATATCTCTAAGAGTATCACCAAGGCGTGTGGCAAAAACATCCCCGGCAAGTTGTTCGTGCGCTCTTGTTTTTTTTGCCGAGGGTAACCTGTTCTGGAGAGCAACCGTTACCCTGTTTGCGCGTATCATACTTTCAGTAAAAGCCTTTGAAGCTTTTGGATAGTCAAACAGCGGCAAATACTTACATCTGTTGATAAGCCATCTGTAAGCTTCCGGCGTGTATCTCTTGATGGTCGTCCGGTGCAAAAGACAGTTCTGGGTAATCGGAGGCGGCAACTGGTATGCGAGCTTTATAAGGGCGGGACTCTCAAACAATGAGAACCTCTTCCTGACAAATGTGCGGCGCGCAGAGCCTGAGCCCCACCTGCAATATCGTTCAAACAAATAGAACAAATTGAAGACATCACTGGGTTCAGAGGATATCTTCTCGAGCGATTCTACCGAACAGGTCAGTCGCGACAAAAGCAACTCCTTAGTCCCGGGCTCACTCCACTTGAGCTGTCGAATACGGGGAAACTGGCGTTCAAGATATTGCAAGATGTCATATGTTGAGTATTTGTCCAAAGGCCGTCGCCGCAGGGGACTGGGCCCATAGAACCCACTATAGATCTCACCGCCGTTTCCGATGAAGGTGGGTGGAGATTCGGCATCCACCTTGGGCATGCTGAACGTGGCTCTTTTGCTATTGGTCATTCCGTTTGTTACGAAGGCCAGTAATCTTGACAGTGGCAAAAACGATTCTCCACTTTCCTTGCCAGGCCTGAAGCTTCGGTGATTGAAGCAGTACTTCCCAGCCATACGACTGGCTGTCTTCACTTCATTGTGGCATGCATCTCCTCCGGTTATCGCATTGATACGAGAGCCCTCTATAACCGACAGGAGAAGAGCTGTGACCATCCTGCTATCCATCCCGGCAGTCAGTTCCACCTGAATCTCCGGTGCACCGCTGCAAAGACCCCGCGCGTTATCCCGCATCGTTTCGATCATCAGATCAATTTGACTGTTTCGTCCTTTGCTATTATCCGCGGCGATCCGTTTTTCGTGAAACACCAAAGCCCCACGAGTTTTTCTAAGATTGCCATTTCGCCACGTAATGTATTCATTGGGATCGCAAACATTAAGTGTCTTGAGCAGGGGCTTACCGCCCAGCGACCAGTCACACGCAATAAGCGATGCCGCCGACACGAGGTCGTATTCAATGGGACAAAGCCCGGTAGCCACAATGGGCACGTCGTGAGGAGATACCAGCAATACTTCTCCATTTTCAAAATACGTCAGGGTGCGCAGCCCCATCAGGTCTGACACCAGATAGACGGTGTTCTCAGCAGGATCCACGATGACCGCGCCGAACGATCCGTCAAGGTTGCGCACGGCGTCGAGTCCACCGGTTTTCCATGTCTGCGCGACAAGTTCAGCCATCGGCACGCCAGACGGCCGAACCATATCACCGAAAACAAGAACAGCTAAATCAGTATTGGCAAATTCAGTAACCAGTCTGTTATCCGGTATTTCTTCCGGCCAGAAATAAAACCAACCCCCATTTACCTGCGGCAAAGCCTTCCAGCCTATCTCCAAAGAGCATCCTAACGACGGCATCAAAGACCGTGTAATCTCACACGCTCTTTCATAAGTTTGAAAATTTGCCTCCCTGCTCTTGGCGGCAAAGAAAAGAAAGCTGTACATGAAGGTTTTCCTTCCTAAATGTGTTTTCTCCTGCAGGTTCGCTTCCGACACATTTTCTTCCCCTTCGAAACTCGAAACTAATCAGTTCGACATTCTGCGGTTCAAATTGAAAAACAGCACAAAGCTGCACCCTCTACCGAAATAATAACGCCCCTCAACCTGACATGCAAACGATGAAGACCGGCTAACTGTTGCTCAACGCTCACGACAAGCGCACCTTATCCCCTTTGACAAAACAGGGGTGGCCCCGGCGTCGGTTGTGGCAGTGGGTATCAGTCCTGGTTCTCTGGCTCGGTCTTGGCTGGTCCTGTCGATACTTCGGCGATCTCGTCGGCGTCGTCGATGGCGTCTCTGACCTCGTTTTCGGTCTCTTTTATGCCCTTTTTGAACTCCGTTATGCTCTTTCCAAGGCCTCGAGCGATCTCGGGCAGACGTTTTCCGAAGATAAGCACTGCGACGACCAGAACGATCATCCATTCCCAACCGCCCGGGAATCCAAAAGCTAATACGCTTTGCATATTTTCAATCATCATATATCCTTAAAACACTGTTTTCCTTTGTCCGAATGGCCACATTCTACAGTATTCGGCCAATCCAGTCAACAAAATCCGCATGTTTTTTCCATCATCGCCATTTAGCCCCTCTTTTTGCCCCCTGTGCCCTCACATATCTCCCTCCGCAACCACTTCCACACCGCAAAGCAGCGTCTTACTCCCCTTCGCCGAGCCCGACGGCGTCAGCATAATCGTTAAATCCCGCCCGGCCTGAACACCACCGAATTCCTTCACAATCGACCGTCTCGACCCCCCCGCCTCTGCAGCAATGTCAAATCCGGCAAGCACTTGTTGTCCCTCTATCGCCACATCGAACATACGCACGCCCGGTTCGCTCTGTTCGGGCTCGGCAAAATACAGACGCACCGTGTAAATGCCCTTGTAGTCGCTGTCATTGGCAAGCCCGATCCTGATCTCATCGAGCCCCTCCACCCCGGACGCCGCGACCCACCCAAGCGGACCCGACGTGATTCGTGACGAATCATAGCGGTAATACCCGCCCTTTTCGGGCACCGTCTTGACCGAAATCTCAGGCGACCTCCCCCCGACGCTCGGATAGTCCAGCCACAGCGTGCCGTCATCACCCATGCGGTCCCCGGGTGCACCAAAATTGATGCCCACGCGCACAACGGGTTTGTCGCTTGCTGCAATCGTATTGAACGTCCACATATCCGCATCAGGCATGTGCACCAGCGCAAGCGACGTCTGGTTCTGGTAGCTGCACGTGCAAGTCTGCGTGTAATCCGGCGCATTCAGCACACCGTTTGCAGCGATCAGATTCGACGAGCAGCCCGACCTGAAACCGCCCAGATTGCCCGTCCCCCCGTCATTGGCCAGGTCGAAGAAACCCGCAGCCGACGAACGGAACGTCAGCAGATGCTGCGAACCCACAGCGGTATTACAGCCTTTCAATCGCATGTACTCCCATGGAACGCTCGCACCGGTGAGCGGGTGCTTTCGCATGACTTGTTCGCCGGTCAGCAGACCAAATGCCCTCGCGGTTCTGCCCTGCGAACGCTGCGTGATGATGGTGTCGTCGTGCAGGATGTACGGCCCGTTATACGTAATAGCCTCATCCCACAGCACCTTGCCGTCAGCGCCGCGGCGAGCGATAATGCGGTCAAAATCCTTCCACGGCCCCATACCGTCGCCGTCCGGCCAGTCGCCCTGTATCAGCACGTCATGTTTCACCGAATAACCTAACCACCCCCCGAAAACATCATCCTCTTTTTGCCAGCGAACCTCACCGCTCTTGACATCTATCGCAAGCAGGCGATTACCCTGCGCCGAATCCGGTGCCTTGTCAACCCCCGGCTTCACCACAAAAGGCGGCAGCAGGTCCATGCAGAAGATCGTATCGGCGCCCACGGCGATCGCGTTGTGCGGAAAACCGAATCGCGCACGCACCGATGAAACGATCTTGCCCGTGTAACGATTCATCACGACAAGACGTTTGCTGGCGAGCAGGTCGGCGTAACGCGTCCATCTCAGCCAGCCTCTGTCGGCCCCGATAAGCTCGGAGTACTTCGCAAAGCCCGCCCCCGCGATAAGATAGTCTTCATAGACACCCACATAACCCCATTCCGCAGGTCCATCGCCCGCCGCATCCGGCATGGTGAAAACAGCGACCACCTCACCCGTGGCGGCGTCAAGCACTTTGCAGTTGCGGTCCTGGATGACATAAACGCGATCGGCGCTGGCGACAAAATTACTGCCCCGTGCATTTGCACCGGCGCTATGCCCCTGGTTGCCGCTCGTATCCCGAAAGTCGTCGACGAACGTGCGGTCGTAATAAACATCGAACGCGTAGAGTTCGTCAAGCTCCGTCTTCCACAACCGACGCCCCGTATAAACATCGCGGGCACAGATCGAACGGATCCCTTCGATAAACAGCCGTCCCGCCGTAATCTGCTCGCTCGGGCCATGCCCGTGACGCGGCAGCACATCGCCAAACGCCGCCCGGTCGCCAAACCACAGCAAACCCAACGGCGCCTTCACGAGTTGGTCTTCGGAACAGACAGTGTTTGCGATGCTGCCGTACTGATGCGTCCAGTCCGCCGAACCAGGCAAAGCCCCCATACGCCTGAGACGCACAAAGCCCTCCGAATAATCGATGCGGGCATTGGGCAGTCTCGCAGCCTTGAGTGTTTTCGCAAGCCCGCTCGAACCCTCCGCACGCGCCCGGTCGCCGAAGAATGCCGCCCCGCCGTAAGGACGCACCGATTCAAAAAGCTTCTTCATCCCGCCCCCGGCAAGCAAGCCGTTATCGGCAGGCGCCTCCGAAACCACCAGGCCGGCAAAATAAGGCGGCAGTCCGACCGTGCTGATATCTCCACCCATAACAACCGCACGCCTACCGTAAAGCCCCGCATCGCTCAGCCTTTTCCGCAATGTTAGGACCTTGGCTTGATCGGGTTCGAGGATAATAATATGCAATCGCGATTGACCAAGCAGTCCGTCAAGAAGTTCGCCGCTGCCGACGCCTAACATAAGACAGTAACCTTCCGTCTGTCCGGACTGAGCAAGGATACGTCCCGCGCGATCACCATCCCCGGACCGGGTGCCCTCTCGCTGCTCAGGCCGGAGGGCTTCGTAATACCGGGGTTGCCCCTCATCGGGCCCAAAGCAGTAGATTGCTCCCGCCGTCGTAACAACAAAGAGCTTGCCGTCAGCGGCCAACATATTGAAAACCTTACCATCGACCTCGGCGGTCCACGAGACGACTGCACTGCCATCCTTCTCCGGGATATCGATCGCGGCGATAAGCCCGTTCTTACCGCTGCCGTACACACGACGCCCCGCCCGCATATGGATCTTGTCGATCGGCTGTTGCAGTCGGCTCTTCCACAGCCCTTTCGCCTTGCCTTGCGCCTGGGGCGCATACGCCATCAGCGAACCATCCCCGTCCAAACCGATAATCCCATCGTCCGACATCACCGCTGCCGACGCTGTCGCCGCAGCGCCGCCGTTTGCAAGATGATACATGACGTCAAAGTTGAAAAACCAGTCCTTGAAAATCGCGATGTCATAGCCCCCCCGGAACTTGCCGAACGCCCTGTCGTCATGCTTGAAATAAAGCAGTTTGCCGGTTTTCCGGTCGAATCCGGCTGGTCGTGCCCTTCCGCCCGTAACAATGAGTTTGTCCTCCGAGGCGGCGATGTACCCCTGCGGCGCAACCCCGGAAAAAGCCGGTTGGCCATGAGGCTGGCGCACAAAACTGGGGCCCGTGGAACTGTTTGTCCACACAACCGCGCCCGTCTCGGCATCGACGGCGTGGATGAACGTCCCCATAAACGGCCAGATACCCGCGGCAAAGTAGACGATGCCCTCGTATATGACCGGCGCACCACGGGCAGGCCACATGGAGATAAGCCGGTCATTACCCAGCACTTTGCGCTCGCCGGGACCACCGCGGAGCTTCCAAAGCAGCGAACCGTCGTCAGCCTTCAGGCAGTAGAGATATCCATCGTCACTTACAAAATAGACCCTGCTGCGCCACCCAACCGGTGCAAACCGGACCGGCCCGTCGCAATAGAACCGCCATTTTTCGACCCCACTGTCCGTATCGTAGGCTGTCACCGAGTCGGTCACCATCGACGGGACAAAGATCGATTTTCCCATCACGACCGGCTCATAGGAAACGTCAAACTGCAGTTTGTACTGCTCCAGCGGCCAGGCGGGCCGAGGTTTGCCCAGCTTTCGCACCCATTGCAGATGAAGTTGACCCGCCAAAGACTCATCCGATGACGCAGAACGGGACGCATCGAAACGCCACATCGGCCAATCTGCCCCCTCAAGCTCCACCGCACCAGGAGCTGTCGCAAACCAGACTAAAATAATAATGATTACCCGATTGCGTCGCCTCATTGACTCTCCATACACATTAACACTAAAAGACTTCTGCAAAATTGCGGTTTGGCATACATTACTTAAGAAAATCATCTTTTCGATTTTCTTATGTAATTGCGCAACATCTTGCTTGAAAACGAGTTATCGTCAAGAAAAGAAAAAAGCCCTTTCGCTTTTTCTTTTCCAAAAACATGTCAAATCGCAATTTTGCAGAACTCACATTAACACTAAGGCAAACTGCTTTGCGGCAGGTTTGGGACGATTCCCAAAAATGCCCGCCCGTCGCAGATTCGGCCTTTTTCAACAGAACTATTCTAACATTGTGTTGTATCAAATGCCAGTGGCATGTGGGATCACTGGCGTCAGTTGAAACGACAAGTGATGTTTCGGGCCGTTTATCCGCCTGACGAGACCAAATTACCACTGTCGCCAAAAAAATGCCGTTGACGCGCCGGCGATATTTGATTACAGTACACGCTCTTGAATCGACGTTCCTGATTGGGTCTGATAACATATGGCAAGAACCAGAGAAGAATGCGGCGTTTTCGGGATCTACGGCGACCCCGAAGCCGTACAAAAGACTTTTTTCGGGCTTCACAGCCTTCAGCACCGCGGCCAGGAATCGGCCGGTATCGCCTCCAGCGATGGCGAGTACATCCGCTGCTACACAGGCATGGGGCAGGTCAGTCGCGTATTTCGCAAAGCACGCGGATACCTTGACAAACTCAGAAACCCGATGGCTGTCGGTCATGTTCGCTACTCCACAACCGGATCCAGCAACCCACTCAACGCACAGCCCTTTCTCGGCGAGTATTCACGCGGCCAGGTCGCTGTCGCACACAACGGCAATATCATTAATGCCTCACTCCTCCGGGACGAATACGAGGCTTACGGGCACATTTTCAAATCAACCAACGACACCGAGATCATCGTTCACCTCATGGCCAAACCCAGTCATGTCGCCAGGCCCGACCCCATCGGACACGTCCTCAACCATCTCCAGGGGGCCTATTCGCTCGTGTTTCTTTTCGCAGATCACCTCCTCGCCGCACGCGACCCATACGGCATACGCCCTTTATGCATCGGAAAAACCGACGCGGGAGCATGGTGTGTCGCAAGTGAATCATGTGCCTTTGATACCATCGGCGTCCGATATATTCGAGATGTCGAGCCCGGCGAGATCGTTACCCTGGACAAGAATGGTCTAAGCAGTAAGTTTTTTGTCACCCCGGGCACGGTCACCCCGGCGCACTGCATGTTCGAGCATGTCTATTTTGCCAAGCAAAGCAGCATTATATTCGGCGAAGGTGTTCACGGCGTGCGAAAAAAGTGCGGACGGCAATTGGCACGCGAGCATCCCGCCCATGCCGATATCGTGATTCCTGTTCCGGATTCGGGGACGTCGGCGGCAATCGGCTATGCCGATGAAACCGGCATCCCGTTCGACATGGGATTTGTCCGCAGCCACTATGTGGGCAGAACGTTTCTGGCGCCCTCGCAGGATATGCGGGACCTCGGCGTAAGGCTTAAACTGGCGGTGGTCAAGGAAGTCGTTAAAGGCAAGCGCGTGGTCGTAGTGGATGATTCCATCGTCCGCGGCACAACGACAAAGGGCAAGATAAAATCGATCAGACAGGCAGGGGCCACCGAAATCCACATGCGTGTAGCCTGTCCGCCCGTCGCCAACCCGTGTTTCTACGGCGTTGACTATCCGACCAAGGCCGAGCTGCTCGCCGGTAACAAGACGCTCGATGAGATCAGGGACTTTCTTCATGTTGACACGGTGGGATACCTGTCGGTTGACGGCATGTTGTCCTGTGTTTCACTTCCGGACGACCATTACTGCACCGCCTGCTGGAGCGGCCGCTACAAACTGCCCGTCAATACGATCGTCAACAAGTTCTCAATGGAACGCCACCAGATGCAGTTGTTTGATGATGTCGAGTTGTAATGGCTAAAAGCGAATGCATCAGCTATGAGCAGTCCGGCGTAAGTATCGACGCAAACGACCTTATGGTCCGGCGTATCGCCCGGTCGGTCGCCGCCACGCACGGACCCCGCGTCATCTCGCTTGAAAACGCCTTTGCCGGGCTCTTTCGCCTGGACTATGACGAGAAGATTTTCAAGAAAAACTACAAAAGCCCCGTCCTCGTCGCCTGCACCGACGGCGTCGGCACCAAGATCCTGATCGCACGGGATATGGCCCGATTCAACACCGTGGGCATTGACCTTGTCGCCATGAGCGTAAACGACATGATCGTCCAGGGCGCAGAACCCCTCTTCTTTCTGGACTACCTCGCCGTCAACAAGCTCATTGGCGAGCGCATCGCCGAGATGGTCGAAGGCATTGCCGCCGGATGCAGACAGGCCGACTGCGCACTCATCGGAGGCGAAACAGCCGAGATGCCCGACATCTACAGAACCGACGAATTCGACATGGCTGGTTTCGCCGTAGGAGTCGTCGAAAAGAACAAAATCATCGACGGCAGCGGCGTCGAGAAAGGCGATGTCATCCTGGGCCTCGCCTCCAGCGGCCTCCACAGCAACGGCTATTCCCTCGTCCGCAGGATATGCTTTCAAAAAGCAGGCCTCAAACCCACCGACATAATCGACGAACTGGACGGCGCAATGATCGGCGACGTACTCCTTGAGCCAACCCGAATATACGTCAAATCGATTGTAAAACTCTTAGCCCAATACAAAGTAAAAAAAATCGTCCACGCCATGGCCCACATCACCGGCGGCGGACTCGTCGGCAATGTCCCGCGAGTACTCCCGAAAAACTGCGACGCCGTCATACGGAAATCAAGCTGGCCCATACCCGCCATATTCGGTTATCTCCAAAACACCGGCCCCGTCGAAGAAGAAGAAATGTACCGCGTCTTCAACATGGGCATCGGTTACGTCCTCATCGTCGCCAAAGATTTCGCCGACTCCATAACAAAAAAACTAACAAAATACGGCGAGCACGTCTACAGAATCGGAACCATAACGGCAGGCAGAGGAAGTGTGGTCTTGAAGTAGTTCTTCGGTGGCCAAGCCCCACCCTGCGAAGAGCGATGACTGCGGGTAAAACCCGCAGCTAAATAGTTCCTGTTGCGGAAACAACATTTTGACAGGAGGTGCAGGGAAATGAGTTCGTATTTGACGAGGAGAGAGTTTCTCAGGGCAACGGGAACGACGGTTCTTGCCGTTTCGCTGCGGTCGGAAGTCTTTGCCGCCGCTAAGAGACCCAATCTTGTTTTTGTGTTTCCGGACCAGATGCGCGGTCAGGCGCTTGCGTTCCTCAATGAGGACCCGGTGATAACGCCCAATCTCGACGCCTTTGCAAAGGACAGTCTCGTACTCCCGCAGGCGGTCAGCAATTATCCCGTATGCAGCCCATACCGGGCACTGCTGATGACCGGCAAATGGCCCCACGCCAACAATGTGCTAAGCAACTGCACCAGCAACACCGGGCCCTTCGGCTGTGAATTGCAAACCGGTGACCGCTGCTGGCCGGACGTTCTCAAAGACGCCGGCTACAGCCTGGGCTATATCGGCAAATGGCATCTCGAAGCGCCGCGGGCGCCCTACATCGACTGCGCGAACAACCGCGGCAAGCTCAAATGGAATGAGTGGTGCCCGCCCCATCGCAGGCACGGCTTCGACTTCTGG
>SDBV01013523.1_pt1 | contig 10382 bp, 13 predicted proteins | sample 2277081 | NCBI WGS metagenome assembly SDBV01 (sample SAMN10402039, study PRJNA504765) | marine sediment metagenome | isolation source: marine sediment core GS10_PC15, 223 cmbsf | place: Arctic Ocean: Southern Knipovich Ridge | collected 2010
TGTATTGTCCACCAAGCGAAAGTTCAAAGCGTCAGTAGAATGGTTGTAAATCAACCCGCCTGCAATATCCGCTTCTGGGTCGCCCCACAATATACCAGAAGTATTACTGTTTGGGGTCAGGAAGTGTATGTATGTTGCTGCAGAGTTCTCTATAACTAGACCCGCATTACTAATAGCAGTTACTGCTCCAGCATTACCTCTCCATATATGAACGCCAGGGTCAGGACTTGGAAAACTCCCAGCTAAGGCAATCATTAAGTCGCCAGTTCCTGCGGCTCGTAAATCCCAAAAAGTATCCGTGCCGTTATAGTACAGGCGAGAATCTGAACCGCTCCCGAACTCTGCCGCGCTATTATCCAAAAGCTGCAAATCCCCGGTCATCGTCCCGCCGGCCAGCGGAAGGTAGCTCGAGGCCGTGATCGTGTCGGGTATATGGGCATCGGCCAGCGCAGTCCAGGTTCCGTCCGTCCCATCACTTCCCAGGAAAGTATTTGCCGCGCCGATCACCAACTCCTGCCAAACAGGAGTAGCCGTCTGGCCCACGATGAGACTCCCGCGAGATACCGCCGCAGCGAGAGCATCAGTATGAGTAGCAGATAGAATATCGTGTGAAGTTCCACCGCTAGTAACAATATTACAAGTAATAACAGAATTGAGAGTTGTGCATGTAACACCAGCACCAGTGAAGTTAATTGTGCCAAAGACAGCAAAGAAATCAAGTGCGGTGCCTTCATCTTGAATTTCGAGGATCAAGCTAGACGAAGCTGGTCCTTGTAAAAGGGCTACATGTTGGAGCTTTGGATTAGATGCTACTTGTCCTAAAGCAAGTTGGGCACCTAAAAGAAGGAGGATACCTACCTTCCAAAGTTTATCCCAGGTAGATGTTGAAAACTCCCTAATTACCTGGGGAGGAGGTACATTCTGTACTTCTACAGGTTTCATGGTAATCTGAGCTAAAGCTCTAAGTACTGCACGTTCCTGTTGCTCGTGCTTAGTCCAATCTGGATGACGATGTTCGATCTCTGAACGATAGTGATCTATAATCGAGTCATCGATTAGGATATCACGATTAACAAGTTCCTGCATACCAGCTTTATGTAGATACTCAATCAAGCGAGGACTTTTCTCTTGTAACTTCATACGCCCTCCTCTTGAGTGAAGTTGAGAGAACTAGAAGCAGTTTCAATGTAACCTGGAATGTCGCTAGCATTGAAACGTCCATAAGCGAAGAAGGTATAGGCCTCATTCGGATACATCTTGACCTGTGGATCAGTTTTGAGAGGAGCTCTGACAAACCAGTTAAGAGCTGTTTGGCCAGGAGAAGGGCGCACACGTATCCAACGGCAGATAGCACTAGCAGTTACTGCTTCTGGATCGCCTGCTGCATCTACTGCAAACTCAGCTACTGTTCGTAAGGCCATTAAAGCAGTCCAATCCTTCCTACTCTATAAATACGAGAAGCGTAGCTCCTGTAGTAAGCGTAGGAACTCTCAAACCCTGGATTACTCCAACGTATTCTGAGGCTACAGGTTGTAGATCAGCGGCTCCATTGGCATGCCACACTATTCTACCATTTTTGTCATGAACTATAACTTCATCTGTGTCCAAGCTATAATCCACTAGCTCAAAGTGAGCAATACAGATATATCCAGTCCAGACATCTGTTCCAGATGCAGTATCAATGAGCCATGGCAACGATGAAAGTCGATTAGCCATTCTTTTACTCCTAAACTGGTACGCACGAAAAGTCTATCGCGTTGTACTCTTTTGTTAGAGTTATGAGAAGCTCTCTAAAGGCTCTAATAGCCATAACCTCTTTGTCGAGATCCCACTCTCCTAAGAAAGCAAAAGTGACCAAAGTGACTTTGTTATCTGCAAAACGTACAGTTTGGTCCCATTGTCTTCCTCCTTCAAAATTTACTAAGAAACGATAGAGATTGCTAGCTTCCTCAGTCCAATGTAGATTAAGTATAGGTATAACCTTATCTAAGCTAAAGGTGGCTGCTACAAAGGTAGAGCCACCTCTAGAAGCATGAGTAAGCTTATTCCTAGACTTCAACTTGAATCTACGTCGATCGTCGTTGAACTCAATCTCAAAGTCAGCCAAAAGAACTCCTTACTCAGAATAGTGATTATCAGAGAAGTTCAGCCCTAATGACTTTAGGTTGGCCACCGTGTCAATAATCCACGGCAGGGACGCAGTTTGATTAGCCATCTATACCTCCTATACATCAGCAACTGGATCAAGTATTCCTTGTAAGTTGACAGTATTACTAGCATAGTTCTCTGAGCCATAACAACTAGCTAAGGCAATTGATCCAGCAATGGCTGTCTTTGGAGAGGCTACTCTATTGTTATAGACATAACCGGTTGTGGCAGTCATCAAGGTTAAAGGAATTACACTAGCACCACCCAGCTGCATGAGAACATTACCAGCGACGATAATATCCTTAGGAGCTGTAGTAGCACTAACGATGAGGTTACTTCCTACTGCATTGGTAGTAGCGATCAAGAATGTATTGTTGAGGATACGAGCTCGATCAGTACCAACTAGCAAGATCCACTGAGTGGCTGCTATAGCTGCAGCATTTTGCACGTGGTAGCAGTTCTTGACTGTAAGATCGTCAGCCGCAGCTACAGTGAGCAAAAATTGAATGAGCTGGAAAGTAGCTGTTTCAACGTAGTCAACTGCATCTATAGTACATCCAGCAGCAGTAACGCTAAATGCTACAACCACTTCACTAATGCTACAAGTGAATTGGAGATTGCGTAGGAGACAGTTAGCAGCACTGATAACGACAGTTGAAGCAGTAGCAGAAAAAGTGAGCAAGGGACGATCACTTCCATGACCAAGTCCAATGATCGAGATACCTGCTACATCAACAGCAATTCCAGCAGCAGCAGCTACTGTTTCAGTGTGCCCAGGCATGACAATGATCATATCACCATTGTTGGCAATGCACTGACCAATGGCAAAGTCAATTGTCTTGTAAGGATTTGTAGGATCCTTCCCTTGAAAAGCATTGTCTGACGCTAGAGCTGCTCCAGCATCGACAAAGAAGACAGTCCCAGTTGTAGGTGGGATTAGATTCCCATCTCCAAACTGAGGAATGCCAAAGGAAGATACTCCATTGGGAAAGTTTGTTAGCGGCATAGTTAAACCCCCTGACTTCCACAGGTTCCATGCCAGTAAGCTGCACCAGCTGAGAGCCTGAAGTAGACACTGAAGTTTGCACCCTTTGTTCCCCAATCATCCTGAGAGTCAAATTGAGGCTGAACTCTCCAATAGCCTTTAAGAGTGTGATTACGTCGATTACTCATCACAAACCAAGCTGAGGCTGAAGTGAGATAGTGGTTGACCATAGGCATCAAACGTCCTTGGAAGACGTTGACGTCGTTGTTTCCAGTTCCAGGTTCATAAGGAGAGTGAAGGATCTTACCTGCGATGAACTGTAGATCGGTTGGAATGCAAAGGTACTCTGGAATCATTCTCTTTAATAACCCTCGTTCATTGACCATCTTCTCAAAGAGGAGAATGATCTCTTGAAGACCTGTAGTTGAGAGAGCTATCTCAGTAGCCGAACGATTAGAGTAAGTACCACCACCAAGTAAGGGATGAGCAGTATTGTAGAGAGATACGCCATCAACAGTAGTAGTAGAGGCAAAGCTGTTATTGAGGATGTTAGCGTAGGTACTTTCTACAGTTTGCTTGATCCCAGCTGCAAAGTCTCTAGAGACTCGTTCCATGATGGAGTATTGATCATCATCCCACATCTCTCTAGAGATTTGAAAGCCGAGTCCGAATGATTCGTGAGTGAATCGAACTGTGCCACCCTGAATCGGTTCGTCCATAGTTAATGTTTCACCCTCACGCTTCCGAGGAACTGAACCTAGTCCAGCCACAAGGTTGTCTTCTTCGTACGCCCTAGTTGAAGGGTATACATTGAATACCTGAGAGTACTCTTCTGGTAATGCTTCAAGATCTTCGTAGATGATAGCAGCAAGACCAGGAGCTAGCAATTGTGAGAAATTTCCTCTTGTTGCGGGCATTTAAGAATCGCCTCCTTTACTGATCAAATAGTCGGTTAGCTTGACTAACCTTGAAGAGAACACGATCGCCTGCAGCGAGAGTGTTAATGATATCTTGTTCATGGATACCAATTACTGTGACAATGGCTCCAGCTCCAGTAGTGGTTTTACCTTTATCCACATACCAGTAGTTGTTGCCAGTATCCTCAGTAAGACCATAGATTGCTCCTACATCGCTATCTGTAGGAAGAGTTGCACTGTCAGTAGTCCCAAAGGCACCCTCGAAGATAGTGTTTGCATTTGCAATTAGTACTCCAATCTTACCATCAGAGAGAGGAGCTCCAAGTGGAATAATAGTTGCAGCTGACTGATTGATAGGTGTACCAGCTGACAGATGCTCTGCAGTATCCGCAGTAGTGAGATTGTGAAAAGGTTCATGGGCAAAACCGGCAAGAAGCGGAGTTGCATCAACGATAGCAGCGCTTGCTTGATAGTTTCCTGAAGAGACGACCACAGGTGTGCCTCGAAGCTCTGTTGCTGTAGCAGCTTCTGGTAGTCTACGAATTTCAGGATGTGCTTCTCCTGCACTTCCTTCAACTCGCGCGACCTTAATAGGTGTTGCAAAGTTGGCCATAGTTAAACCTCCTTGACCTTAGTTTCAACATCAAATGTAGCAACACCTGCCCTATTAGCTTCATCTTTGAAGGTAGTTTTGGCAGATGCTACTAAACTCTTTGCGGTAGAGAGATAATCCTTAACGAGATAGTCCCAGACTTCCTTTGGAGCTTCCATAAGGATTACATCACCTTGGATATAAGTGCCATCTTGTCGAAGACCAGAAGCTCTGTAACGTATGTTAGCACGATCCTCTACTACGACTCTGAAGCCGTAAGATTCTAGTCTAGACATTTCCTCCATATCGTGGAGACGAGCCCAGTAGGGATGCATATCAGATGGTCCTACGACTCGTAGACGGGATTGACCCATGTTACGTCGAAGATTTATGAGTAGATGCTTTCTCTCCTCTGAAGTTAGAGGCTTAGCAGGCCCTGGTTGAGAGATTACATCAATAGAACTTGGTGAAGGTGTTGTTGCCATTTCTTATCTTCTCCTTACATTGCTCATAGTTAGTGGCCAAGAACCTTTTTCGATTCTCTCTTGAGCAGCAAGATAACTCTTTGAAGAGACATCAAGACCCTCAAGCATGGTTTGCCCTTTACTCTCCATCCCTTGAGGAAAGTGAAGGCCTTCCTCTGTAGGAGCTGCTCCTGAGGGAGCAGTAGGAGATTCTGCTGCTGAGGTAGCTCTTACAGCTGCTACAGCATCATCTCTAATTTTGTCAGCATTGAGACCTTTAACTTGATAGTACGCTGTATCCCACATGCCAGAGCTTCTCTGTTGCTCTACCGAGACATCCTTCATGATAGTTCTGATTTCAGCAGAGAACTTATCCCAGTCAGAGTGTTTGTTCTTGGCTACTAGTTCTGCTGCTTCTATTAGAGTTTGGTTGGAGCTTTCAAGTTCAGCTCTAGTTGGTGAAACTCTTGCTACTGCAGCAGCTGGATTAGCAAAGAATTCTGAGCTGGTAGGTGGTGCAGCTGGATCAGATGGAGTAGGATTAGGATTAGGATTAGGAGATGCAGCTGCAGCCTGCGCTTGGTAGTATGCTGCAATCTCAGTAGGACTCTTACCTAACAGTTCAGCTGGTAGACCAGCATAATCTGCATCCTTAAATGATATGTCTGGCATGTTCTTTCTCTCTTTCTGTTCGATGAGTTTCTTGTTCGTCGTTCTCTTCGAATCTCTGTAAAGCTCTATCTACATCAACTGGTAAATCATTAAGCTCTCTTAGGATAGAGGCACGTCCCTGTGCTCGTTGAAATGAAGAGCTCTCACATGTCTCTAACTCACTAAGCACTTTTTCCCTTAAGTGCAGTAAGACGAGTTGATAAGGCTTGTAGCTTTCCGATTGGAACAACTTCCTCAGATGCAGGCATTCCCCTCGATTCAGCTCTTTCAGCTCCTTCTCTAGGACTTCCTCCCAGAACCTCCCGCGCGTCGACGAGGAGCTTGTCCCTATCGCCGATATCATACGCATTAAGTATCCTATCGGATAAGTCACGAGCCCCATCAAGAACATCAAGCAAAATCTTGGCAAGCGGATGATTTTGATCAGGTATTTGTGTGACCACGCTCGCAGCCTCGACCACCTGCCTATAGTAGGAGGCCATAGTGTTGGCCATGAGGAGGAGCGCTGTTCTATCGGTTTCTTTGTTTGCACTTGCATCTGCTGCTCCTATATCGAAGAATAACTCGGGTGAGTTAGCTTGTTTGTGAAGTTGAAAGACTTCCTGAACTAGTTGTCCAGATTTACCCATTGATGAGAGCTTAGGAGAAGTGTTCCTAAGGTCAAAGTGGGTGTCAAACGCAATACCTCCGAGTCGATGGAAAGGTTGACGTAGTCGGTGAATATAGAGGTCAATACGCCGATTTCCTTCAGATATGAGTGCAAGAGTTCCTCCAGTGTTGTAGATCCCACGCTTACCTTCTAACTGACCTGCTCCCATACCCTGCATAGGAGCAGTAACTGCTGAGTAGCGATCAGCAAGATTCAATACAAAGGTCTCTTCATCAACCATGGAATTGTAGTTGATACCAAAGACTAGAGGTTCGAGATCATCCATGTGCTCAAGCTCGAAGACCTTAGAAGGATACCACTCTGTCGCTGGATTTGGAACTCCTGCGTGTTTCTTCTTCTTCCAACCTGGAGTATTGGTAATTGTATTACCATCTCTCCGTGAGTTGTGAATCTGAGCTTGTTCCTCTTGCGACTGCTCAAGAACTTCTGCAAGACCTGTCCCAAAGAATAGTCCTGTTCTGTGATTGATTCGAAAGTCTATGAAGCAACTATTTCCAGTAGAGTAGGGATTGTAGATTCCCTTGAGCATAGCCTTTTCTCCAACTCCTAGAGGGTTGAAGGTGCAGACTACAGCATAACGCTTGGAAGCATTGTTAGTTATAGGATAGTTGAGCCAAGCTTCTATCACGTTATAGGGCCGAGTTGTGTCGATAGAGAGTTCTACACCTGCACCACGTGCTTCTGCCTCTCGTGCTGGATTAGAAGAAGGCTGACTAGGACTAGTGAGAAGTTGCTCGCAAGCCGCTGCATCCCATCTATAATGAGGTGAAGCTTTACGATATTCTACTTCTTCCCTAGTAAGACGTACTCTGTGAAAGAGAATTGAGACACTTTTTAAGGTCTGAGCTGTAATAGGATAAGGCCAGAAGTCATCAAAGTCTACAGGAAGAAGCTCCATTCCTTCTCTCATGATTTCCTTGCCCTCTGAGTTCAAATCTGAACTTCCTTCTAGAGCTCCTCCAATCCAGATAGGATCTTTCACATAAGGAGCCTTGAGTAGACAGGTGCCAGTTTTAATAGTAGTGTGTAGAGCTAAGTCTACTGCTTGGAAGAGTTCCATACCGCTAAAAGGTACTGTCTGGAACCATTTTCCTAGAGCTTCTAGATGGTATCTAGTTAGAATGCTATCTGGAGAGAGGAATCTAGGTCGCATGAAAGGTTTAGGTGCAAAGAGTAGACCCATTAATCTCGCATGCATGATATCTGTACTCATACGGATAAGCTGAGGAACGAAGTTGGAGGCATTGTAGAAAGGTGTAGTACGGATAGCTTGTTTAGGCTTAGCTTGGTAGTTCTCTACCCAGCGTCTGTAGCGAGAGTCGATTTGTTCCTTGCGAGCTTTCTTGGACTGCTCGAATTTAGAGATAAGGAAGTCTATTAGCTTTTTTGCTCCATCCTCTGGTAGCTTAGGCAATGGAGTTACTTCACGCACTAAACGTATCCTCCATAGTTAAACTCCGTATCGATCCTAGATGATTGCTGTTGGTGCTTCATAGCTAAATCGTACTTCTCTGTTTCGATATCCTCAAAGCTATCTGGAAGCTTTAGATGAGAGATTCCTGTTGCACAAGCATCTAGACCATCAACCCTTGAGCTAACTCCAAGACTAGCTGTCTGTTGTATTAGGTCAGACATTCCAGTCGTTCGAAGATAGATACGACCCTCCTCTAGAGCTACTTGCATAAAGAGACGAATACGATCCTCCTTGCTTGCTCCTCTGTTACCACCTTCTGGGCGCCAAGCTGAAGCAATTAGAGGTCTATGTCTAACAGGATGCTTACTATCCTTAGAGCAGTTCTCGCAATTGTCTTGAAGTCTAATAGCTGCAATTAGATCTCCTATGGACTTGTAAGCTCCTACTGCCTCAAACTTGTTAGTGTGAAAGCGGAAACTGTCATTGTAGAGCTGCCAACGATGAATAGATCTAGCAAAGCCAGCTTGATCTTCCCAGATTAGAAGGACAAAGATCCTTCTATCTGAGGACATACCAACTCCTGCTAAGGCATCCTTGGACTTAGCGAATGCTCCACCTCCTGAGGGATCGTAGATACATACTCTATGAAGCTCTGAGAGCAACACAGATGGTGTACCATCCTCTGGGATTAGCTGCTTTCCATCGTTACTGACAGTATAACGCTTATAGTTTGTGATGTCCAAAGAGCCAGAGAGATCTGGAATAGGCTCATTGAGATAGTTACAAGAGAACTTGTAATCTCCTTCTCTTTGACGAATTTGCTCTAAAGTCTCTAGACTAAAACGATCTGGGAAGATAGACTTGTCATTTTCAATAGCTGAACGTACGTGCCATACAAATCCAGAGTGCTTTCCATTGCTAGAAACTTTGTAAGGCATATGACTTATAGCCCAACCGTAAATATCCTGATCACCATACTTCCAACGAGTACCAAAGACTATCTCCTCAGAAGTCTCAGGATCGTGTAGGAGTCCAGGAGCCATTTGGAACCACTCTATTGCCTGTTGCATTTCAGGCTCGCTCTGAGCTGCTACTAATCCTATAGGATCATCGTAGCCGACTATATCATAATGGAAGCCTGTGTGCTTTGCACCTACTCCGACTGTAGTGATAGTAGATTCATCGAAGGTCTTGCTTCTTGGAAGGAGGATTTCATTATCAGTCCACTTTGTCTTGTTGATATCTTCTGGAATGATCTCAGGATAGAGCCAGCGGAAAATCTCGTTGTTAAGGATATGCCATTTAATATCGCGTAAGTTCTTTGCTGCTATCTTATCAGCCTCACCTACTCCTAAGACCCTTATATTAGGATCCTTGATTACTCGCCAGAGGATATAAGACTTAAAGATAGTTGATTTGAAGTGACCTCTTGGGTAGAGATAACCCCTCTTCCTTTTGTCTTGAGTACTTTGAAGGTGCTGACAGAAAGGAAGATGAAGATAATCAACTAGTTTATCGTAACCCAGAATTACCTTTGCGAAGTAGTAGAGAGAGGCATCAGCTTGAGCTCTCATCTCCTTTCGAAGATCTTCAGCTGCACCGCTCTTAGCTATCTCTAGGATGTTGGTTGTACTCACTCACTTCCTCTGCAGTCTTTTGAGCTCTTGCAAGGAGCTCTATATTAACATTGAGAGATCTAGAAGACTTCTCTAGTCTCCGAGTTTTGGAAGTCTCCATGTTTCGATCGAGAACGTCCTGTGACACCCTTAACTTAATTCTATCATCTGAGCTGTCTAATAGGAGCTCCATCTGATCGAGAGCTTTGTCTGCCATCTCTGAGAGTCTAGTTGCTGGATCAGTTTTAAGAGTTGCTAACTCTTCATCTACTTTCCCATAGATCTCTAGAGATACCAAACGCAGACGATTTCTAAAGAACACATTAGCCAACTCACCTCTTACAGTCTGAGTTGACCAGCGTAGGATTTCAGCACATTCCTTCACTCGATGGCCCGCAAGGAGGAGACGAAGGAGCTCCTCCCTGCGGAGCGCAACGCGGACTTGCAAGGCGGCAGGCTTGTCTTCCAAGTCCGGGTACAGGACAACTGGTTGCACTGGAGCTTTAGACTCCAGCACCTCAACCTTTGAAATAGCTTCCATCCTAGCTATTATACTACTTTCCGACAGCTAAGGTCAAGAGGAAAAGAGCAAGTGAGCGTTGGTTTCAAGAGGATTCTTTCCTGTGATCTTTTCCAGTGTGGAAAACTTTACACGCAAAAATTTCCAGTGTAGGTTCTCCAAACTAGCTTTGTTTGGTGAGGGGCGATTAGATACGGTTGCCGAAGGCTGTTTTTGGGGACCGCACCTTTAAATAGAAAGGAGGTGAGGAAGATGCAGAAGACAAGCGAGAGAGAAGAAAGAGAGAGCGAGCTGACTGTTCCACATAAGTGGAGAACAATCTATCCAAGGAAGAAGAAATAGGATAGAGTAGTGAGTAACCAACCAACACAACTAACCAACCAA
>SDBV01013524.1_pt1 | contig 10381 bp, 16 predicted proteins | sample 2277081 | NCBI WGS metagenome assembly SDBV01 (sample SAMN10402039, study PRJNA504765) | marine sediment metagenome | isolation source: marine sediment core GS10_PC15, 223 cmbsf | place: Arctic Ocean: Southern Knipovich Ridge | collected 2010
GGAGAGACACCGGGATATCCTGCTGTAAAATTATCTAAATCATCATTGACAATATCATCTCTTAAAACTGAAGCAGAAATAGGTTCTCCCTCATGTTCATCATCTCTGCCCGCAAAATCTAACGGACTTATGTCCACAGGTAATTGAATCACATTTACTCCTTCTTTATAAAATTTACCCCCCGGAGCATGTTTATCCGCAAAACTCTGAATTCTAGCTGCGTTTTCTAACTCTTTAGATGAAGCAGCCAAAGCAAAAATTCCATCTTTAGCTTCTTCCACAATTTTATAAGCAGTAAGAACTGGAGAAGGCCATTTCACAGCTTCTACTTTAACTTTCGGCATATCGCCTACTAATCTATCAGCTATCACAAAAGCTTTCGTTTGGTCAATTCCATCACGAATTCCAGGACCTACTAATACTCGAACTTCCTTGACATCCGGATGCTCCGCATACTTTTGAATCAAATTTAGATGTCCTGCATGCATCATTTTAAAGCTTCCCGGCAGAAGAACAGTTATTCCATTTTCCTCGGTACTTTCGTTTAACCATGATTTATATCCTTTAAAAGTCATTTCTTTATCTTTAATATTTTTCAAATTTTTGATCAATCTTTATTCTATCTTCGTCATTTTTATCTAAAAATCCGGGTGCATATACTTCTCCCTTACCGTTAGTCCCTATTTCTTCTTGTAATTTAGACAATATAACTCCTATGGTTTCTATAAAATAATCCGGGTTCTTTGAATTTTTAAGATATTCATCTATTTTGGTATCTGACAGAATTTCTGAATATAACACAAGAGCTTCATCTAACAATTCTTTCTTAATATAGAATCCATCCTGTAATGAAGTCAAAATCATATTTGCATACATCCATTTTTGGAAGAATTTACTCTGATCACCAGCACTCGGTCCATCATCAGCTCCAGAACGATACCCAAGAACTTCCTTTTCCTTCTTTTTTAATTCAGTATTTTGAATCTCAGAAGTTTTCTTTCTAATAGTAGCTAAACTATCAGCAGTTCCATCATCGGAATATCCCGGCCAATAGTTCCCCGTACTTTCATATACGTATTTAGCTTTCATTTTTCTTTATTACTTTGATAAATTTTCTAACCTCTTTTCGGTCAGATTCTTTTTCCTTATTAGAAAGATCTTCATAATCAGTTTCAAGTTGTCTTTTCCACCTTTCAACTTTATCTTTTGGAATTGTCATCGATCCATCTTCGTTTTCTTCCGAAACAGAAAATAAATGTTCCATCCATCGAACCCAACTGTCATGTTCAAGATCTGCTAAATCCTCTATGACTTCTTTGGGTTCGAATTTTTCATTTACAAATTTAGCTCTCATAATTAAATATTTCTGGATATTCATCTATAGCTTCCTGAGGAACTTCCATTCCTTGAGCTTTTAGATTGCCAGCGTATTTTTTTAATATATCTTCCAATTTATCCCCATGAATAAAATTATCTCTTGTTACCAAATGCCATAATCTTTCGAATGTATTAATGTTTTCTGGTGTATATCCCCTTCCTACAACAAGTTCTGTAACTTCTTGAGGATTTGTCGTTATTAACTTATCAAAGTCCCTTAATAACTTTGGAGTTTTGATCAAGCCTTTCTTTCCTGCCCAGCTTCTTCTTGATTTATAAATCCCTTCTGGGTATCTTATAACATTAGATTCAAGTTCTTCAACATCTCCTTCTGGAGTTTGTTTTAATATATTTTTATCGGTCTCAGAAATTATTGCCATTAATAAAGTATTTCTAAGAGATCCCTTGTATTTTGATTCCTGCTCTCTATAATTAGGAGAATGATAAATGAATCTGGACCAATCAAGATCAGGAGAAAGCATGAAATCAACTTGTGCAATATCATCTGTACCTGGAATTGGAATACCTGCCGAAACTTGTTTGAATCCCTTCATTACTTTAGTTTCATATCCCATATCAGCTAATGTATCATTAACAAAGTCTAAAAGATCTCCCTGATCTAAATCATTTCTTTCTGTTAAGGCTTTAGTTGAAACCGCGACATCTAAATCTCCATGGAGTTCTCCTTTCACTTTTTTACCATAAGAACCTATTACATCTATATCTTCTTCCTGTATCCCTAAACGAGGTACGATATTAGTTTGAACAAACTTATAAACCTCTTGAGCTTCTTCCCAAGTAAGAGATCTCGATGATGGGATAGCAGCTTTACCGCTTTCATTTACTTTTGTCCATTCTTTAAGTCCTTGAAATTTCATATCTTAATACATATCCCAGGACGATCCAAATTCTGCTACATTGAAAGTGGCCGGCTGATAATTTTTTATTTCGCTATCTTGTAAATCTTCTATTATATTTCTTGCATATTCTTCAACATCATCTTTTGATGGGTTTCCTGCTTCTCGACTATAATTTTCAAAAAAAACATCCGGCCATAAATGATCGACTATTGCAGCAATAAGATCCTCACCATATAGAATTCTATTACTACCTATATTCATAGCTTCTTTAGGATCTATGTCTCTTTCAAAATTTATCGTTTGCGCTCTCATATTATAGTCCCATGAAAGTTGGTTCCTCATCTTCCAAATGAATTTCATCCCAATATTCACGATAAAGATCCGCTGGTATATCATCGGGAGACATAGTTAATGATTCTCCAGTATCAGGATCATCCGTCATCGCCAAAATCCACCCATAGAGATCATCCTTGAATACTATTGGATCCTCTTTTTCAAATCTTGGATCATCTTTCAGTTCAGAATATAAATTATCAAAAATTGTATCAATAAGTTGTTGGCCTGTAAGTTCTCTATGACTACCTACCTTCATAGTTTTCAAAGGGTCCCCGGTTTTTTCAAAATTAACTGATTTGGCTCTCATCCGGTTTTATTATTTTTCCATCCTGATCATAATCCTTTTCTAAATCTATATCCTTAGTTGAAAAATCTTCAGGGTCCTCTGGGTTATCATGATATGAGTAAACCCCCTTAGTAAAGGTGACATCAAAAGGATCCCTTAATTTTCTCTTATACTTCTTTCCTGCTCCAGGATTTACATATGCAATAGTCATATGAGGTTTATAATCTGGAAATGTCTGAGTATTTGGAAATTGAGTAAATAAATCTCTCTGAGCTTGTAATTCATCAGTCAGAGGCAAATTATATTTTACCACATCATATTCATCTCCTTCAAATACATCTACTTCATCAACTGAAAGAGTTATAGGTTTCATATTTCCTTTAATGACGCTTGCCATAGTATCTTCATCAATTTCATCTTCATGAACTCCAAATAAAACGGTTACATGAGGCTCTTCCTCCAATCCATAGGATTTATCATGAGGCTTAATATAGACATCCTCTTTATCAATACCTGCTGTGTGATATTCTTTCCAGTTATCAATTTTAGCTTGCATCATTACACATCCGAAAAAATCTCTTTGCTGATTATCAACAAGCTTTTTTCCTCTTACGGTTTCTTCTTTAAGCCAATTTTCTAAAGATATAAATTTCATACTAATCCTGATATTGTTCTTAACATTGAGATTAAATTTTTGTCCGGGTGTACATCCCACTTATTCCTTGTTGATGGCCAAGGTCTATATGATACATGGGCAAAAACTCCTGGTTCCCCTGCTAAAGCTTTTTCTGAGACATCCCACATTTCCTCCTGATATGTTAAAGGAATGCCATATTTTTTATTCCAAAATAAAAGTAATTCTCCTACAGCTCTTAATTGAGCTACAGGGTAAGCTTCAAACAACTGCTCCCCCCGGAATCCTTTTGGATAGTGAACTACTGGAACATCTACAACAGAATCGTAAACAGTATAAAGTTTACCATTAACTTCTTGTAGTTGCCCCCAGTTATCAAGTTCAACACCTATAGAGTGTTTATCTAAAGAAGATTTGCCTGCACCCAGATGGTATGCCCAATATTTGGAGGAAAAGAGCTGGTTAATAGTGCCTTTTCTTCCAACAATCATACATGTTGCAATGTTGGATTTGTATTTTTTCCAAGTAGCTAGATCTCCTCTAATACCTGGTCCAGAAACAGTGTGGTGGAGTACGATTTGTTTCTTTTCAAATTTTTCTTTATAATAACGATCCCAGTTTTTTAAAATAAGATCTTCATCACTTAGGTCTAATGGTTTTAAATCAGACCATTGATTTGAGCCATATACGGTCACTTCCTCAATTTCTGCCATGAGATATACTTTTTCTTTATATATCTCATTAAAAAGGGAGCTAAGCTCCCTTTCCTATATTAATCTATTACAATGTTTTTTCCAATATGGATTACCAAATATATTGATTCCCTTTGTTAAGGTCCTTTCATTTATCATTTCATTTTCTATCCAGTCATCATCTAAATGCCAAGTGAATCCCCGATTTTCAATAAATTCCCATTTATCCCGCATATTTGTGAAATGGATTTTTTCTTCTGGTATTCCAACACTATCAGTGATCTCTCTTAAATCCCTATTAGATAAATCTACATTACTGGATGTATGAAAGAATTTTTTAAATTTTTCATCGTCACCAAAGCGTGAGGTCACAACCCATACATCCACTCCTTTTTCGATGAGTTCTTTTGCATAGTCCTGGACCAATTGTATTTCCAGAGTTCCATCGAAATCAAACGAGCATCTAACTATTTTTTTCTTTTCTTCCATGCTTTTCTATAATTTTCTTTAGCTTGCTCTGATCTTTTTTTGCCTTTATATCAAACGAAACTTTCATTTATTTTTTCGGATTAAGAATTTCTTCCCATTTAGTTGTCACCCTATAGCGAGGATGTTCTACCATTTTTTTATCATTTTCTTGAAGAATTCCTACTTCTAAAAAGACTGCTGCTGTAAATACTGCAGTTTCTCTTATGTCTCTTACACATTCAGCTAAATCATTTTCTGAAAGGATCGGAGTTGCTCCAGTTTCAACCTTCTTATTCATTTTTGCTTTTACAAGAGATTTTAACATCTTTTTAGAAGCAAAGGGAATCTCCAAGTCTTTATCAAATTCTCCCCTATTTATTCTATCATTAATCCTTGATAAAAATATGTCTGCTTTTTCCTGACTCATAATATACGAATTATTTTTATTATTTATATGCTCTGAAGGCGAATATAGGATGATTTCAAGCCCTTTTAACGTAGATTTAACGAAAATCATTTAATTGTACTTTAACGAAAAATTCAGAACTTATACAGAATAGTTCATATAATTTCTGTTCAGAAACTCAGAGAAGAAGAATCTCAGGTAGATAGATAAATAGATAAATAAAGAAAAGACCCTACTGAATGAAACTAGTCAATGAAACCCTGAATGAATTCCAGAATTTTGACAGGAAAGGAGATTCAAAAGAAAAACTTGGAATAGGAATTATACCAAGTATAACCAGCGATGATTTAGAAATACTTTCTGATTTATATGATGAAGAGAGTTTGATTCCTTATGAAAAATGGTATGCAGATCATAGAGAAGACTATGAAGATGATATAGAAGCTGAAGAAACCTACAAGAGACTTCATCATATTGCTTCAGCTCTTGGAGATAGAATACAATGGGGTGAATTTTTTGATCACCATGAAGAAGATGATCTGGAAGAATATTTGTCATTTCCCCCGCCGGGAATGAAATATGCTTATAATGCATATCCAGATGCAGATGGCTGGGATGTGGTATGGTCTTCTATCAGATTACCATCAGCAGAAGAATTAATTTAGTAATATGAGAGCAAGAACTGTAAATTTTGAACGGGGACAAGATCCGAAATCTCAAATGGATATTGGAGTAGCTCATATAATTCCTAAAATAACTAGTGAAGACCTTGAATTATTAGAGTTCGGATGGGATTATAATAAGGGAAAATTCTCTGAAGAAGAATTTTTAAAAGAATATAGGTTTAAAGGAGATTCCGACGAATTTGTTGCAAATCAGCTAACATGGGCTAAGAAAGTAGCTCTTGCGCTCAAAGATAAAATAATTTATGAATATAAAATTTGGGATTGGAAAAATGAGGGTGAAATGATAGTTTCCATCAAATCAAATCCGCATCCTGAATATCCATTTCTATATGATGCTCATCCTGGAGTAGATGACTGGCAGATTGTATGGTCTAAAGTTCTTCTACCTTCTGCTGATGAAATAGAAGTTTAAATATAATCTGTTAATTTATTTTTAAGTACTTCTAATACCCAAAATTCAGAAACTACTCCTCTATTTTTTAATCCATAAATATGTTTATATAAATTTCCTGCAGCAAATAATTTATCACAATGAGGACATTTATATTTTTTTTGATTTTTAATTGACTTTTTAAGATTTTTGATGTGTTCTTTTGTTTTAGGTTTTCTCATTTTTTCTTTTGTTTTCTCTGTGTGCCCAATTTCGAACATTCCATTTTTATTACCTATTATTTTATAGCCCTTGCCATACATTGGATTATTTTCTCCTGATCTGCTCATACTCATTTTTAATCGTGACTCTGCAGATACAGTTCTCCCCTTTGATGCTGCACCTATTTTTCTTTTAGCCTCCTCAGAAAAACATCTCTTAACATTTAAACCTCCTGTCGGGCTTAAATTATATCCATTAGGAACTAAAGTATTAAATTCATTTATATATTTTTCTTGAAAATCAAAAGCTTTTTGTTTAGATTCGCATATTTCCAAAATTTTTCTTTTGAAATTTTTCTTTCCATATTTTTTTATGGCTTTCCGCATTAAATTTCCACTACCAATATACTTATCATCTAAATTATTCGTTGAATGATCCCCAATATATTGTTTTCCGTTAATTGAGTTAGTTGTAATATACGTAATATGAAATTTTTTCATAAATATTATTTTCAAAGCTTTTCTTTTAATATCAAAGTTTTTAAAATAAAATATGAATCAACCAGATCATCAACTCCAGGGACATAATTAATTTTCTTTTTAAGAGCTGCTGGATTATTTTTTAATAAATCTCTAAATTTATGCTTAATATCGATTTCAGAAAAAGCCTGTATCATCGAATTTTTCCCCCTTTTATTTTTTGTTGCACACCCTGCTATGGATTTTATAGTTAATGGAGCATATGTATAAATATTTTTTAAGCCATATATATTTCCTAATTCATTAACTAAAATATATCTATAACCTGCTAATTGTAAACCTGCATTTCCTTTGGACCCAAAAGAAGATCCTTCAAATGAAATAGCAACTTTTTCATCTCCAATAAATTCCTTCAGACTTTCTACAATTTTATTACTTAAATTTCTTGCCATAGCTATATGCCATCTGAATTTTTCTGATGAAGTTTCACCTTGTAATATACGAGACCTATTATCTATATAAATATTAGCTATTTTAAGTTTTTCTATAGATCTATCATCTAATTCCAATGGCCAAAATTTAAAGGAAAATTTATTATTTTTTAATAAACAACAAGCAGTTTTATTTAAAGAGAAATCTAATCCTATATAAATCATAATTTCATTATTTACCTAATTCATATCCAAATGCAGTTGTCACCAATCTAGAAGTAAGTAATTTACCTAAGTTTCCTTTTGGATTCACCCCCAGTACTTTGCAAATTGCTCTTCCAATAGTTGGACCTGCAAGAGCTCCTATACCCGCGCCTGCGAGTCCTCCAAATAGACCCTCATCGATTTCTTCTCCAGCTTCAAGTTTAATAATGATTTCTTTAAATGCTTTTTCTGCTTTCTGTAATTGATCTGGAGTACTTCCCCTAACATCTTCTGCCTCAAAGATTTTTGAAGATTCAGCATATTTTACATCATAATAAGTTGGAAGAAGGTCTTTTTCTTCTTTATTTGCTATTGCAAGTCTTGACTTCATTTTATTCTTCATTATATTTATTTTGGATTACCAATTGTATAGTTCTCATCATTAATTCTTCTATTAATCTGCCAACGATTGTATCTTAATAATAGAGTAAAAGTGTTAAATTCTGCAGCAGTCTGAGCATATGAAATTTCAAATTGACCGAGATTTAAAGGTATGATTTTTTCAAAAGAAAAAGCTACCAGCTCAAATCCATGATGATCTAAGAAAGAAACATACATTGGCGGCCAAAATGGTATTCTTTCTCCATATTCTTGAAATAGCTCTATCTGTTCAAACATAATCCAATAAGATATAAATCCCTCTGATAGTTTAAAAGTTACCGTTAAATTTTTTTCTACTAATGGTTCTAACTCCTTTCCTGGACGTTGCATTATCTTAAATTGTCCTTGAGGTTGAGTAACTGCTGGAAGTTCTATAGCAGGAAAAGAGATACTTTGAACTGTTGCATTAATAAAATCTTCTAATGACTCATATGGTAATTTCAAACGATTTACTACTGGCGTCCATCTCGCTACAATTTCTGGATAGAAAAAGCCTTTCGGAAACTGGACAACGAACTGGTTGTTCAAAGAGTTCAAAATCATGATTATCAACTATTTATATTAAATATATCAAAAATCTATTATTTTTCATTGATATATAGATAAACATATAATTTATATATCTTTAGAAAAATTATGAAAGAATTTACATGTCAAGTATGTGGAAAAAAATATGCTGCATTATCTAATTTATCAAGTCATCTAAATAAATGCTATCCTAATAAAAAAGAATATTATGACAGGTATCTAAAAAGAGACAAGGAAGTAATCTGTCAAATATGTGGAAAACCTACGGAATACACTAATAAATGGCAGAATGCATATAAAAAATATTGTTGTGAAAAATGTAAAAAGGAAGGAGTAGTTAAAAATATGGAAAAAACAACATATGAAAAATATGGTGTTAAAAATGCAAATAAATGTAAATCAATTAGGAATAAAATCAAAAATACAAACGAAGAAAAATATGGCAATTCTTGTCCAATGCAAAATAAAAAAATACAGAAAAAAATTAGAGAAAAAAATCTGAAAAACTTAGGAGTTGAATTACCGTTCCAGTCGGAAGAAATACAACGTAAAAGCTCATTGATAAGAGAAAAAAAATATGGTGCTAAGTACACTTTACAGTCTGAAAAATTATATAACAAAGTTAAAAATACGATGATAAAAAAATACGGAGTAGAATTTTCAATGCAATCAGAAATAATACACGAAAAACTTAGAAAAACAAACTTAGAAAAATATGGTGTAGAATATCAAATATCATCAGAAAAGACAAGGAAAAAAATAAAAAATACTTGCATAGAAAAATATGGTGTAGAAAATTGTATGTTATCTAAAGAAATAAGGGAAAAATTCAAAAGAAGTATGATATCAAAATATAAAGTTCCCTATACTTTACAAAATTCTGAACTATTTGATAAATCTTTTAAAACAAGAATTTTACTAAAAAAATTCAAAAATACTGAATTGATATACCAAGGTTCATATGAGCTAGATTTTCTTGATAATTATTATGATAAATTTGAAACTATAAAAAGAGGTCCTAGTATTAAATATAAATTTAATAAAAGTTCCAAAGTATATTTTTCTGATTTTTATATACCTTCTTTAAACCTTATTATAGAAATTAAAAATTCATATCTATTAAAAAGAGATCGATTAAAATTAAAGGTTAAAAAGAAAGCAGTTTTACAAAATAATTACAATTTTATTATGATAGTTGATAAAAATTATGATGAATTTGAAACTCTCTTATTATCTTAGAGTATAAATACAAAATATTTGAGCAAAATAATAAACTATAATTATGAATGACAGATTAAATGATAATGTTCGAGAAGATAAAACACCAACCCCCGTAAAAGAAAAGCCGGCAGAATTGGAGATTAACAATGTCAAAGAGTTAGATGAAAAATTGGCTGAAGCTATTAACAATAATGAAAATAAGCCCTCTGATGAAGAAGTAGAAGAAGCAAAAAAAGAATTTGAAGAAAAATCCGATGGATTTGCTACAAAATTCTGGGATGTAGGAGAGCTGGAAGATTCTCAAACAAATTTAGATTATATGGAACACTACATTCAAAATAGAGTTTTTTGGACTCAAACCGGATGGATGGGAGTAATTAAAATGAAAGAAGTAATTGAACAAACTCAAGAAACATTGAAACTAGAACCTAATGTTCAACTTGCATTAGGATACCAAGCTCTTGAATTTATGTTTTATTCTTTTCAGAATGCAGGTGGAGTTGGACTCCAATCTGCTGTAGATTTTGAATTAGAAAATGAAATTTATGCAAAGGTATTTGATACTATAGGCAAAAAATTAACTGAAGCAAGAACAGAAATTAAAGATATTCAATTCTTACAAGATAAATACGCAGCAATGGCTCAGGGATTTTACTTAGAAATAGGGGATGCTATTGTTGAAGGAGAAGATATAGTTGGAGAGGAAGATAAAGAAAATACAGGAGTTAATGAAGATGAAA
>SDBV01013525.1_pt1 | contig 10381 bp, 9 predicted proteins | sample 2277081 | NCBI WGS metagenome assembly SDBV01 (sample SAMN10402039, study PRJNA504765) | marine sediment metagenome | isolation source: marine sediment core GS10_PC15, 223 cmbsf | place: Arctic Ocean: Southern Knipovich Ridge | collected 2010
GATTTACGGCGGGTTGCAGGGCTTCTGGGACTACGGGCCGCTGGGGGTCGAGTTGAAGCGGAATGTCCGCGAGGCCTGGTGGCGCGACATGGTCACCGCCCACGACGAACTCGACGTTCAACCCGGCGCCCCCGCGACCTACGAGATGACCGGCCTGGACTGCACGATCATCATGCACCCCCAGGTCTGGAAGTGCTCGGGCCACTACGATCTGTTTCACGACTATTTGGTCGATTGCCGCGAGTCGAACGGCCGCTATCGTTACGATCAGCTCCAGGGGCGTTGGGCCGAGGTCGACGACAAGCGGATCTTCGTCGCCACCAACGTCAGCGGCGATGAAGCGCTGGAAGAGACGCAGCGGAAGGCCATGAAGTACTTCAACCTGCGGGCCAAGAACGCTGACAAACTGCACTGGGACGGTCCGGTGGTCGACCTGACGACCATCGACAACTTGGCCGAAGTACTCGGCCCCGACGCCAAAACCTTGGGCACCCTGACCGAGCCGCGCGAGTTCAACCTGATGTTCGAGAGCCATACCGGCGCGGTTCGCGACGAGAGCAGCAAGGTCTTCCTGCGCCCCGAGACGGCTCAGGGGATTTTTGTCAACTTCAAGAACGTGGTCGACAGCACCCGGGTCAAGATTCCCTTCGGCATTGCGCAGATCGGTAAGAGCTTTCGCAACGAGATCACGCCGCGCAACTTCACGTTCCGCTCGCGCGAGTTCGAGCAGATGGAGATCGAGTTCTTCTGCAAACCGGAAACGTCGCCGCAGTGGTACGCGTATTGGCGCGATCGGCGGTTCAAGTGGTACACCGACCTCGGGCTCCCGGGCGAGCGATTGCGGTTGCGCGACCACGACCCCGACGAACTGAGCCACTATTCGACCGGCACGGCCGACATCGAATATGCCTTCCCGTTCCTGGCCGAGGGGGAGTTCGGCGAGCTCGAGGGCGTGGCCCATCGCGGCGACTTCGACCTGCGCAGCCACATGGAAGGCAAGCTCGACCCGAACAGTTGCCCGTTGGAAGTCGAAAAGGACGAGCACGGCCAGCCGCGCTATCGCGGCAGCGGCAAGGACCTGAGCTACTTCGACGATCAGACGAAAGAGCGTTTCATCCCGCACGTGATCGAGCCGTCGGCCGGCGCGGATCGGGCCACCTTGGCGTTCCTTTGCGAGGCGTATCAAGAAGACGAAGTGCCCAACGACAAGGGCCAGCCGACCAAACGGGTCTACCTGAAGTTCCACCCGCGTCTGGCTCCGATCAAGGCGGCCGTCTTCCCGTTGGTCAAGAAGGACGGTATGCCCGAGGTGGCCCGCGAGGTCTATCGCCAACTGAAGCCGCACATGAACGTCTTTTACGACGAGAAGGGCGCGGTGGGCCGCCGCTATCGCCGCCAGGACGAAATCGGCACTCCCTACTGCATCACGATCGACGGCCAAACCCTGCAAGACGGCACCGTCACGATCCGCGATCGCGATACGCTCCAGCAATGGCGGATCAAGACCGAAGACTGCCTGGCCGAAGTGCAAAAGCGGCTCAATGCTTGAGGGAAATGACGAAGTAAGATGGATAAACCACAGAGGACACAGAGCACACAGAGCAAGCAAGAAAAGGGGGCAGCTTGTTTCTCAAGAAAGCAGAATATCCCCTCAGTCACTTCGCATAGTTCTCTGTGTCCTCTGTGTACTCTGTGGTGAGACCCTCCCGATCATCATGGGCCGTGAACGGTTACGAATGACGAATTGCTCTTGCTCAAGCGCGCCTCAGGCGTCGTGCTCGTCGAGCTTGGCGGCCAAGAGGTCGAGTTGGCTTTTTAGATCGCTCAGCAGGAGTTGGGGATTGGCGCCGGCGGACAGATGGGAATAGAACGCATCGGAAGGTGAACTAGGGCCGGCGTCCAACTTTCGGTGGCCCGAGTGAAGTTGGCTGAGCTGACGATCGACCCGGTCGAGTTTGGCCGCCGCGCGTCGGCTGTCGTGCCAAAGCCGATCGAGTTGCAGGATCAGGCCCAGCAACAAGACGATTTGCCCGCACAAGGTGATAGGAACGCCGAGGTTCCACAGCTCCGCGCGTTCGGTCCAGATCGACCATCCCAAGAGGATCCCGCCGCAAGCGAAACCCATCGTACCCAGCAGCAAGGCCGCCCAGGCAAATGCAGAGAGCACCGATCCCGAGGGAGCCGACTGAAGCGACGGGTTACGATTGGGCGTGAGCAGCTCGGGAATATGCCCTGGGGGAGTAGCCGGGTGGGATTCGTCCAGGCGGAGTTGTTGCTCGGCCGCGTCGGGCCGCTCGACGCGCAACAGCCGCTGAATGTGGCGAAGTTGCTCGTCCACCTCCCAACTATCGACCCGCGACGCGGCGGAATCCTGATCGTCCGAAGTCCCCTCGTCAGCCGCTCCTTGGTCAGACGCGGTGCCGGGCAAACTGTCGGCGTTGGATTCGCAGAGTATCTCCGCGCAGCGAGGACAAGCGAATCGACCCTCGCCGGCCGCTACGATACCGGGCACTTCCTGTCGGCACTGGACACACCACATGGTGTTCTTAGAATCGGACGGTGGAGCATGAAACTATACGGATTTCATCGTGCTTGCCGACCGATGGTCCGGTTAGGAAGGATGGGCGGAACGAGTCGAGTTTGCCGTTGCAAAGCCGCCAGCGGCTACTCTTCATACCACTCGCCCCGGAGCCAGTCGACCAGTAGGCCGAGTTGCTTTTCGGTAAGCGTTTCGGCATAGGCGGGCATGCGGTCGTTGCTTTCGCCGTAGAAGCGTTTGTGGGTCGGGTCGCCGATGATGCCCAACAACCACTGGCGCGATCCGTAACCGGTCAACTCCGGCGCGTCGCCGATGGCACCCTCGTCGTGGAACTTGTGGCAGTCGATGCAAGCGAAGTCGTCGAGGATCAGTTGCCGACCTTCCTCGATCAGGGCCTTGTCGTTGCGGTCGGCCTCTTGCTGGGCGGGCAGGGCCGCTTCGGCTGAAATGGTGGCGGCCACCTTGGCCAGGTCGGCCTTGAGTTCCTTGATCTCGTCGTCTTCGAGGTCTTCGAAAAGTTCCTTCACAAAGCCCGCCATGTCACCCGACTTGAACTCCGTGTTGCCGAAGCAGTCGGGGCCGGAGATGTTCTTCGGGTCGAGGAAATTCACGAACCACTGACGCCGCGGATATCCGAACAGGTTCGGCGCCGAGGATTCTTCCGCCGTGATGCCATGGCCTTGGGCGTCGGCGTAGTTGTGGCAACTGGAGCAATGGGCCGTAAAGAGAATCGGCCCCTGTGTCTTTGGGTCGTTTTTCAAGAGGGTCAACGCACCGGTGGCCGGGATGCCTTGCGGCGAACGGGCCAGTTGCAGGACCCTGGCGGCCTGTTCTTCTCCGACGGCCAAGGCGGCCTGATGTTCTGCATTGGCCCGGTCGTGGGCAACCGAACGCCACGACAGACCCGCATTGGCCGCCAGCAGCACGACGATCAGCACCATGTTGAACCAGTGGCCGGCCTTGAAGCGTCCGATCCACGGCATGGCCAGGACCAAGCCGACCAGGATGGTGGGGATGATGAAGATGGGCAGCAGCATCACTTCGCCGGGGAACAGGCTCGAGAACTTATAGAGGCCCAGGAAGGCCCATTCCGGTCGGGCGGCCGCGTAGAAATTGGTCGGATCGGGATCGGCCGGGGCGCCAAGGGCTACGCCGGCATCGTCACCCGAGAGACCGTGGCTAGCGGCCAGGGCCAGGATTACGACCAGTACCATCAGGCAGGCGATCGTGCTCAGCAGTGCCTGATTGGGCCAGAACGGGGTGACCTTTTCACTCGTTTGAGCCTTGGCCACATTGGCCCGACGCGCCAATACGCCGTGCAACAGCAACAGCCCAAGGAAGCAGCCCGAGAACAGGCCCACGTGCAAGGCGACGAATCGGGTAAGCGTCAGGTGTCCGAACGCGGGCCCGCCGGCCGCCAGCTTATACAGATCGCCACCGACCGCCGGCAGCAAGGTCAGAAAGCTGACGCGGACCTGCGTGCTGGCGAAGCTGTTCTGATCCCAGGCCAACAGGTCGCCGGTCAGCATCAGCCCGAGTGTCAACAGGCCCATGAAGACGACCGTCCAGAAGACCAACTCGCGCGGCGCGCGGTAGGCACCGGTCAGCACCATCTGGATCATATAGATGGCGATCAGCACCAGCATGACTTGGGCCGACCAGTGGTGCACGGCCCGCAGGAGCCAGCCGCCGGCCACGTGATGCTGGAGGAAATAGACACTTTCCCAGGCCGTCTGAGCGCTGGGGCTGTAGTGCATCCAGAGGAAGAAGCCGGTGATCGCTTGCACGCAAAAGCAGAACAGGATCGTACAGGGCCAAACCTTGCACACGCAAGCTCCGCCGGGGACGGGAGCGTTCATGCAGTTTCGCAGTCCGGCGCCCAGTGCGGTGCGTTGTTCGATCCAATCGAGTAGACCTCTCATGCTTTCGCCACTTTCTTCGAGGTACCGGTTTCAAAGCTTTCGAATTTCACGAGCACCTCGCCATGTTCCCCGAGCTTGACTTCGAGCGTGTCCAGATCACGGGGGCTGTGCGACTTCTTGTCGGTGCGCCGGCCGGTCAGGTCGAAGCTGGCCTCATGGCAGGGGCAGAAGAACTTGCCGCCCTCGGGCGTGGGCTGATATCCGACGATGCAGCCGGCGTGCGGGCAGACCGCCTGCCACGCCTGCACTTCATCGGGTCCCACGCGACGCAGATAGACGGCCCCGATCGGCTCGTTGGGGTACAGGTTCCAGGCGTCGGTCCGATCGGCCACCACGGGGACTCTTTTCGGCGTGCCGTCCTCGGGCAGGGTGTCCAGGGTGGCCAGTTGCATGAACTGCCCGGCTCGCCCTTTCATGCGAAGCGGGTTCAGTGCCGCCACGATTCCCATCGCGACAGGCACGGCCAGCGAAAGGGTTCCCAACACTAGTGCAATGGCCTGGGCCAGGAAACTGCGTCGGTTCTCGGGAGTTGCCATCAGAGCACCTTTGTGAAGAACGAAAGGATGTTCAGCGGCGGCATTATTGCATGGCCCGACGCATGGCGTCAAGGACCTTGGTTCGGGCATTCTCCAGCGGGCCGTCGACGGTGGCGCCGGCCGCTTTCTTGTGCCCGCCGCCGCCGAACTGCTCGGCCACGGTGGTGCAATCGAGATCATTGCGGCTACGGAAGCTGGCCTTGAACCGGCCGTCGGGCATCTCGACCAGCAACACGGCCGCCTCGGTGCCGCCGACCGCCAGCGTCAAGTTGATCATGTCCTCCGCGTCGGAGGCATGGGCCCCGGTGGCCTGGAAATCGGCTTGGCTGAGGTGTGTGTGGATCAAGCGACCTTCCAACTCCGTTTCCACCCGGCCCATCACCCGACCAACCAGTTGCAGTCGCTGCAGCGTGTCGTTCTCGTACAATGCACAATAGATCTGATCGGGAGCAGCGCCGGCTTCGATCAGTCGTGCGGCCAGCCGAAGCGTTTCGCCGGTGGTCGACGAGAAACGGAACCAGCCGGTATCCATGACCAGGGCCACGAACGCCGCCCGGGCCATCTCGGGGGTAAGCCGCACGTCCAACTGATCGGCCGCCTCGATCACCAGCCGACCGGTCGCTTCGGCCTTGGGGTCGTTGAACATCTGGGCGTCCAAGTCGTCTTGGCTGACGTGGTGATCGATGACGATTTTCGTGGCCGACGTGTTGCGAACCACCTCGGCCATCGCGCCTAACTGATTCCAAGCGGCCGTGTCGAGGATCATCAGGACATCGAACCGATCGAGATCCGCCACGGCCACGTCCTGCCCTAACGCCTGGAGCGTTTTGTCCGGGTCGAGGAACTGCAGCTTCGGCGGGATGGGCTGGGTGTTGACGATCGTCACGTCTTTACCCAACTGCCGCAGCGCGGCCGCCATGACCAGTTCGCTACCCACCGCGTCGCCGTCCGGCCGAACGTGTGTGGTCAACAGGAACCGTTGATGGGAATTGACAAGTTCGACGAATGGGGACCAGTCGGGCATTTTGGTTTGATGATCTTAGGGAGTGTGTTGCTGGACGACTTGCCGCGTGGCATCAACGTCGCGGTCCATCTGTTCGATGAGTTGGTCGACCGAGTCGAATCGCTCAATGTCTCTTAGACGGGCAAGAAAGTCAAGCTCGATCGGTTGGTCGTAGATTTCGCCCTGGAATTCGAGCAGGTAGGCTTCGACCTTCAGCGTGCCCTCGTCGAACGTTGGATTGGGGCCGACATTCACGGCCGCCGGCCACCATGCGTCTTTCACCCGGGCACGGCATGCATAGATCCCCTCGCCGGGCAAGAGGGTGACGATTTGTCCGATATTGGCGGTCGGATAGCCGAGCTTCGCGCCGCGTCCCGCTCCGCGGATGACCGTACCCCGGATGCGATACGCCCGACCCAGCATTTGGGCCGCCCGATCGATGGCCCCGGAACCGATCAACGCTCGAACTCGGGAACTGGAGACGATTTGGCCCTCGATCCGGACCGGCTCAACCACATCGAGCCGCATGGCCGCCTGGTCGCAGAATTGCCGCAGCAGGTCGACCGTGCCGGATCGGTTGTGGCCGAAGAAGAAGTTGGGGCCTTCGACCATGGCCCGGGCCTGCAATCGATCGCGGATGATTTGGTCGAAGAACTCGCGGGCCTCGAGTTGCAACAGGGCCCGGTCGGTCGGGTAGGCCAGCACGGCATCGACGCCCAACTCGATCAACAATTGGGCCTTGCGCTCGGTCCAACCCAGCAGGGCAGGGGCCTGTTCGGGATGCAAGATCCGCGACGGCGACGGGTCGAACGTAAGAACGACCGCCGGTCCGTCCATCTGCCGCGCCATGGCCGCCAAGCGTTCCGCCAGCCGCGCATGGCCCAGATGCACGCCGTCGAAGTTGCCGATCGACAAGGCGCCGCCAAGGAATTGCCGGGGAAGTTCGTCAAGATGGCGATAGAGGTTCACGGGAAGCAGTGGGTAGTAATTGTTTAGCGGCCGGGCTTGCCCGGCGTTTTTTGAAGCAGTAGGTAGCAGGTCGTCGTGCCGACGACCGCTAAACGTTCTTGTCGCTAGTCGATTGTCTGATTTCGTCGCGTAACCGGGCGGCCTCTTCGAACTGTTCGGCGGCTATCGCGGTTTGAAGTTTCTCGCGGAGAATATCGGTCGGGGTTCGAGGTTGCTTGGCTTCTTCGCTGGCCTGTTCGGTCACGAGTTCGTCGCGCCATTGCTCCAAACTGCCCAACTCGGCACACTCCGCGGCACGCTGGCTTTGATCGTAATCGTCGAAGAAGTCTCGAATCCTGTCGATCCCCGACTCGATCACGCGAATCGCCTCGGGACATCGCTTCGCGTCGAGCATCGGCGTGGCCACCGCACGCGCGTTCATCAGGATCACGTAGGGACGCCACTGATCGAATTGCAGCGTCTGCTTCTCGTCGGCGTTATGCTCGCGAACAAACGCAAACAGCCGCAGGTTCCGCTCGGTATCCCGGGCGCACAAATCGTATAACTTCAGGTGCCAGAAACTCAGATATCGGTGGTAATGCTGAACACCCTCGCTCCACAACCGACCGCAGTCTTCGCTACTGAGCTCGAAGGAGGGGGAATCGCCTTGGGCCGTGTCGTGGGCCCTTTGCTTCTGTTGGTAGTATGCCAGCCACGACTCGCAGTCACCCGGTCGCGTGCCATCGGGTCGGCCGTCCATTTCCATCTGCAGCACGCCCAAGTCCACCCGCAGTTGAACCTTCTGCCGGCCATCGTCACCCTGGACAATCCGGACCGTGACCTCTTCGGGATCGTAGTCCCAACCTTCGATGATTTTCGACAGGTCCTTCAACATGGCCACGAGTTTACCCGAGCCGGGCAAAGAAGGGAAGGAGTGGGCAGAGAAGCAGTAGGCAGTAGGAAGTAGGCAGAGAAAACGGGCAGTTGGCGGCACAGTAGCTTAACTGCCTACTGCGTACTGCCTACTGCCTACTTTCTCCCTACTCACCCGGGCTGCGAATGACCGGTTCCATCACCTTGGTGTTGCGGTCGACTGCCAGCACAATCGTGCGCTGCTCGACCCCGTCCCCGCTGCTGGCTACCACCGGAAGCACGTGGCGGCGGTTGGGCAACGTGAATCTCACGGCAAACGAGCCGTCCGGCCGCAACGGGACCGGTTCACCGCGCAAAGTGACGTGGGAGTCCGGGTCGACCGTGCCGTGCACGATCAGTTCCGTGCCGACTTCGAAGGCGAAATCCCGACGGCCGTTTCCGCGGGGGGAGGCGCCGAGCCCAAATCGGGTGACCATTGGGTCACCCATCGGGCGGCGCAACTGGCGCTCGAGCACTTCCTTCAATTCGCCGTTGGATTCCTGTTCACCATACCCACCGCTCAAAGCATACACGCGGTCATAATCCTTGGCCACTTCGGCCCAATTGGCGTCGAACGCATCGCCGCCGCTGGCCAGAGGCGTAGTGACGATATTGCTGCGGGTCATGGAGTGGAAGTGGTCGCCGTCGGCCAGATAGCCGATATCCAACTGGAAGCTTTTCGGCGGATCCTGCACGTCGATGTACCAATGGTTGACCCCCCCGTGGATCTCGATGTCGCGGACCACGCGTCGTGAGGTGCTGGTCGTACCGTTGCGCGCCACCTCGTAGACCCGAAGCACCGGCCGGGACCCATGCCAGTATTGCCCCATGGCCGCTTCCGCCCGCTCGATGCTCGACCGGCTGAGTTCCCAATAGGCGTGCAGCCAATACGGGTCGCGGACCATCGCCACCAGCCGATCTTCGGTGTGGCTGCTGCCTTCCGAGAGCGACTTGAACGAAAGGTCTCTCGATCTTGCGCGGGCCTTGATTTGATTCAGCCGGCGTTGGGCCTGAGGGCTGCGGACCTTCTTGGCAGCTCGATCCGAGCTTTTGGATTCGCCGTTTTTCTTCGCCGCCTTGCGGGCTTGCGATCTGGCCTGCTTGACCAGCGACTGGATCAATTCATCCTTGCGCATCGCGTGCCAGCCGGGTACCTTCTTCTTCTTGGCCATGGCGGCCAAGTCCTTAACGGTATGGGTTTTAAGCTTTGCAGCCGTAATCACAGGACGTACCTCCGGGTTGGCTCCGGGCCTCCGGGTGGCCGATCGCACTGCCACACACGGCAGCTTGAACCGGCCAGTCGGTCGGTGCTCGGTGAACCTCCGTGAATGGGAACGTACACACAGCCCAATCCAATCCGGAATTCCATGACCGGATAACTGCAGGTCTTAAGGGGACCTTCGGCGTACGACATTCCCGGCATGACGGCCGACGGATTGCCCGTCTTCTGTAGCTTAGCCATGCTTCCGGCGTCAGGGCGGACCAAACAGCGGCGGGGATCCGACCCGGCGACCGGTTCCAGATACAAAACTCCCGTATCAAGGATCTCCTATGCCAGGAACCCGCGTCGTCCGCTGTAAGCACCCTACTGCCGGTAGGTGCCCAAGCCATGGGCAGCAGCAGGTCGCTCCAACAGTCCTGATTATACTTCCTAAACCGCTTAAACGCAATAATCTACCTACATCAATAATATCGATTGCAAGGACCCGTAAAGAGTTATCTTATTGCTATACAAGGGGTTAGGTGCCCTTGCCGAGGTCCGATAAAAACAGGAAGATAGCGGATGAATTAGTACCACAGAGGGGTACGCGCAAGCCGTAAAGAACCGCCAGCGGGGCCATCGTTCCTCCGCGGGCGATAATTTCTAGCCGCTTTCGATAGCGATCGGCGTGTTCGATTCGATTTTGCGGCCCGGTTGGTTGACATCCTTATGAGGGCGGATACGATGGGAAGTTTCCGTCGACCTTAATCCGTGGATAGAGCATTGTGCCCGACGTGAAACCGCCTGACGACCGTTCGGCGATGGCGTTGGCGATGGCATGGAGCTCTCGCATTACGACGGTCTCGGTGGAGATGGTGTTGCCGGCGCTGCTGGGATATTGGTTCGACCAGTGGCTGGGTACCGAGCCGTTGTTTCTGATGCTCGGCGCCGCGCTGGGACTGACAGGCGGCATCTGGCACCTGATTCGAATGACGACTCCAACGTCGGCCCAGACACCAAGAAGATCACCCAAAGATAACGGCAAACCCCATTGATAACGCAAACCCCATTGATAACGCAAACCCCATTGATAACGCAAACCCCATTGATAACGCAAACCCCATTGATAACGCAAACCCCATTGATAACGCAAACGCTGATGAGCGAGTCCCGCAAAAGCCTTTCCGCCCGACTAGACCGGATGTCGCTGTCGAAGCGTGTGCTTCTGCTGGGGCTGACGGTAGCGTTGCTTTTTGCTGCCATAGGGCCGATTGCCTGGTTTCTCTCGGGCAGATCCGGTTTGACCGCGGCGGCCGTCGC
>SDBV01013526.1_pt1 | contig 10380 bp, 11 predicted proteins | sample 2277081 | NCBI WGS metagenome assembly SDBV01 (sample SAMN10402039, study PRJNA504765) | marine sediment metagenome | isolation source: marine sediment core GS10_PC15, 223 cmbsf | place: Arctic Ocean: Southern Knipovich Ridge | collected 2010
TAGCTGTGGGCTACTCGGCCGACGACTCGGCCATCGGTGATGACGACGTCACGGTTGGTGACGCGGATTTCGGTCTGATCTGGCACAGTGTGGTCCCACGTATCGACTTTGAGTCGGGCTCTTATCTACAACTCACTCGTGGCGGCGCCGCCGGCATTTTTCGTTTCTTCATTAACAACGGCAACGAAGTGGAGATCACGAAGGACGGTGTCGGGATCATGAACGGCATGACTGTTGGGTTCCTAGGTACTCCGCCAGTCAATGATGTAGTGGCGGTAGGTGACGCTGAATTCCAACTCGACGGCTCAACGATCAACACGCCTACCCTTCAATTCGAATCCGCGGGCGGGGTATCCGGCGTACAATTCAATCGCACCGCAGATCTCATGTCGATGTTGGTGCGAGGTAACAGCGGGCTCGATGTTGAAGCAGCTGGTACAGCGCAAACGCCTAGAGTTCGCCTTCTTGGTGCCGGTGGCGGTCGGTTGCAGTGGGATTATTTCGCACCGACGGGTGACGCCCCTCGACAACGCGAGTTGATGTTGGAGTCGCCTGAGGATCGGTTCTTTTACAAAGACATTTCCGACGATACGCGTCGCATCCCCACCAACTATATTCCGCTGACAGTTGATCGGACTATAGAAGACACCGACATAGAAACAGATTTTCTCGACACCTTCGCCCAAAGCTTCCCGGCTAACGTGCCCGAAACGAATAACGTCCTTCGCCTACACGTTGCTGGGTCGGGCGTTACCACTGCCTCGCCGAATTTAATTTTGAGGATTCGTTGGAATGGTTTGAGTGGTGCCATCCTTGCAATAATTCCGCTCGCTTCATTAACGAGTAACTTTTCGTTTTCTTTCATTACGACGATCACGTTTAGATCGCCATCCACGTCGGTTCATTGTTCTACGCATGGTACGTGGGAAAACGGTGGCGTGCGCAACGCCATAACCGATGTTCGCCTCGTCACTATCATCAACAACATCTCCAAAGATATTGATGTGACTGGAGGGTGGACCGTAGGTTCGCTAAGTAATTCAGTAAGCCTTGAAACCTTCATTTTAGAGTGGCTCTGAGATAGAAGTTCGGGAAATCCTAACGCAGGAGAATCGCATGCTCGACCCCGACATAACACCGCCCATAACCGTAGAAGCTCTTTCGACAGCCGAGCTGAAGCAACGCGCTGTCCGCATTGTGAAAGGCGCAGAGGAAGCCCCCACCGCGGGCATCATTTACGCTGTTCAACGAGCACGGGAGATGAAGGAGCAGGGGGACCGCGATTTAGCTCAAGCAAAAGAGTTGGCGGATGAAGCCGAGGTGTTGCGGATGAATGCCATCAAATGCCAGGGCGCTATGGATGCTTACCTCGTAGACATCCAGCGGCAGCTCCAGCTCGACGATGAATCCAAACAGAAAAGCTAGGAAAGAGTTGTGATGTCGCAAACGAAAACCAACAAACCCAGCTTCATCTGGCGCTACCTCGGCGCGATGATGACCGAGAAGAAGAACGGCGGCATGGCCGCCAGCTTCACCCGCGTACTGGGGATCCTGACCTTCGCGCTGTGGATCACCTTGATCCTGTGCCTGTCCTTCGGGGTCAAGGTGCCCGAACTGGCCATCTACACGGTGACCACCGTGCTGATGACCTTCGTGGCGGGCAAGAGCGTCAAAGACTTTGGCAAGGCGCTCAAAGGTCACAGCAGCTACTCCAGCCCCCAGCCGCAGCCCGCGACGCTTTCCTCTGCAGCCATTGATCTCCGACCCCAACCTCCCGGGGGTCTGAAATGCGTTGGTACCACTGGATAGGGATCGGCGTCTTAGCAGTCGGGATGGTCCTGTTTTGGGCCCTCACCGGCGGCCGCGGGCCCAATCCGGCCAAGAAGCTCGGCCGCGAGGTCGATGCGATCAACGCCAAGGCCGACATCAAGCGGATCCAGGTCGACCTGGACGAAGAGCGGGCTCTCGCCCACGTCGAGAACAAGTACCGCGACGACCTGGCCGCGATGGATGACGAGAAGCGAGCCCGGGCCGATAAGCTCAAAAAGGACCCGGCCAAGCTCGCGGCGTTCATTGTGCGCGGCCAGGGGTAGACCATTCCCCGATCTTCCTGTATCAAAAGCTGGAATTCCAACCCTCTTGGAGAAACCACCATGGGTGAGTCCACCGTAGACGAGACCCTCGTCCCATCCGCAGCCGACAAGGCATATTCCTCAGCATCCGCCGGCGGCGTCGATTGGCAGAGCCTCGGCGCTCCCGTCTTGGCCGATGTCGACCGAATCGTCACCGTGCTCAACCCGATCGCGGATGGGGCTCTGACGGTCGCCGCTCAGCCCGACGTTCCTCGAAACGTCACCGTTGACATCGTTGACGCCGACGATTCGTCGAGCGGCACCTGCACCGTCAAGGGCACCGACATCAACGGCTTGCCGCTGGTGGAGACCTTCTCTTGGACAGAGGCCGGGCAGATCGTCGGCGTCGAGCTGTTCGAAAATGTGGCATCGGCGGTTGTCTCGGACGAGGCGGGTGCCGCGTCCGGCGACACCATCACCGTCGGCGTGGGCAACCTGATTGCCTTGCCGAAGCAGATCGCGAACGTCGAAGCGGTCAAGCTGGTGACCTTCGCCGCGGTGCCGGTCACGGCGGACGCGGTCGCCGCGACGCCGCGTAGCTCGGTGGACGCCAACGGAGCCACCTACGACGGCTCCAGCGAGCTGAAGGTCGCCTACCGCCCCGGCCAGTGATGTCCAGGTTTTTGCCCGTAGGGGTCGCGCTCTGCGTGATCCTCTACGCGGCCAACGCCTTGGGCGGAGAGAAGCAGTGTGTCGAAGGAAACCCCGACCACTGCGTCCAGCCCCTCGAAGAGGGCGAGCCCGCCCCCTTCTTCGGCCAGCTCTACACCCCCGAGCTGGCTATCGACCACAGCGAGAAGGTCCACAGCTTTGACCAGCGGCTCCGTTTGGAGATTGGCCGGGTGCGTGACCGGCTGGAGATCAAAATCGAAGGCTGTCAACGCCGGCGTGAAATCGACGCCGATGCCGCCACCAAGATTGCTGTGGTCCACCAAAAGGCGCTCGATGCGGCCTACCCGAGCTGGTACGAGCACCCGGCCTTCGTGATCCCTATGACGGCGGTAGCAGTAGCCGTCATCATCCTGGGGGTCTTCGCGGTCGCGGCCGAGTACAAAAATCTCTGGGTTCCAGCGACGCCCTAAAAATAAATCACCGGGAAGTGACCATTTCTCGGTCGAATCGCATTACTACACATTGAGGATTGTCGTCCGTTGGAACCGCATCAACTGGCCGTGACTGCCCGATACCTGTGCGGATAGATGACAACGAATCAGGCCCCCGCCCTTGCCCCCAGATATGCTTCTCCAGAGCATTAGGGGGCGGGGGAGTTATTAAGAACCTTTATAGTAAAGGTATACAGATAGTTAATTAACTAAACATTCGAGGGGATCAAATGCAGCAACCAGGGATTGAAAGCCAAGGCCCTGGCGGGCCTCGGCCTGGGGCCTACGGCCCCAGATCTGGACCTTCCACCATCAGCCTGGTGATGGGAAACAGTGACACCAGTCTCTACGGCGCAGATGATTGGATCCTTCGCATTCTTGACAAAGAGCTGCGCTACCCAACCTCAGTCGCTCGTCAGCTGGAGGCAACGACGTTTACTCCGGCGGTACCAGGCGCCTGGGATGGGTGGGTGCGGCTGCTGCGGTGGCCGAAGTCTTCGCCGCCTAGCTTCCCAAGTGGGCTGTTGGAGACCGTTCAGCGCCAGCTCAGGAAGTGGGGTGTTCCCTTCGCGGTGGAAGATGCCCGCACCCGGCCGGACATGGGATTCCCAGACCACCCGAAGCATCCGGTCATCGACCGCGGCTATCAGCTCGCTTGCGAGAAGGTGGCGTTGGAGACCGGCCGCGGTGTGCTCGATATGCCGCCACGTTCGGGCAAAACACGCGTGATGATCTCCATCGTGGCGAAGCTTGCGCTGCCGACGCTTTGGATTGCGCCGACTGATGCGATCGTGCGGCAGACGCTGGCCGCCATCAAAGAGTTTATCGGGCCGCACTACGCCGTGCACCAGTCGGGATCCAAAAACCTGGAAAAAGCGAAGCATGCGCGTGTGGTACTGTGTACGGCGGCGACCGCGGTGCGGCTCGCGCCGGAGCTGTATGACACGCGAGCGGCGCTGGTAGTTGATGAGTGGCATCATTGCCTTAGTGGCGCCACGGCGATATTGACAGATACTGGCTGGCGTCGTATCGACGCATTATCGGTTGGGTCTCGGGTATTGTCATGTTGTGGAACTACACCCCAGTGGAAACGAATTACTCGTGTTTGGAACCGCACGGCCCCCACAACTATGTTGCGGATTACAACCTCGGTTGGGGTGTTAGAGGTTACGAGTGAGCACAAAATCTATACGCCGTCGGGGAAAGTCAAAGCAGGTGATCTTCGAGCCGGGAGCATCGTTCGTGTGCTCAAAATGCCACAAAGTGATCAAACGCGCGGGACCCTCCAAAGTACACGTTCGGTCGTGTCGAGGGCCCGATACTGGAAAACGGCGTTGTATCAAATGTGGCGGCGAGTTCAACAAGCGGTCTTTCGGGGGGCATCGGACGATGTGCTTGGGAAAGAATTCGATGATGAATCCCGAGACGCACAAGGCTGCGATGTGCAAACGATCCCAGAATCAGGAATACCGGAAGCATCTTTCGGAACGAATGAGGGGAGATGCCAATCCCGCCAAGAGGCTCGAAGTAAAAGCCAAGATGCGCGCTGGGATCAAGCGAGCAATCCAGAGGGGAATGATACCATATGGGCGGGGCATCGGGGGCAAAGGGAGGGGTATGACGCCATTCGAAACGAAAGTGTGGGGGGTTTTGCAGCCCCTAGGGTTCGTGGCGGAGTACAAAATACTGACCGGCCGAAAACACGGAGATGGCGCGACATGGTACTCTTTGGATTTCGCGCTATTGAAAAGGAAGTTGGCTGTCGAAGTCGACGGTACCAGTCACCAGAACAGGCGAGAGGTAGACGACCGCAAAGACGCCTGGCTGCTGAGCAATGGGTGGGCCGTGATTCGGATCCCAGCGGAATTGGTTTTGAGGCCAGGTTCTCGACCTATTCTTCGTATGTTGAGGGTCGCGTGCTCTCAATTGAGGTTTTCAAGGCAACATGTGACTCGGTTTTTGATCTCGAAATAGCTGACAACCACAACTACGTTGCTGAAGGCATTTTGGTGTCAAACAGCGCCGCGAAAACGTATCGCGAGATCATGAAGCTCTGCGATCACATCTACTATCGCTTCGGGATGACTGGCACCTTCTTCCGGTCCGGCGACGACGCGATGGCGATGCACGCGCTTCTAAGCAACACGATCTACCGCGTGACGGCGAGCGAGCTGGTTGACCAGAATTATCTTGTGCCCGGCCGCGTGGTTTATATCCCGGTGGATGCGCCGCGGCTGCAGTGCCCGACTGACGACGCGCGCATCGTTCCCCAGCTCAAGTACGGGATCCAGGAGCACGACTACCGCAATCAGCTTGTGGCCTACGCGGCGAGCTATCTGAATAAGCTCGGGCGCAAGGTGCTGGTGCTCGTGTCGACAAAAGAGCAGGGCCGGCGGCTGCAGCGCATGATCGCCAGCCAAGTGCGGCCGCGCGCCGACGGCGCCCAATTCGAGCCGGTGGAATTCCTGTCGACGGATCGACACCGGAATACGCAACAGCAGATTTTGAAGGCGTACAACGAGAGCCAAGAGGTTGAGGTGCTACTCGGTACGAGCCTGGTCGGGGAGGGTGTCGATCTCCCGCCGGCGGATGCGCTCGTGTACGCGCGGGGGGAGAAGGCAGAAGTCACGCTTGCGCAGAATTCCTTCCGCCCGCTGACGGCTGTGCACCCGAAGAAGTACGCGATCATCGTTGACTTCGCCGACCGCCACAACAAGATGCTCTTGCGGCACAGCAAGCAGCGCCTGTCTTTTTTCCACTGCGAGCCTATTTTCAGCGTCGAGGTACTTCCCTCGATAAAAAACTTAGGGAGTTGGCTGAGGTCTTTGCCATGAGCTATAGGCACAGAAACCTGTTCGGGCCCCTTTTGCCGCCGAGACGAAGTGGGCGGATGAGGCGGAGACCTTACTGGTGGCGTCGCAGCGCACCGTCAAAGCGTCGGAGGCGGACCCCCACGACTTCCGTGCAGTCCTGTGGGGTCTGGGGGGAGGGGTGATGCGAATCGGATACGCGGACCCGCCATACCCCGGGTGCGCTCACTTGTACAAAGACTGCAAGGACTACGCTGGCGAGGTCGACCACCAAGCCCTTATCGAAAGACTCGACAGCGAATTTGACGGGTGGCTACTTCATACCTCGTCTGTCGCCCTACCCCTGATAGTGCCGCTACTGCCCACCGGAGTCCGGTTCATGGCCTGGATGAAGCCGTTCGCGGCGTTCAAGAAGAACGTGTCAGTCGCCTACGCCTGGGAACCGGTCATCGTCAAGGCAGCGCGTAAACCCGTGGTGTCGGGTCGCGTTGTGATGAGGGATTGGGTGCAGGAGTCGATCACTCTGAAAAAGGGCCTGATCGGAGTCAAGCCCGAGGCTGTTTGTTTCTGGGCGTTCGAGGTTATCGGATGCGCACCGGACGATGATCTCGTCGACTTGTTCCCAGGCACCGGTGCTGTGCTGAAGGCATGGAGAAAGTGGCAGAAATTGTTCATGGTCCCCTCCGACCTCGATACTAAGGCCAAAGGGTCGTGATTCTTGGAAATTAAGTGTCAAAATCTCGGCTGAATCGCATTAGGTCTATGTGACGGAAACTTTGCCAGTTCAGAAAGCAAATGGTAGAACTAAGTTACACGCGCTGTAAGCAGGGCGTTCCCCAACCGCCCGGCATCCCATTCCCAACCAAGGTTAGTCCCGGGATGTCGGGCTTTTTAATCCTCCGGAGATGATCGATGACCGATCCCACCAAATTTGATCCTCAGGTTCTCCACGAGCGGCAGATGAAGCTCGCCATGGCCAGCGCCAAGCACCTGAAGCTGTGGATGCGGGAGAGCGGCCGCACCTGGATCGTCATCAACAGCGATGAGTTGGTCGACGCCCTCCCGTGGCCAGGCGGCGTCCAAGAGGTGATGGACCTAATTACATTGCTGGCGCAGCATCGGTCGACCAAGCCGAGCGGCCGCTTCTCCAAAGTGAAAGATCCCCTGACTGGCGAGATGGTGGAGGTCTCGATCCAAAAGAGCGAGGCGATGGAGCCCGATGAGCTGGACCGCGCCATTCGCTTCTTGGTCGCGGAGATGCGGAAGCACAAGCCCGCCTGGTCGTTGGACGACTCCGCGCTATGAGGGGTCTCATAGAACTGGCCTTCGGGATTGCGAGCTGTGAGGCGTGTGCGGATAGGGCGGATGGTGATCCTTTGTGTCGTTCGTGTCGGCACAACCTATCTCGCGGCCGACACCTGGAGCAGATCTTTGACGGATTCTACCAGGAGGCGAATGGGGCGTCGGCAACAGCATCGGCGGCGCACCGGCTGTATTGCGGGATACTGGAGAGCGCCAGGAGATTCCTTTACCGGTCAGCCGAAGTGGAGCGTGACGAAGCTCGGAGCGAGTTGCGCGAGGTGAGCATCTACGCCACCACGCTTGAAGATCAGATCACCGATATGGGGATCCAAATCTCTGAGCTGACCAATAGCCGGGAGTCTGCCGGTGGCTGACAAACGAAACCTGGACCGGGCCCGTAAGTTAAAGAAGTGCCTCGACTGCAATGGAACCGGTCTTGTGTCAAAAAAGGCGCCAGAGTCCAGGTTTTTTGACGGCCTGAAAGGCGAGCAGGTCTGCGTAGTTCTGAAGCGCGGCGAATCGTCCTTGACAGCAACCTTGCTCTGGGTCGACCGATACTCACTGGGCTTCCAGCTCGACGACGGTAGAGAGCGAATGATCCACAAACACGCTATCCAGTCTCTGGGAAAAGCCTGATGGCATGGAGGGGAACGTGCAACGCGCGGAGATTCTACTCAATGACTACAACCATTATCGATTTTTCACCAGCAGCATCCGCAGCAAGAGAGCGGCCGGCGCATACATCACGGGCTTGAAATTGACGCCCGGGCGCCTCTCTGCCTTCTCCGAGATGGCGGACTGGTGTGAGGAGCACGGCATAGATCCCAGGCGGTGGTTGCATTCGCTCTTCGTTGCCCGCCACTGGCTATTTGCCCCGCCGCTTAAGCATCTCAAATCCCAAAAACACCTGAAGCGTTACGAAGCGATGGAGGGCTCTATGCCCGTCTATCGCGAGCGGATCGCGGCCGAGCAGCACGAAATTGACGACGTTGCCGGCCGCGTTTTTGATTCAGGGAGGGACATCAGCCACACCGCGGAGACCCTGAAGATCCGCTACGCGAGAACCGGACAGCCCGGCCGGTGCATGGAGCTGATGGGGACCGAGACCTTTGGCTTCCACCCCGGCAGCAGGGTCTGTGGCGTGTGTCCATTGGCGATCGCGTGTGGCGCTATGCTGCAGTCCCGGGTGAGCTACGACATCCAAGCCGTGCGGCGTGGAGAAGTCACGCCCCAGCAGGCGCGAGTGATGGCGGCATACGGTGGAGGTCGCTAGGCATCCAGTAGAACCGACGCAGCGCTTCCCCTTCGATATCGAATTTCAGAAGGCGCTGCTGCGGTTGATCGCCGAGGATGACGTCTTCGGCGTAGCGGCTATCGTCATGCTGCAGCCGACCTATTTCGAGTCGGACATCCTGGGGTGGATCTTTGGATTCATGCGACGCTTTTTCGATGCGCACGCCGCGGTCCCAAGCCTCGCGGCCGTGATGCAGGAGTCGAACAAGCTCGATTCCAGCATCCGTCACATCTACTCGGCGATGGTGTACGAGGTCCAGAACATCAGCTTGCGGGATGACATCTGGCTCAGGGAGGCAACCCTCGATTTCGTCAAGCGCAACGTCTTCGTGCGTGCGTTTCATGAAGGGCGCCAGCTCTACAACGAGGGCAAGGCTGTCGAGGCCTACGACCTGATGATGGAACAGATGGACGAGCTGTCCCGTGTTGCGTGGGAGCCGATCGATAGCTCTCACTTCTTTACCGAGCTACAGCGGCGTCACACCCAGCGCGTGATGGCGGGGCCTGAGCAGGGCGCGATCCCCACCGGCTTCCCCTCGCTCGATCACATCTTGCGCGGTGGTCTGCACCCGGGGGAGTTGGGGATCTGGCTCGCTTACGCCAAGATCGGCAAAGCTCTTCGCGATGATCAACAGGTGCTAACTCCGAGAGGATGGAGAGCCATCTCGTCTTTGCGAATTGGGGATGAGGTAATTGGGGGATCGACAGGGCGGCCACAGCGGGTTTTGGGCGTTTTCCCGCAGGGCGAGGTGCCCTTATATCGTGTCCGTACAAAAGATGGGGCTGTGGTAATTGCGAGTGGGGACCACCAGTGGGTGGTTCAAAATAGGCGAACATGTCAACGCAAGAGGGATCTGTCTTGGGTCACGGTGAGCACAGTCGGTCTAGCAGAAATGTTGCGAGATTCGGCTTGCGGCTATGTTTGGTTACCCCCGAACCCGGTGGTGGAGGGCGCCGGTCTGCCTCCGAAGATTGATGGTTATGTTCTTGGGCTTTTGCTTGGGGATGGTTGCTTTCGAGACTCTACGGTGAAGTTCCACAAACCAGAACGTGATTTATGGAGTTTACCGGAAGGAGATCAGCTTTCTCGGTTTGAGAATCTAGACACGGTGAGCATTGTACGACCGGGGACTCGGGGGCGTAGCGTAATTGCTTTGGTGCTAGAGAAGTTGGGGTTGGTGGGGCGCCTGTCGAAGGAGAAATTCCTCCCCAAAGAAGTTCTCGTGTCCCCTGCTTCGTATCGGCGTTCGGTGTTGCGTGGGCTTTGTGACACCGATGGTCATGTGAATTGCAAGGGCGTGGGGGTTGAATATTCATCGGCATCGAAACGCCTTTCCCAAGGCGTGGTAGAGTTAGTCAGATCCTTGGGAGGCCAGGCTCGATTGCGTCGAAAGGTAGTCGAGGGTGTGGATTACTGGGTCGTGAGTCTTCGCCTATTCGATGAGGTCCCAGTCGCGTCAGTCAAGAATCGGGCGAAGGTTAAGATGCGAGTCAAAAATAGATGGCGCCATATTGAGAGTGTGACTTCCACCCAATCGGCCCCGAGCACTTGTATCGCAGTGGACGATCCTGGCGGGTTGTTCATTACGGAAGGACACGTAGTTACCCACAATACTACGATGCTGGTGACCACCGGCCTCGCGGCATGCCGGCGCCACTTCAAGACGCTGCACATCGTGTTGGAGGGCAGTCGCAAGCTCATCGAGGACCGCTACGATTCTGCCTTCACGCGCGAGGCAT
>SDBV01013527.1_pt1 | contig 10380 bp, 8 predicted proteins | sample 2277081 | NCBI WGS metagenome assembly SDBV01 (sample SAMN10402039, study PRJNA504765) | marine sediment metagenome | isolation source: marine sediment core GS10_PC15, 223 cmbsf | place: Arctic Ocean: Southern Knipovich Ridge | collected 2010
TCTTCGTCCACTCATATAGAGAGGTACCCCGTGCATTCATTTGGCAAAGCTGCTTTTTCGGCGTCCGTGGCGATGCTGGCTTTCCTCCCCGCTTCCTTGATGGCTGGACCGGACGAGCCCGCTTGGAATCGTCGCATCAGCCTCAACGGTGAGTGGACGTTTTCCATTCACGGCGAGGGACGGAAGAAGATCGTCGTGCCCTCTACTTACCTTCCGGTGGGTGGGGCGACACTCGAACGGGATTTCGATCTCCCGGAATTGCCGGCCGGCCGGCGAGTGCTGCTTCGGTTCGACGGCATCGTGATGACCGGCAAGGTGTTTGTCAACGGCCATGAACTGGGAGAGTATGGACCGTATACCCCGTTTTCAATGGACATTACCGACCAGGTCGAATCGGGCGAGAATCACCTGCGTGTCGAGCTGACTGATCTGGGCGGTTTTAAGCCGTGGGGGCGCCAGTGGGTCACCGCCTTTCCGCGTTTCGGGGGCATCGTCCGCGATGTCAACCTGGAGTTGAAGGCGCCCGTCTACATTGAGAACGCCCGGCTGGATTATCAACTCTCCGAAGAGTTCACGCGTGCCGATTGCAGCCTTCATGTCTGGGTGGTCAATACGAGCGGCCGGACGGAGCAACTGCAGCTTGCCGGGCGTTTGGAAAACGCGGCGGGTGTGCAAAAGTTCGAGGCAGAGTTGGCGGCCGCGCCGGGCAAGTCCCGTCACACCGTGCAATTCCATGTTGCCGATCTCAGGCCCTGGTCACCCGATTCTCCGGAGTTGTATGAACTCGTCCTGAATCTTCGCAGACCCCAGGAAGAGCTGGATCGGTTTACCGCCCTTACCGGGTTCAAAGAGTTCGTGGCTCGCGGGCGAGACTTCTTTCTCAACGGGGAGAAGTTCTTTGTCAAGGGAATCTTCCGCCATGACATTTACGGCGACCAGGGGCACACCCTCTCGCGAACCCAGATGGAAGCCGAGATTGCGGACATCAAATCGCTGGGCTGCAATTTCCTGCGGCTTGGACACTATCCGCAGCATCGTTACATCACCGAGTTGGCGGCGCGGCACGGCCTGTTGACCAGCGGCGAACCGCCCGTTTTCGGCCTCAATCAGAAGGACCCCAAGGTGGTCGAAAGCGCCAAGTTCTGCCTGGGCGGTCTGATCCGGCGCGATTGGAACAATCCGGCCGTGGCTGCGTGGATCATTTCTAACGAGGCCGGCACCGACCCCGGGTATATGAAAGAAATGGTGGCGTTCGTTCGACGACTCGATCCGAACCGCCTGCTAACGATCGTCGACAATGCCCATTGGACCGAGCAGTCGGCGCCCTGGCAGAAATATCGCGAGACGGGGATCGACTTTATCTGCCAGAATGGGTACGGGTTCGCCTTTAACGGCCGCTACGCCGAAATCGAGAAGTTCCTGCCGGACGATCTTCCTTACGTCATTTCGGAGTGGGGCGGCCCCAACAATTCTTACGCCAGCCTGCTTCGCGAAGGCAGATACTATCTTGAACGTTCGAGCCTGGTTGTGGACCAAGGCCCACGGATTGCCGGGGTCTGGTTTTGGGAATACCAGGACATTCCGATGCCGCGATTTACGGAGCAGGGCGTGCTGCACTGGTCGGTGGTGGATAAATTCCGCCGACCTTACGAGACCTACTATGCCTTGAAGTCGCTCTACACCGGCAAACAGGTTCTTCCCCCTAGGGGCCGTTCTCTGGTGCCTTCGGCGCCGGAAACATCACCCCGCCCGCTGGCACCCGAGGCCATGGAGAGATACCCCGGTTACAAGTTGTTGGACCTTTCGGGCGTGGTCAATTCAGACCGGGTGATTGGCGAACTGAAGGCCGTCTCACCGTTGGCCTACCCCCAGCGCCTGGCGTTGGGAAGAGTGGCCGTAGCCGGCCTGCCGTTTCTGCTCGAGCGGCAACTGGTGGCCCTTTCCGGGCAGAACCCGCTGGTTGAAATCCCGGTGGGCCGGGCCGCCGCTGAACTGGAATTCCTGGGCCACGTGTGCTTCAACAGCCTCGCAGCCAAACCGCCGGCTTCCCTGCCCATGTTGCCCTACTGGATGGAGGGGTCGCCCGGAATCGAGACGCCGGTTCCCTTCAAAGGATATCCCCAAGCTGGGGATTTTGGAGAAGAGATCGGCCAGTATGTGCTGGTCTATAAAGACGGCGAGCGGGAGGTTGTGCCTTTAGAAAACGGCCGTCACTTCGCCGATTACCGGCTGTATTACGGGCTGAGCCACATCGATTCGGTGGCTGTCGCAACAGAGCGCGTCGTGACCTACACAAGAGATCACGGCACCAAGAGGTACCAGATGCGGCTCTTTTCCTACCGGCCGAAGAGGCCGTCGGTGCCGATAGCTCACGTCGAGTTCAGACTGAAGAACGTCGACTACGTGCCCCTGCTGGCAGCGATCACCGTACAGGTTTACGATCCGGCCGCCATCATGGCGAACCCGCTTTCCGCCGCCGAGCCGCGGTAGATTGCGTTGGCATATAGGAGAAAGGCGAGGGGCCACAATCCGAATAAGCGTCTATGGCGCGCCTGCTGGACAAACGCTGCATCCACTTGCAGCATAACACGCACAACTCGAAGCCGCGAAGCCGTAGTCTATTTCTGAAGCGGCAGAGCGACAAGACCGGCGCTGAGCCGTGCGAACCCAGAAAACCTTGGGAATGTGGGCCAGTTTCGGCCTCGATTCGGCCGATCCGCCCGGACCGTCCCAGCCAACGGGTTTTTGGGGCACTCCAGCGTGCGTCAGAAAACGTGTGCCAGATAGCTTTCGACCGGGCGATGGAACTGAATCCAGCTGCCCCCCGATGGAGTGTTCCAGGTGGGGTGGATATTTGACGTGTCCCGCGATACCTATGAGTTGATGATACAAACCGCCGAATACGGGCTGTGTGGCTACGGCATCAATCCTCATCGATACCTCAGGACGTCGACTGATACTCATCCTGCTGGCGCGCGTGAAAGCCAGGTTTTCAAGGGGTTTGAGTGTCGGCTCAGTATCTTGACCGGACGGGCAAGAAACAACGACAAGGTGCAACTACAGCGGAACCAGAGATTGGAGACGGGCTTTCCACCCGCAGGCTTCCAAGAAAGGATTTCAAACGCGTCACTTCTTGCCAACGTCTGGTCGATCCTCGAAGCCCATGTAGGGTTCTTCGAAAAGCGATCGGGGTGCAAACAGCGGTACCGTCCACACTTCTTTCCCGTCAAGGGTGACCGACATGCTGCAGTAGGTGATTGGTGCAAGTGCGTAATGCCAGGCTTCCTCGCCCGAGTCTTGCCGTTGGCATTCGACGAAGGCCAAGAGTTCCGGGTTAGTCCCATAAGTAAAGAAGAACAGGGCGCCGTCGACCAGTTGCGCCTTGGGATCGGAGTAGCGACATGCCGGTTGAGGTATCAGCCGCAATTGGTACCGGTTGCCGTTGTGGTGGACCTCGGACGCTTCGAAGCGGCGCACAAGAAGCTTCATTTGGCGAAGCCTTCCGGATTTCGTTTGGGCCGCAACGGGGGCCTTGGGGAATTGTTGCCACTTCAGGGCCGACTCGCGTGGAGCCCAATGTTCTCCGGCAGGGTTGACGGCATGCACTCGTGAATCCGTGAGGCAAACCAGGTAGTAGAACCAGAACTCCTTGTACTTTTCCAGGTTCACCAGGGCGGCGGGCCGCCCGGTTCGCCCCCACGCCCACACACCAGCGTCCTCACAAAGCCGAGCCGTATCGGCGTATCGAAGCAGGGGCTTCTCGCTCAACTCCAACGCTACATCCACTCCCTCTTTGCTCTGGTATGCCTTCATAGCTTGCACGCGCTGCTCCAATTCCCGGAAACGCGCGGCTCGTTCGGTGTCTTTCGGCTCGTCGGGGACTTGTCCGAAGGACCGAACAGAACCGGCTCCCCACACAAACAGCAGCAGAAGCAATCCAAGACCCGCGGAACTCGGGCACATCACAGCGCGCAATTGGCTCATCGTTTGGTCTCCTATTGGGGAAGGATTCGTAGGACGGATAACTGCTCATGCTAATCCCATACTTCGGCGCCAGGTCCACTCCGCGGTCAACAACAGCAGCAACAGGATCAGCAACCACCAACGGGGCCATAGCGGCACCTTGTGGACCTCCGGCGGACCGAATTCCGCCGGCAGGTCGTCGATGGCGGCCGCAAGGGATCGGGCATCGGAAAGAACCTTGCCGCCGGAAAGGGAAGCGATTCGGCTTAGCAGTTCGTGATCGGGTAACGGATTCTGTGTCTCGAAGGGGTCGTCGAGGATCTGCACGTCCAACGACGTGCTGTCGATCAGCGTATAGTCTTCGTAGGCGCTGATCTCGATCCGCAACGCCTGGGTGGCCGCTCGTTGGGTCGGCGTGTCGGCGATCGGCAACTCGATCTCATATTGCCCGTCGTCGGAACGCTCGATCATTTCAAGCTCTTCTCCCCAAGCAACATAGGGCCCTTCTTCGCCGCTGGTACGTTGCACGTCGTCGGGCCAGCCGACCGGGGCGTAGTCGGAATCGAGTTCGGCGGTGGCCGACTGGGGTTCGATAATCACACTCACCCGGCACCCGGTCGCCCGGTTCGACGCTTCGTCGTAGGCGACCGCTTGCAGCTTGATCGTTTCGCCGGGCTGGTAGGACATTTTGTCCACCTCCGCGATCAGGCGTCGGCGTCCGTTGGCGGAGTTTTCGGAGAGCCAGTAGATAACGTTGCGCCAGAACTTTGCGTAATAGCGATTGTCGTCCACGCCCCAACGCTTGACGAAATCCGCCGCCCAGCGCGGGGTCAGGCCGGTAGTGACGGCCAAGGTGCGGCCGCTGCCGTAGGGCCCCAGCGCCATGATCGGCTGGGATCCCGCCGCGGACCCGGTCAGATTCGCAACCGCCACGACCGTGCCGGCCGGCTTGATGTCTGCGACCCGGTTGGCGCCGAGGAACGTGGGTAAGGAACTGAGGATCTCCTGGTTCTGCCTGGCATCGGAGACGATGTTCCAGATCGGATGCAGCGCCGAGGACGCCTTCGGCCGAACGCTCAGCCTGCCGGTCGTCGACCAGTCGTTCTTGGTAGAGTCCATGACCACGGGCAGCATGTCGGCCACCAGACTACCCCGCCAACCTCCAGCCGCGAAGCTTCGAGGACCTCCGATCATGCAGAGTCCGCCTCCGCGTTGGCTGATCCACTGCTCGATCCATTGAAGCTCCCGATCGCGAAAGACACGCTTGTCGACGTCGCTGAGCACGATCGCATCGAAGGCAAACAGGGCCGCCGGACTAGCAGCAAGGCTGATGCCACCTCCGCCGCCGAGCACCGGCTGCAGTCGGCTGCGACCCGGCTGAGCTCTGAAGATCCGACACTCGATGTCCGGGTCTTCGGCCAGGCCTTCCGCGAAATAGGAAGAAGGGTCCGTAATGACCGTGCGACCCTCGACCACGCGCTGGACCGAGGGTTCGGTGCTCCCCTCGACGTAGAGCACGCGGATCTTCGTGCGATCCACGGCCACGTCGGCCGTGGCCGCGTTGTTGTCCAGCGAGACCTCGTCGGCTTGCGGCGGCACGGAGGCTTCGATGCGCATGGTTCGAAGGTCTGCTTGAAACGTGAGATTGAACGACTGAATGCCGCTCTTCAGCGTAATCGGCAGCCGGTTAAGCGGTCGCTTGGCATCGTCGCCACCTAGGGCCGAGAGTCGCAGTTGGGTACGTTTTCCGTCGTATCCGTAGCTTCGCACCCAGACCCGCGCGTTGACGATGGAATGCTTTCGCACTCGAGCCGGCGCCACCACGTTGACGATGGCCACGTCGCCCCCGTCACTCGGATCGCCGAACGGAACGACGTGGATGGGTACTTTCATGCGGGCGTAGCGACGGGCCATCTCCTCCAAACCGGTCGGATCTTGGGCCCGACCGTCGGAGAATAACACCACGGCCTTGGGCGGCGAGGGGACAAATCGGCCCGGCAATTGCCTCAACGCCGCCAACAACTGCGTATCGCGATCCGTGGGGGCTATGGCCGACCAATCGATCCCACTGTCCGACGGCTCGACGGCAGAGAAGCTCTCGCCGAAGCGGTAGACGCCTAGCGCCGGCCGAGAATCGGCGGGAAGAATCCGATCGACTTGACGAATCGTCTGCGCCACGTTCGCCAGCCGAGTGGACGGCGTTCCCAAGGCCATACTTTCCGACGCATCCAGCAAGTAGACGACCTGGGGCGGCTCGACGAAGCCCGGCGCCTGATCGACCCGCACCGGATTGGCTAAGATCGCCAGCAACGTGACCAGGATCAGGGCGCGGATCACCAGCAATCCCCGTCGACGCGCAATAGCCATCGGCGGCCCGAACCCCCAGCGGGCCAAGGCATACAGCATCGCAGCCAGCGCGGCCAGAGCCACGACCAGGCCGAATGATACGGGAGACATCAGGTCAATCGTCGATTGCACGTCCATGGGATTTCTCACCGGTGGCAGTTGTTACCGAATCTCCCTTCAACGGAGCGTGTGGCGGAATTCAATGCGTGTTGCTTTCGGATCGCTCGGATTGGGAGCCCTAGGAGCCTCCCAAACGATTTTGTCTTGGTATCGGGCCTCCAATGCGCCGGAGGTCCGTCGTACCAGGTCGTATTGCCATTGCAGTCCGGACGGAGTTCGAACGGCCTCGAAGATCAAGAGCGTTTCGGGATCGGTCCCCTGGACAAATACAAACAGGGCACCGTCCAGCAGATTGGGATCCTCGCTCTGATAACGATAGATTGGCTGGGGCAGCATGCGCAATTCTTCCCGATCCGGCCCTTCCGTGACCAGCCAGCCCAGCATGGTAACGCGGAAACGCCGTGCCAGCCGTTTCATTTGCCTCAGCCGCGCGGTGGCGGAATCGGCCGGCACGGGAGCCCCGAGTAGGGGACGAAACTCGACGCCCGGCTGTGTGGGAAACCAAACGCGTCGGCCATCCCGCTCGCCAACCAGGCGTCCGCGCGAGAGCGACTGCAGGTCGACAATGAGTTTGCTCGCCGTGGGATCGATCGTAAAGGCGCAGGCCACGGCCTCCGGTCTTCCGTTGAGCGTCCAGACGAACGTGCCTGCCTCCCGTTCGGTAATGCGAGTGAAATTCGCCCACCGCAAGACCGGTTGGGGTCGGAGAGTCAGCCGATCGGTGTCCAAGAAGAGTGTATACCGAGCCGGCTGCCGATTGATCACCTCTTGCCATGCGGCCCTGGCGTCCGCATCATCCTCAACAGGCGCATTGGACTCACCCGGCGACTGGGCCCCAAGCGACTGGGCCCCAATCGAATCACGGGCCATAAGGCAGAGCAACAGCGCAGCGCAGACCTTCACGCCGCTCTCCATTGCATTGCTGATTCTCTCACTCATGCCGTTCGCTCCTCGCTGACAAACACGGGGTTTTCCTTTCCCGTAGTCCATTTCCTGATCCTCCCACCAAGGTTCTTGCTACTCCAAAGAGTTCCTCTGAAATCTCAACGGTTGGGCAACTCCCCCAACTCGATATACGTTTTGCTCGGATCGTTGGCCGTGACGAGGACAGGAGCTTTCCACACGGTCTTCCCATCGAAGTCGGCGGTTACCTCCCCGCAAGTTCGTCTGGAGAGTGCATACTGCCACTGGGGGCCGGACTTCTCGCGAACGGCTTCCAGCAACAACAGCACCTCGGGGTCGGTACCCTGGACAAAGCCAAACACCGCACCGTCGAGCAAGTCGGGGTTCTTGCTCTGGTAACGATACAGTTCCCGCGGAAGCATCCGTAGCGGCTCGTTCATCCAAGGCTCCCCCCAACCCACCAGTACCGCACTGAACCGCCGGGCCGTCGTTTTCATCTGCCGTAGGCGCACCTTGGCCGATTCGTCTGGAACCGGGGCGTCCGGTGTCGGGTGAAACGTCACGCCCGGCTGGGCCGGATGCCATACGCGAAGGCCTTTCCGCTGGCCAATCAAACCACCCCGTGAAAGCGAGCCGAAACAGTGCCAAATCAAATCATTTCTTCCCATGTAGATACACGCCACCGCCTCAGGTCGCCCGTCGGCAATCCAAAAATAAGTATACCCATCGGCCGTGTCCCGCGTGGCGTTACCCCAACGCAAGACCGGTTTCATCTGCAGACTCAACGGCTGGCGGTGATCGTCGTCCATGAAGAGTTCGAACTCCTCGGACGTTTGGCGAATCACCTCGCTCCAATCGGTTCGCGGCAGCGGCTCCTCGTCGCCGGAAGCTTTCACGTCCGAGACTTGGGCCCGGCCGATCTGGGCCAGGCAAAGACAGAGCAACAGCGCAGCGCAGACCTTCACGCCGGTCTCTATTACTACCTTGCCGATTGTCTCACGCATGCCGCTGTCTCCGCATGCACCAACAAGGGGTTTTCCTTCCCGGTAGTCCATATCCTGATCCTCCCGCCAAGGTTCCTGTTACTCCAAGGAGTTCCTCTGAAATCTCATTGGTTGACCGACTCCCCCAATTCGATGAACGTTTTGCTCGGATCGTTGGCGGGGACGAGGAACACGGGAGCTTTCCACACGGTTTTCCCCTCGTAGTCGACGGTTACCTCCCCGTTAGTTCGTCTGGCCAACGCATACTGCCACTGGGGGCCGGACTTCTCGCGAACGGCTTCCAGCAACAGCAGCGCCTCGGGGTCGGTCCCCTGGACAAAGCCAAACACGGCTCCGTCGAGCAAGTCGGGGTTCTTGCTCTGGTAACGATACAGTTCCCGCGGAAGCATCCGTAGCGGCTCATTCATCGGGGCCCAGGGCCATCCCACCAGCACCGCGCTGAACCGCCGGGCCATTGTTTTCATCTGCCTTAGACGTACCTTGGCCGATTCGTCCGGAACCGGGGCGTCGGGCACCGCGTGAAACGTCACGCCCGGCTGGGCCGGATGCCACACGCGAACGCCCTTCCGCTGGGCAATCAGGCCGCCCCGTGAAAGTGAACCGAAACAGTGCCAAATCGAATCATTTCCTCCCATGTAGATGCACGCCACCGCCTCGGGTCGCCCGTTGGCAATCCAAAAATAAGTGAACGCATCGGGCGTCCCCCGCACATTGTTACCCCAACGCAAGACCGGTTTCATCTGCAGACTCAGCGGCTCACTGCGATCGTTGTCCATGAAGAGTTTGTACTCCTCGGACGTTTGACGAATCACCTCGCTCCAATCGGTTCGCGGCAGCGGCTCCTCGTCGTCGGGAGCGTTCGAGTCCGAGACTTGGGCCCGACCGATCTGGCCCAGGCAAAGGCAGAGCAATAGCGCCGCCGGGATCGACCGGCAGTTCTGTAAAAAGGGCACGGAAGTCGGCGGCCGTACGGCGACGCATGGTTTGCTTTTACTGTTTGTCATCATCGAATTCTCTCTTGCATAGGCTTTCGTGAACAGATATGCCGACACTCACTTAAGTTCTCCCGGGTCGACTGCGTATGGCAATTCGATGTACGTTTCCTCCGGGTCGCTGGCGGGATGAAACACGGAGGTTTTCCAGACGGTCTTGCCTTGGTATTGGACTTCCACGGCCCCGGAGGTCCGTCTGGCCAGCGCGTATTGCCACACGAAAGCCGACTCAACGCGCACGGCCTCCAGCAACAGGAGCACTTCAGGGTCGGTTCCCTGAACAAACACGAAGACGGCTCCGTCGAGCAAGTCAGGGTCTTGACTTTCGTAACGATACAGTTCCCGCGGAAGCAACCGCAGTGGCTCGTTCATTGGGGGATCCTCGCCCCATCCCACAAGCACAGCGCTGAACCGGCGGGTAAACGCCTTCATTTGCCTTATCCGCGCCTTTGCCGTGTTTGCCGGGACGGGGGCGTCGGGGACCGATTGGAACGTCACACCCGGCTGCTGCGGATACCACACGCGTTGTCCGTTCCGCTCGCCCACCAGACGGCCTCGCGAGAGCGACCCGAAACAGTGCCAAATCGTTTGCTGCCACCTCATGTAGATACACGCCACAGCCTCGGGTCGCCCGTCGGCAATCCAGAAATAAGTATACCCATCGGCCGTGGACCGCGTAATGTTGCCCCAACGCAAGACCGGTTTCCTCTGCAGACTCAGCGGCTTACGGCGATCGTCGTCCATGAAGAGTTTGTACTCGTCGGCCGACTTACGAATCACCTCGCTCCAGTCGGTTCGCGGCAGCGGCTGATCGTCGCCGGGAGCTTTCGCACCCGAAACTTGGGCACAAACGATCCGGCCCAGGCAAAGACCGATGAAGAGAGTTGCCGATATTCGCAAACTCACTCCGTCCAGTCGTATGCTTGCTGAACCTACCATCGTAGCATCTTCCTTTCGGTCAAAGAGAGTCATTCGTTGCGGGGTTCTTGCGAGAGGACTTTGAAGTATCGTTCGACCATCAGCTTGTACTCCGGCGGCGTGGATTCGTCGCC
>SDBV01013528.1_pt1 | contig 10379 bp, 8 predicted proteins | sample 2277081 | NCBI WGS metagenome assembly SDBV01 (sample SAMN10402039, study PRJNA504765) | marine sediment metagenome | isolation source: marine sediment core GS10_PC15, 223 cmbsf | place: Arctic Ocean: Southern Knipovich Ridge | collected 2010
GGCTTGCTCCAACCGGTTGGAAAGATAAGCTTATCACTTTTACTGAAACAGAGAACCTTCCGGGCGATCAAGAAGCCGACATTGACGTTGCTTCCGCAGATAGCAGAGCTTCTTGGGCCCGGTTGATTAGAAAGATTTATGAAATCGATCCGCTGGTCTGTAAAAAGTGCCGATCTCCGATGAAGGTATTGGCCATTATTACTGATCCGGGGGAAGTGAAAAACATCCTTAGACATCTAATGAAAACCGGCAAATCGCCCCCAGGTCTTGATCCAGCCTCTCTCAGTTTGGATTAGATCCATTTTTTCTTTTCCCTTATAAGATCCCAGGGCTAAATCTGCGCTACGGCAAAGGGCAGGAATGGACAAATACCGTCGATTATGCTGTTCGACTGCTTTTTTCCCAAAAATCGACGTTAAATCTCAGGGTTTACGCTATAAGGTTCAATTTCTGAGAAGAAGCCGGTCAGATTTCGCCGAATTACCACCGATTCGCTTGATTGTTTAAAGATTTATATTATAAAATTACCTATCATTAACAACGGACGGTGGCACAAGAGTAGATTGACACCATAAGAGTAGCACGAGTACCGCTTGAGTTGTGGCGACGTCACTACAATACAGAAGGTCTCACAGCTCCCTGGGTTATAGACCGCCGGCTCCCGAAGCAATACTGAAAATCATCCCCTAACCTGTACTTGCAGGATTGTCACAAGGGGTGGTACAAACATTGGGGGGCAGGTCAGGCAGGTCAAATACCCAATAGGCCACCTGCCCAGTTGATTTGCAGTATTTTCCCAAAATATTTTCTGTATCGCGTTTCTTGCTCGAAGTGACGTAACACGTCCCCCAAAGCGGATCGCAATAGCCTCAAAGCTTAATTTTCTTAGGCCAAGAAATCGCTTGGAATTTAGACCAAATTGTGTTGACGTAGTTCAGCGCATACAGGTTCTGCAGAAGATGGATCCAGTGAGCGCCTCGCGAGCTCAACACAAATCGGTCGCCAAACTCTTTACGGCCAAAACCGAGGAGCTTAAGCAGTCGCAGCAGGAGCTTGAAGTCCCATGGGAAGTCAGCTTTGAACCGTTCTTTGTATTCTTTCTTGGGCACTACAATTTCATAGAGTCTCCAATAGAGCCAGAACAACTTCTCGAGCCTATGGCTCACCTCCATCTTTAGTGCAATCGGAAGCCGTTCTGGCGTCGCCTTAATGTATTCGTGTACAGAAAAGGTGTTGAAATAGAACGCATCGCCGGTGTAGGTCGCAGCACTTGGACCGAGCCCCACATAGAAATTCCGAGACACCGAGGAATACGAGCTATCAGGACCTCTTGTGAAACTCCAGACCGAGGACTGCCGGTACCCTTGCGCGAGAAAGAACCTACAGATGGTGTAGTACATCCTGCGACGGAGCTTCATTGGCGGCATGATCAGCCTGCGTAATTTCCTGTACCTTCCGACAGCCGTGTAGGGGAATGTGAACAGAGGATAGCAGGTAATCTGTTGAGGTTTATATGCCGCTACGTCCCGGAGATCCTGAAGCAGTTCAACGATGGATTCACCGGGATAGGCGAACATGAGATCGACGTTGAGGAGCCGAAATCGCTCTTGGGTCAGCACTGCAATGGCCTCGCGGGCTCTCTCTTCATGGTAATCTCTGCCCAACAAGCGGAGGTATTTCCGGTGCAGGCTCTGGACTCCGAGGCTGATGTATTCGATCCCCAGCTGCTTCATTCGCCTGGCTTTAGCCATAGTAACGTCACTTGGTATAGTCTCGATGGCGACTGGGCCATTCAGCGAGAAAGCTGTCTTCAACGTATGGAGTATTTCCCCAATCTCCTCTAGGAGGAGCGTTGGAGTGCCCCCGCCTATGTAAAGAGAATTAAACTTGTAGTTGCCGATTCGCTCTCGCCACTCCTTGATCTCCGAGACTACAGCCGGGACAAAGCGTACCACCAGATCTTTCTGATAGCGCATTCGTTTGTAGGGACAGTACGGACAGAGACTGAGGCAGAATGGGATATGGAGGTACAACCCGAAGTCTCTGCTGCCTTTCAGGTAGATGCCCTGCCCGTCATCGGCGTAGAACGTGTAGTCATCGGTTGGACTGGAAACAACACGTCTAAAAAGACATGCAATCATCTTGCGTGGTCGGTTGTGAAGTATCATGATATCAATGCTGCAAGGGTTTAGACGTGCAGTAAATCGTTGATACTACTCATTTTTTAAACATCCATGGATAAAATCGTCGGCGTTTTGTGTAGAGAGAAATACTTAATTTTTAGTACGCTTAAGACGTCGTGAGCGGAGCGTACCGGTACCGTATAAGCTGCGTGACAAGCAATTTAGGCTGCCGTTCTTAAAGATCTGCAAGACCGTGCCGATGGGCGTAGACGGTCGCCTCGACCCGGTTTCCACATCCGATCTTCGCGAAGATATTGCTGACATGGTTCGCTGCGGTCCTTTCTGCTATGAATAGCTCGTAGGCTATCTCCTGGTTCGTTTTCCCCGCGGCAACTAATCGAAGCACCTCCACTTCTCTCCTCGTCAGCCCGTCAGGGAGAGCGGATCTACTCTTGATAGTCTCAAGCATCGCGGAGGCCTTATCTTGGAACGGGGACATACCGATACAGCTTGCGATCTCCATTCCTTCCTCGAGGAGCACTTTAGCCCTCTCTCGATCATCCCCGTTGTGTCTTTTCAGAAGAGTTCGCGCCAGATCGTAGCAGCTCCAGGCGATCTCGGGTTTGTGACCGCTGGTTCGGCACTCCTGAAGCCCGTTCTCGAAATGAGTCACCGCACGATCGAGGTTTCCTGCTGTCACAGAAAGCAATGCCAATTGCGTTTCAATGAACGTTAGACTGCCGCGGCAGAAACAAAATGCAGGCGTGGAATCACTGCGTACTAGCTCGATAAGTTTCCGGTAATGTTCCTCAGCCGCTGGGCTGTCGTCGCGCGCAACGGCGACCAGACCGAGACATGCAGCAGCACGATAGCGCCACTCTGGAGAGTACCGTGGGTAGGCGAGAATCGACTGGGCGCAAGACTCGGCCAGGTTCAAAAGCTCTATGTCGCCCGTGATCCGGCTTATCAGCGGGATGACCAACGCCATCGAAGCGTGCTGCAGATCACGAGCTCCCCAAGGCTTCACTGCGTCATTTTTCAGTCCATCGATGTAGCGGATCAGATATCGCTTACTGTCGTCTGGATTCCCGGTTTCGAATTCGAGCCTGGTACGATTCACAAGCAGGTAGGGATCCGATGGGTCAAGTCTCAAGCCCTTATCGTTTAGCCTTCGCGCAGCCGCCCAGTCTCCTTCCACGATACGGTACCTCTGGTTCGATGCATACGCGAGTATCAGCCACAGCCTGTCTTGTAGTTGCTCTGCGATGCGCAGTGCTTCCGCGGCGTGCACCGCTCCACGTTCGAAGTCGCCTGCAGCGATGAGCGCCTCCTGCACGATATGATGCGCAGCGACTGTACGAAGCGGATCAGCCATTTCCTTGCACAGCGGGAGTGAGTGCAGACTCTTTTTCAGGCTTTGCTCCAGGCGCAGCTGTTCCCGATCTATTAGCGCCCCTACCAAGAGGGAGCGGGTTTCCAGAGGGATATCCCCATGCTCGCGAGCGATTCGTAGCGCGGTGCTGTATGCCGCCTCGGCGTCGACGTAATTGCGCTCTTCCTCCGCAAGAGCCAGGCCAAGTTGACACTGCAGCCGGCCCGCTTCTAGGCTACTTTGATCTATCAGTGCCAACGCGCGTCGACACAGCTGCGATTCCCCCGTCACTCGAAACGATGAGACGAAAGGATATTGTGCGACTTCGACTGCACGGCCGACCTTCCCAGCTCGAACGAAGTGTTCAAAAGCCTCGTTTAGGTGCTCGGTCGCTTCCTCTCTCCGATTAAGAGCGATTTTCGCTCGGGCTAGCCCGAAAAGAAGCCCGCCTCTCTGTTCATCGCTTTGAGCTCCTGGCTCCGCTGCAAGGGCGTGTCGAAAGATGTCCTCGGCGTATTCAAATGCATGCCGGGATAAAGCTCGTTCACCGGCCAGTTCGGAATACAGGAGGTAGTTCTCGATTCCAAGTACGCTCACTGCGTTTCGAAAATGATAGACGAGCTCTTCTGAGTGATCCGCAGCCTTCGGACTGTAGTACTGCTCCAACCGCGAAGCGGCTTGGCCGTGGAGCTTCGCGAAACCGGTCGCTGGCAAATCCGCTAGAATCGCCTGTCTCATCAGTGCGTGGGAGAACTGGTAGTGTCCTTGACGGCCAGGCACCTCAGTTAGGAGCCTCGTCGCCAGCGCATCGTGAAGGGAGGCCAAGACCTGTGCACGCGGCTTCTCTAGGCAGAACGAGAGGGTGTCAATACCCAGTTCCGTTCCAATGACCGCTGCCATCGCAAGGGCTTCAAGGCAATCCGCAGAGAACTCGTCGAGCCATACGTGAATCAAGTCTTGCACTGTTGTGGGTACTTCAAGCGAAAGGAGCGGCTTGTCTGTCTTCGCTCCAATTCGTCCCTGCTGATGGAGCATGCGTGCAAGTTCTCGAACGAATAGGGGGTTGCCGGCTGTCGTACGATGTACGGCACTGACTACGGCGAGTGACGGTGTTTTTCCGGTTCCTGTTTTCAGGTACTCCCGCACATCATCCTGTCCCAGCCCGCCAAGCTCAATGCGCTCGAATCTCGGAAATCTCGCCAATTCGGCAAGGGTTTGGCGAAGCAGACTTTCCGATCCTGTCGGGTGATGGCGATAAGATACGACCGTGGTTATTGGCGCAGCTTCGATCTCATGAACCAGGTAGCTCAATAGTGCTAAGGAGGCTGGATCGGCCCATTGAATATCGTCCAGCACGATAAGCACCGGCTGCAACAATGCTGCATTCCTGAAGAAAGCAACAATCGACTGGTTGAATCGAAACCTAGCGGAGCTGGGATCTTGGAGCTTTACGGGTGGTTCGAGTTCGCCGAGGGTAACCCGGATCTCGTTCACAACCTCTGCGATTATGGGCGCGTGCGTGCCTAATATTTCGCGAAGCCGCACTGCGTCGCAATTCTTCGCGTATGATCCCACAATCTGGAGCCATGGATAGTAGGGCGGAGCACCTTCTCCGCGAGAGCATCGACCACGGAGGACGAGTGTCTTCTTGCAGCACGTTTCGACGAAAAACTCCAGCATCCTTGTCTTCCCAATGCCAGGTTCACCCGAAACAGCTACCACCCAGGGACGCTCGGATGCGGACTCCTGCAGGGCATAGTTAAGCAGGCGCAACTCCAGTTTCCTGCCGACGAACAGATCGCCGAAACCGCATGTCTTTTTTTCCGCCATATTCGTTGCCTTGCGCCACAGTACCGAGCTGGACGCCCTGCCCAGTATACACTATTTTCGGATCGACCACATCCGTCCCAATATCGCGTTCAGGACGACCTTCTCGGGCGGCATGTTGATGCTGCACAAGCGCAAGCAAGAAAAGCCTAGGTAATTCTCTCTACAGGAGAGTCGCTATGGGAATATCAGCAAATTATATAAATTGAGTAAATTAGACGATTTACTGCCGAATCCCAAGACCTTATCGTTAGAGCAGATCTTAAGGATTCGGAGGTGAATTGTTATGGTAAGGTTCAAGAGGTTTGCAGGGATCGCGATCGCGAGCATCCTTGTTGGCGGCATTTGGGCTGCATGCCGGCAACCGAAGTCTGAAGTGAAGATTGAGAATGCCGCTGACTACTTCTCATCAAGTTTTGGAGAGGCGCGGCAGGAATTCCTCGCTGCGGCAGTGGCGGCAGGAGCAGACATCGAGAGTCTGAAAAATCCTGCCACCGGACCGGAAGGTGAAGAACTATTTACCGACCTTGCGCTGATAGGATCACGGGACTCCAAGACCGTGATGGTGCTAATCTCCGGCACGCATGGTGTGGAGGGTTTCGCCGGGTCAGCCGTTCAAACAGGACTGATGAGAGAGGGAATTACATCGAATCTGGCTGAGGATTCGAGCATCCTTATGATCCACGCGATCAATCCCTTCGGCTTCGCTCACCTTCGCCGTGTTAATGAAGATAATGTTGATCTGAACCGCAACTTTCTTGATCATTTGAAGCCGCACCCGCAAAACCCGCGATACGACGCTCTGGCAGACTTCATCGCACCCTTATCGGCTAAGTCCCTGTCCAAAATTGCTGTATGGCCACGTCTGCTCTGGTACAAAGCAACAGGCTGGACAGAGGAGCTGCAGCAAGCGATAAGCGGAGGTCAGTACTCACATCCCGATGGCCTATTCTACGGCGGAAGATTCGAAACGTGGTCGAACAAGACAGTAAGGTCGATCGTCGATCAATATCTGTCAGAAGCGCAGAGGGTTATAGTAATAGATCTCCATACAGGTCTCGGCGCGTACGGAGAGTATGGGATCATACTTCAGCACCCGGAAGAATCGCCCACTTACAAGCGCGCTGCTGCAATATGGGGGCCAGAAAAAGTGAGGACAACTTTTAACGGCGATTCCGATCACGACGAATCGGGAACAGACGACCGTTCATCCTCCGCTGAGACTTCGGGACCAATGAAGCTCGTACTCCCTAATCTGCTCCCGAAAGCGGAAGTCACTGCAGTCACAGTGGATTTTGGCACCTTCTCGGCAATCAAAGTTTTCTTGGCGATGCGGGATGAGAACTGGCTTCACTATCATGGGAATCCGTTGACCTCGAGGGGTAAGAGAATAAAGGCGGCACTCCGGAGGGCATTCTACCCGGAGGATGACGACTGGAAGCAAATGGTTTGGTCAGGGGCGAAGCAAGTCGTATATCAAGCGATTGAAAACGGTAGCTAGCCTTTAAATGAGAATGGGGAGCGATTTTATCGATAGAAGGAAAAGAATGCAAATGAAATATCCACATGCCAAGAAAGTGGGTCAGACGAGTGAAGTAGGGACCTTCATCAGAAGGACATACAATATCTTCTTGATATCCATTGTTGGAACATCGTTGTGTGGTGTAATGGCCTTTTTTACATTACCCCCTTCAGCATTTATTCCTCTTGCAATTGCAGACGCTGTTCTATGGATTGTTTGCGGATGGTTCGGATGGCGTCGTCCTATAGAATTCGTGTTTTTGCTGTTTACAGTAGTCACCGGGTCCTTACTGGGAATGATAGCTCTGCGCTATGCTGAAACAGGACTAAGTCACATTTTCCTGAATGCTGCAATCTTAACCATTCTATCCTTTGTGGTCCTCAGTATATATGTGCATATGAGCCAAAGGAATTTTAGTGGGCTAATCGGTTTTCTGACCGCAGGTTTTTTCATTTTGCTGGGAGGATTAATAGTTTTATTCTTTATTCGATCAACTATAGTTCATGTCGGACTTTCAGTTTTGGGAACACTAGTTTTCTCGGCATGGGTGCTTTTCGATACAAGTTGTATTATCCACAGGTCAGATTCCGATCTAACTCCAGCCATTGCTGCATTTGAATTGTATCTGGATTTAATGGGTCTTTTTAGTTATGTCCTTGATTTGTGCGATATGGCTGATAATTGAAAAACCTTTTAACCAGTCTCTGCACCCGACCAAAAAGCTGGCGCTTTTTGGCGGGTGAGTTCTAGCGTTGCACTCAGGCGATAACCAGGGGGTAGAACTGACAGCGGAGATTATTCCGGTAGTGTAAATTCCTTTCTGTAAAATTAGCATCTGGTTCTTTGAAAACTTAAAGAGAAGGACTTGAAAAAAGTGGGCCAATCAGTGCTCAATTTTTGATGACCAAACCAAAAAAAGGAGCAACAGATGACCCACAATCACCAGTGTACAGTGATCGAAGAAGTGATGGAAGCACTCTCGGAAAACGACTCGAAAGGAATAGCCCGAGCTCTGTCCATCATTCTCAACGCGGCCATGCAGGTGGAACGACAGCAAGCCCTGGGTGCTGCGCCGTGTGAACGCAGCGAAGAGCGAAAAGGGTATGCCAACGGTTACAAGGACAAAACGCTATTGAGCCGGGTTGGTAAAATCGGCCTGAAGGTACCTCAGGTACGAGGAGAACTGGAGTTCCATCCGTCTTCGATTGAGAAAGGGATCCGAAGTGAACGGGCGTTGAAATTGGCGATCGCTGAGATGTACATCAACGGAGTGTCCACCTGAAGAGTGAGTGAGATCGTAGAGAAGTTATGTGGAGCACAGATCTCCTCGACCCAGGTTAGCAAGGCAGCCCAGCTATTAGATGAGGAAATCGACACCTGGCGGAACAGAGAGATCGGCGAAGTCAAATATCTGATCCTGGATGCAACCTATGAAAGTGTGCGAATGGGGGTTTCGGTAGTCTCTGGGCGGTTTTGGTGGCTGTAGGGGTTACTGCTGAGGGTAGGAGAAGGATATTAGGGGTGAGCACCTCGGTGAACGAAGCGGAGGTGCACTGGAGAACTTTCCTGCAGAGTCTGTTAAAACAAGGGCATCATGGAGTACAGCTTATCAGCAGTGACGATCATTCAGGGCTGAGGGCGACGCTGAAAGCCTGCTTTTCGGGGGTTGCCTGGCAGCGATGTCAGTTTCATCTGCAACAGAATGCGCAAGCTTATGTGCCCAAAATGGGGATGCGAAAAGAAGTAGCCCGGGATATTCGAATGATCTTTCGGGCGCCGAATCGAGAAGAAGCGGATCGGTACATGAAGATCGGGATCGAGAAATATCGAAAGACAGCTCCGAAGCTATCCGATTGGATGGAGAAAAATATTTCAGAAGGATTGGAAGTATTTCAAGTTCCTTATTCATACCAACGATTTCTCCGTACCACCAATATGGTGGAGCGACAGATGAAGGAGATCAAACGGAGAACTCGGGTGGCGATAGTTTTTCCTAATGAGAAATCTTTGCTGCGATTGGTCAGCGCCATCCTGATGGAGGTGGATGAGCAATGGCAGCAGGGCAAACGATATTTGCCCGCGGAGTCTGAATGACTCGCTTCAGAAATTACAGAAAGAAGGTTGCTTTATCATTATTCCTGGCGATTGGTGCCAATTTGAATTACACTGAGTGCAGGAGTGTTGCGGCGCCGCAGCTCACCCGCTACGTTGGTGCACCAAGCACAGCTTGGCGCTTCTTGTGGAGTGAGAGTCCCCGCTGAATAAGGATTAACCACTCATTCATACCGAGTGTTGTAGTTGTGGAAGAGGTGATTACCGAACGAGGTAACTGAAGCGTACACAGGGAACTCTGCAGACCGTAAGGAAGATCGCAATTCCCGACAGCTGGTACAGCCCCGAGAGCAAGATCATATGGTACCCAGTCGGCAACGCCTTTAACGTAGCAGAAGCCAAAAAATAGTGATGATGAGCAGATTCCTAAATCAGGATGAATGTATCTAAATAATTCCGTGCAAAAGTTCGTCTTCTTCACTATACTCACTTAGTAGTTGGGACATCGTCCAATTGTTTATTAACTGAGGCGAAATGGTAACTCCGGAGTCAAAAGCACGCAAAGAGATTGACCTACAGCTCGAAGAATCAGGCTGGGTGATTCAGGATCGAGACGAAATCAATCTCGCAGCCGGACAGGGGGTGGCGATCCGTGAATTCAAACTGAAACCGGGACACGGTTTCGCCGATTACCTTCTTTTTGTAGACAATCAGGCGGTGGGCGTCCTTGAGGCTAAGAAGGCGGGCTTCCCCCTAAGCGGAGTAGAGGTCCAGGCCCAAAAGTACTCTGAAGGTTTGCAAGAACAGCTTAACACTCCCTACGAACCGCTGCCGTTTTGCTACCTCTCAACCGGAGCGGTAACCAAGTTTTCTAACAATTTGGACCCTCATCCGAGAAGTCGCCGTATTTTCCAGTTCCACCGCCCGGAGACGCTCGCTGAGTGGCTGCAGATGGAAACCATGGATGCCTGGGTAAAAAGCTTGCATCTCAACGGTGATTTCTCCACCTCAACTGAGAACACCCAACCCTCAACCCCGTGATGTAGCTTTAATGTAAGGAACGCTAATTTAAGCACTGCTCATGTAATAAGGATGATGTAAACCTGAAAGTCTAGATGATTTTGTTAACTATTGTATGACGTAATTCAATCCCCAGCTTTTTTAATTTATCCGAAATTCTTCTGCATCCCCAGAAAGGATTATCTCGCTTCATGTCAAGTATCAAATCCTTGGTAGATTTCTTTATTTGATATCGACCTTTTCTTTTTTAGGCATTAGCATCGTTAGGATGATATCTTTTTGTTTTTTTGATGAATATGGAGAAGAATACTTGAACTAATTCAGGAAGAATTGAAACATTTGATTATTGTAATGGAAATGCGTTGAATGTGGAAAGATTTCAATATCCGGCAGTGATTTTCATTGATTTTTTGATTCCCTACAATAAAACTACACCACGCCCTTCAGAACCGTTGTTAAATGA
>SDBV01013529.1_pt1 | contig 10379 bp, 8 predicted proteins | sample 2277081 | NCBI WGS metagenome assembly SDBV01 (sample SAMN10402039, study PRJNA504765) | marine sediment metagenome | isolation source: marine sediment core GS10_PC15, 223 cmbsf | place: Arctic Ocean: Southern Knipovich Ridge | collected 2010
GGCCGCGTGGGCGACGCCCTCCGCCGGGAAGATTCTGCCGATCCCCCCGAGCGTCTTCCCGCCGGTCTCGCGCGGAAGGTTCACGCGCGCCGAGAGGCTGGGCGCCCGGATCATGCCGCACTTCGAGGTGGAGATCGCAGGCGAAAGCTGGTTCGAGGGGCGATGGGCGCATCGCGTCGTCCTCCGCGACCGGACGGGAGACGCGCCTCCGGGGCGGACGGTCCGTTGGGACTTCGGCGACGGCACCTCGGGCACGGGAGCGTCGCCCGAGCACGTCTACCTCCGGAGCGGAGTCTTTACGATTACCATGACGGTGGACTCCGGCGGCAGGAAGGCCAAGGTCGCCAACCGCGTGCGCGTCGAGCGAATCTGGCGCCGGCAGAGCCAGAATGTCGCGGAGCCTCCGGCCCGATACGCGAAGCTCGTCCGCGGCTACGACCTCTCGCGCCTGGAGGTGAAGTCCATCGAGGCGGCCGCGATCCTCTTCAAGGCGGTCGGCGCGGAGCTCGAGGAGGAGCGCGCGCTGCGGGCGCTCGTCTCGCGGCCGGCCGAGGCGGACGATAACGTTTACTTCGACGCGGTGCTCTGGCTCGTGCGCAGGTGGCGCGAGACCCCGCGCACGCGGGGCGAGGCCATGAAGCTCCTCGCCCGGGCCGAGACCCGTCTCGCGAAGAAGGTGAAGCTCCGCGCGCGGATCTGGCGCGAGCGCGGCGACGTGCTCTTCTACTACGAGAAGGACCTCGACCGCGCGCTCGGCGAGTACGACAAGGTCGTGGGCCGCCTGGCCGAGAAGCTCGAAGACCACATCATCCGGATCACCAAGATCCGCATCGGCGACATCTTCAGGAAGAAGGGCGACCACGAGAAGGCGCGCGCCGCCTACCGCGACGCGGAGCGGTTCAGGATCCACGAGGTCCGCGGCGACCCCGCGGTGCGCCGGGGGATGCTCCTACAGACCGCCGAGCAGCAGATCAGGCGCCGCGAGCTCGACGGGGCGCTTCAGGCGCTCGACGTGCTCGAGTGGGAGTTCCCGCTCGTGAAGCTCGGGGGCAAGTCGAGCCTCCTGCGCGCGAGGGCGGAGCTGGCAAGGAAGAACACCGACGAGGCGCTCGTGCAGCTCGACGACCTCGTGCGGTGCTCGCCCGAGTCCAACCACGCCGCCGAGGCGCTCTTCCAGGCCGCGGAGATCGAGCGGAAGCTCGGCCGGACGGCCCGCGCGGTGCGCCGCTACGAGCGTATCACAAAGGAGCACCTCGACTCGCCCCGCGCGACCGACGCCCGAATGCGCCTCGAGTCGCTGCGGCCTGGGAGGCCCTGACAGAATGGGCCACAGAGATCACCGAGGACGACACGGCGGGAACCCGGGCAACGTCAACGGCCGCCTCCCCTGTCGTCCGGGAGTTCCTGGCCGCTGCCGTGCTCTGTGTCCTCTGTGCCCTCTGTGGCTGACGCCGTTTTGTTGGGCGCTCTGAGAAGCGCTGAGGCGGAGGAGCGCACCATGCCGTCGCCCCGGGAGGACTCCTCCGCCGGCCGGGAAGGCTCTGAACCTTCCGTCGCGCTCGCCGACGGCCACGACGCGTCGGTCGCCGAATACACGAGCGACGCGCGGCTCGCGCGCGACTACGATCTCTTCCACGACGGCAACAGGCTCTTCGACGCCGACACGCTCTTCCTCGACGAGGTCATACCCGACAGGTGCCGTGTCCTCGATCTCGGCTGCGGGACGGGCCGGCACGTCCTGAGTCTTGCCAGGAGAGGCTGCCGGGTCACCGGCGTCGACCTCTCGCCTTACATGCTCCAGCAGACCGCGAGGAAGCTCGACCGCCACGGTTACGACGCGCGGCTCGTGCGCGCGGACATCTGCCGGCTGGAGGGGCTCGAGGACGCCTCATTCGACGCGGCCATCTGCATGTTCTCGACCATAGGCATACTCCGCCGGAAGAGGCTACGGCGCGCGGCGCTCGCGGAGTGGCGGAGGGTGCTCGCGCCCGGCGGGCTCCTCGTGGTGCACGCGCACAACCTGTGGCACAACCTGTTCTCGCCCTCCAGCCGGACGTGGCTGGTCGGGAGCCTCCTGCGTTCGCTCATCCCCGGACGCGAGTTCGGCGACAAGTGGATGGTCGGGTACCTGGGCCTGAGCCGCCTGTACATTCACATCTTCCGCCTGCGCGAGCTCAGGGGCCTGGTCCGCCGCGCGGGCTTCCGGGTCGAGCGCGAGTACCTCTTCAACGAGGCGCGCGACGGGCCGATCACCGGCCGCTTCAAGTGGCTCAGGGCGAACGGGTTTGTTGTGGTGGGGAGGAAGGGGTGATGAAAGCCTCGACTACGGGGCGAGTTTCTTCTATGGCGAAAGAACGCGGACGCGAACGTTCCTTATTTGCGCGTAGGCGGCATCATACGAATAGAAGACGATCCCGCCCTTCATCACAGGCACGCCTGAAACATCGACAGTCCCGATTGAACCGTCCTTGCCAGAAAGCTCAAGGACATTGCGGGTCAGTCCCAGTTTCACATACACCCACTCATCGAGGGAGAATCGCGCACGGAACTCCCCCTTCCTTTCATCATCCACGCGTGCTTCGGCAGTGCCGTCCTTCATGAACACGACGTCAATACGTCTCTCGTGCGGCTCTGTCCCTTCGCAGGCGAGGCCGAGGCCCATCACACACTCACCGCCACCACCTCCAACCGCTGCCGCACCGGTGATTTCGCACTCGATCACGAATTCCGCCCATTCAGCAGCATAGTAGACTAGGGCGTACTGCTCCAGTGCGAGCGCCTCGTGCTTGACATGGGCTGCTCCCGTTACGTGCTCCCAGCCTGTCATGTCGCGACCGTTGAAGATTGGCTGCCACGACTCGTCGGGGCTGGCCGGCTCGGCCGAGGCGGAGGGCCCGGGCCTCGAGGGCAACGAGCTGGCATTCCCGTCCGGTTCTTCCTGCTGGCGCGGTGCGGGCGGCCCGGCCGAAGCGGAACGCGTCGGTGTCTTGCCTCCACGGCGGGATGATGTCAGCGCCACCGTGACACCCGCGGCCACCCCAAGGAATACCACGAGTAGGATCACCTTCTTCGCCCAATACGGGAGCGTGTACCGTCTGTGTTGTCGCGGCTCCTTCTCACGTCCGCCCTTGTGCGCGGTCTCCGCTACCGGCGATGGACGCACCTCGGCCGGCGTCCCGGCCGCCTCCCCCTCGGGCCGGGTTGGCTGGGCATCTATTGCCGCGGTCTGGCCCCCCGCCGCCGGCGTCTCGACCGCCCTGAGCTCGGCTTCCGCCGGGCCCGGCGTGGCCTCCCGGGGCCCTTCCATGTCTATCTCCACGAGCTGCGACGCTAGGCCGCGCCGCTGCCTGTCGGGCCGGGCGGAACCCCTATCGGCCCCTTCCACCTTGATGACCTGCGACAGCCCGATGATCTCGAAGCGCCGCAATGCCTCCCCGGAGCAGAGCACCTTGAATGCCGCGCCGCGCGCCTGGATACTCCCCGCCCACACGACGATGTGACTCGCCGATGCCTCCACATCCATTCGGCTCAAGCCCGAGATGTCCAGCACCACCTCCGCTGGCGCCTTCGCGACGACCGCTTCGATCACGGGCTCGAGGCCCCGAACGAAGCCGTCGTAGGAGCACTCGCCCCGCGCGACGACGACTGCGCTTCGGCCTTCTTCTCTTGTCTCTATCAGCGGGAGAACGGGCACCTCGGTCCCGCAGGACGGGCAGAGGTGTCCCCCTCGCACGACGGCCCCGGGTTCGAGGCTCATTCCGCATATGTGGCAGCGGGGCCTCGCGAGCGCGCGGGACACGGCACGCCGCCGGACCGCGGCGGGCGGAGCCGGCCGTTCGGGCGCGGGCCTCGCGGGCAGCGCGATCTTGGACGTCGCCCGCACCCTGTCGTCGATCTCCGGCTCCTGCCCGACATCGAGCAGGTCGAGGGCGTCGTTCAGATCGTTGGGCTCCTGGTAGCGGTCGTCGGAGTCCTTCGCCATCATCTTCATGATGATCCGGCAGAGGCCCTCGGAGAGGTCCGGGTTGATGTCCGCCGGCCACGGAGCCTTCTCGTCGAGGTGCTTCCGCACGATATCGAATACCGTGGCCCCCTCGAACGGGGGGCGGCCGGTCGCCATGTGGTACAGCGTCGCCCCCAGAGAGTAGACGTCTGACCGGATGTCGGTTTCCCGCTCCTCCAGAACATGCTCCGGGCTCATGTATTCCGGGGTACCCATGCCGGCTACCCCGGACCCGGTGATCCTCGTGGCACTGGCGTCGATAGGCCGCGCGAGGCCGAGGTCACACAGCTTCGCCGTCCCGTCAGGCGTCACCATGATGTTCGAGGGTTTCACATCCCGGTGGACGAGGTCGTGGAAGAAGGCATGCTGCAGCGCCATCGCGATCTGGCTGGTAATGGAGACGGCCTCGTCCTCGGAAAGCCGTCCCAGACGCTCGATCCTCCTCTCAAGATCCTCCCCCTCGACCAGTTCCATCGCGTAGTAGTAGCACTTTCGCCTGTGGTCGCGGCCGAAGTCGACGTACCTGACGATGTTGTCGTGATCGAGCTCACGGACTATACGCGCCTCGCGCCGGAAGCGGTTGATGTGCTCGCTGTCGGCGATCGACGGGGGGAGTATCTTGAGCGCCACGTAGTCGTCGGTGCCGACCTGCCGGGCCTTGTAGACGGCGCCCATGCCGCCCTCGCCGAGCTTGGTAGCGACCTCGTACCCGGCGACGAGGTGCACATCGCCGGTCCTTAGCTCAACTTCATGGTTGATGTCACGCGCCTGGTCCTTCGTGAGCAGGCGCTTGTGGACAAGGACGTCCACCAGGGCAGCGTGCATCCCCATGCTTTCGCGCATGACGCGCTGGTTGGTGAGCGCCTCGTCGAGCTGTTCCTGGGTAACGTGGTCACCCTCGAGGGCGATCTTGCCGAAGAGTTCGTCCTTCTGGCTGGCCATGCCTTCCCCCGCGAGGCCGAGTAGCCTGTGCCGGCGCCTACGATACCTCACGCGCCGCGACCGTCAAGGCGCTGCCCGTCGCGCGGCCGACTCCTCCACGCCGTAGACGGCGACCTCGACGAACCGGGCAGCCTCGCCGCCCGAACCGCCTCCGGTGTAAACGCGGACGTAGCGCGCCGGCGTCCCCTCCCTGTCCTCGCCTCGCGCGTCGACGATCTCGCCCCACCACCGGGCGAGGTAGGCGGTGTCGGTTCCCCTCCCGAGGCCGGCGGAGCCGTCGTGATCGTTGTTGAACAGGGTCACGACGCCGCGCTCGAACGTGGGGTCGCCGGCGACCTGGACGATAACGTCGTCGTAGATCACGGGGCCCTTGTAGTAGTGCCAGACCGTGATCGCGTGGACTCGCGCGCGCATTCCCAGGTCAATCTGTACCCACTGGAGTCCGGCGTCGAGCTCCACGTAGTCGGCATCTTCGCTCTTCTTCACGCCGTCCGTGACCTGACACAGCTCGCCGATGATGGGTTCATCGACCGTGCTGGAACTGACCGGTCTGCCTAGCGCGAGGTTCCGCGTCCCCGGCGGAACCATGAACGCGGGCCGCACGACTTCCTCGCGCAGATGTCGCGGCTTCGGCAGGCCGGGCGGGTAGATGGGCGTGGCGCGGGTGACCGCGTCGGGGCCAATCCCCAGGTCGAGCGGCTCCAGCTTCGGGGCTCCTGCGGTCGCCCGGGCCCGTTCGAGCTCTTTGTTCGCGGCGATCCTGTCCCGCCATACCAGCCGGGGGAGGGTGACAAGGAGCGCGCTCGCTCCACAGAGGATCGACAGGAACGCCGCAGTGTACAATCCACCCTTTGTCACGGTGCTACCTACTTACAGGGCGACCCGGAGCGCCTATCTCCCTCGGCGGGCGGACGGGTCGACACCCGGGGACCTTGCCGGATCTCACGCCCTCCACGGCCGGGGGCGCTTCTTGATCCGCTGCAGGATCGCGCGCGCCATCTTGACGTCCTGGGCGACCTGGAAGTCGAACATGCCGACGCAGAGGAAGTCGGCCCCGCCCTCGAAGGCGAAGCGGAAGCCGTGCCTGGGGTGGATCGCCCCCGCCGCGAGGGTCTTGAACGCGAGCCACGGCTTCGGGACCGTCTTCATGAAGTCCGCGGTCTCCTTGGGGTCCGTGCACCAGACGTTGTCGCGGTATCCCTGCTCGAACCATTCCGCCCGGTGCTCGGGGAAGCTCCCCGTCCAGTAGCTATGGTCGTGGAACGTCTTCAGGTAGTAGTCGGCGCCGAGCTCGTGCTTCTCGCAGGCGATCGGGACCGCGAGCGTATGGCTGCCGACGCCCGCGGGGATGCCTTTCTTCTTGACGAACTCGAGCGCCTTCGCGATTAGCTGGATCTTGCCCTTTCTGATGAGGTCGTCCGCGCACTGGCCCTGGATCTGGACCATGCACGCCCCGCCGTCGATCACCTTGCGCGCCATGTCCTCGACCTGCTGCGGGCTCGTGTGCAGGCGGATGTGCAGCTCGGAGATGATCTGCATGTGCCCGCGCCGGGTGTCATTGTACTTCCTGGCTACGGGCACATTCTTGGGGTGGAGCGCTATCGTGTTGATGCCGCACTCCTCGGCCAGCGCGAGGGTGTCGAGGATCCGCTCCTCGGTGTTGTAGGCCTTGAAGAGGCTCGAGACGTAGATGAGATCGCGCGAGTGGGCCCAGCCGCCGATGAGGTTCCCGCCCATGATAAGGCGGCTGATCTCGAGCTTGCCGATCTTCCCGCGCGGCAGCTTCTTCTTTGAGGTATCCGCCCGGCGGTCGCCGGTGCCCGCGTCCTGCGCGAGCGCCGCGAGGAGTATCCTCTCCTCGAGTCCAGCGCAGCAGAAGCCGGCGGCGAGGGAGCCGGAGGCCGACCTGCCCAGGAAGCGCCGGCGGCTGAGTTCGTTTCCCATCGACCCGACTCCTTTCGCCGAACGCCCGTCCCCGACCCCCAGCAACTGCCCTACCGGCATCCACGATACCAACCGTGCCGCGGGCGTCAAGGCGCGCAGATGGACTGTCCGGCTTTCCCGTCGCCGCGCTTTGACGCATCCGTCTTCACGACCTACCGTGTGCCTGTTCCCGCTGATGGGCGCGGGGAGCGTAAGGATCAAGGAAGCCATGTCGCAGGACGAGAAGCACCAAGGAGCGGAACCTGCCCCTCCCGGCGAAGATAACGAGTTCCTCGAGGTGGTGGACGAGCTAGGGCAGGTGGTCGGCGCCGAGCCGCGCTCGAAGTGCCACTCGGACCCCGCGCTCGCGCATCGAGCGATACACGTGTTCGTGAGGAACTCGGATGGTGACTTGTTCCTACAGAAGCGCGCTCTCACGAAGCGCATCCAGCCGGGCAAGTGGGACACCTCGGTCGGGGGGCACGTCTGCCCGGGCGAGAGCTGGGAGCGGGCGGCGGCGCGCGAGCTCTCCGAAGAGCTCGGCGTGAGGCTCGAGGACGTCGGCGGCCCGTCGGCGCTCAGGCACCTCCACGACTACGTCTGGCGAAGCCCCGTCGAGACCGAGCACGTGCGGACCTACGAGCTCGCCCACGACGGCCCCTTCCACCTCCACCCCTTCGAGATCGACGAGGGCCGCTTCTGGACGGCCGGGGAGATGCGCGGCGCGGCCGGCACGGGCGTCCTCACGCCGAACCTGGAGGAGGAGCTCAGGCTGGTGGGGGTGCTCTAGGCCCAAGGTGGAGGCGTTTGATGGATAGGGCTTGGCCGTAGCGGACATCCTTGCTTCCAGGCCCGGGGGCGCATATCATACTATCGGCAGAGAGGAGTGGTCGCCGTGCGGAGGTCGCAGTTCCCTCGAGGTGACTCATGAAGACGAAGGCCAAGACATTTGACTGCGTCGAGATGAAGCGCAAGGCCCAGGAGAAGCTGCGGGCCGAGCACGAGGCGCGCAAGGGCGAGTTCGCGTCTTACTGGGACTTCCTCGACGCCAAGGCGGAAGGGTCCCAGTTCGCACGGGAGATCAGGGCGAAGGCGGGGAGGCAACCCGAGTGACCGCTTTCGCGGTGAGCCACACCGTCGAGTCGGTCGCAGGCTACGTTGATCATATCGAGAAGAACTGCGCCGACGGCGAGTGGCTCTTCCGCGGCCAGCCATGCGACAAGCCGCTTCTGCCAAAGATCTACAGGCCTGAGTTCTGGGGAGGTGAGCCCTACGATAAGGGCAAGAAGGAGATAGAGCTTGAGATGTTCGAGGAGTTCAAACGGAAGGCCGTTCCCTTCCTCGACCGTGTGCCACCCGACGACAGGCGGCTGGAATGGTCCGCCATTGCACAGCACCACTTCATGCCGACAAGGCTCTTGGACTGGAGCGCAAGCGCACTGACCGCCCTGTGGTTCTCGGTTCCTGAGAAGACGCCACCAAGAATCGATGTACTTCGCCCAGGGATCGGCTCTGTGAGAGTGTCTTGCAGCGCGCCTCCGAACCATAGCGTTGTCTGGGCCTCTTTGCCCTGTTCAAGTGATCTGGTCCATGCTGAGCACTGGGAGAAGAAGCTAGAGCGTAAGGAGAAGCTTGACCCCGTCTACAAGCCTTCCCGTATCACTGAGACGTGGTTCTTTCGTCCCACACACACTGACAGGAGGATTGCCGCGCAGGCGAGCAGTTTCTCGGTCCATCCAGACAGGAAGGACGGGAAAGAAGGCATACCAACTCCGCTTGAGGAAAACGGCCGATATGGCGAGCAAAGGCCTGAGTACCAGAAACGAGTGAATGAGAGCAAGCCAGTAGGCAAGCTCCTGAAGATCGAAGTGCCGCAGGAAAAGTGGGCTGACCTACGCGAGGAACTGAACCGTCTCGGTGTGAACGAAGCCAGGCTCTTCCCTGACCTCGACGGCCTGTGCGGGCAACTTCAATGGTGGGCTCAACAGCAGAACAAGAAGTGAAACCGGACGGCCCTCACGAGCCGCCCGGTCGCGGTTGCGTCCTCTGACAGGCGCCCAGACCTACTTCGCCTTCCCGGCTACCTACCGCATCGGGAGCATCGCCGTATCGACGTCGACTATGCCCAGGGGCTTGTTCGTCTTCCACGAGCCGCGGGTGAAGTCCGGGAACTCGACGGAGCTCGAACGGTTGGCGACCGACTTTTCGCTGAGCGGCCCCACCGCGCTCCAGGCGGCCGCGTCGTAGACGTCCTCGTCGAGCGGGAGACCGTTCTTCAGGCTGTAGATCAGGCGGTAATCCATAATGAAGTCCATGCCGCCGTGACCGCCGACCTTCCTCGCGGCGGCGCCGATCATCTGGCTGAGCGGGTGCTCGTATTTCTTGAGCGTCTCGGCGAGCTTCTTGTCGTCGAGCCACCGGTGCCCCAAGGCGATCCTGCGCTTCGGCCACTTCTGCGCGATGCCCTTCGTTCCGGAGAGTAGGTGGATCCTGCTGTAGGGTCGCGGGCTCGTGACATCGTGCTGGACCATGATCGACTTGCCACGCGCGGTCTTGATCAACGTCGTGTTCATCTGGCCGCGGTAGGCGTCCGACTCGTAAGGCTTGAAGAACGGGTCCTTCTTGGCGAGCTCGTGCGACCTCGGGCCCATCATGAAGTCGTTGCACGACAGCGACGTGAGGTAGTCGAACTTGTCGGTCCGGTTGATGTTCATGCACTGCGCGATGGGCCCCAGCCCGTGCGTCGGGTAGAGGTTGCCGTCGCGATCTCTATTCTGGATCAGGCGCCACATGCCCTGGTAGCCGTTCTTGCGGAAGTTATGGCCCCGCAGGTCGTGGATGTAGGCGCCCTCGGCGTGGACGAGCTCCCCTAGCGCCCCCTGGCGGACCATGTTGAGCGTGGCCATCTCGAAGAAGTCGTAGCAGCAGTTCTCGAGCTGCATGAAGTGCCGCTTCGTGCGCTCGGAGGTGTCGACGAGCTGCCAGCATTCCTTCATCGTGGTGGCGGCCGGCACTTCGGTCGCCGCGTGCTTGCCGCGTTCCATCGCCCGCACGGCCATCGGCGTGTGCCATCGCCAGGGCGTGGCGATGTAGACGAGGTCGAGGTCCGAGTCGCAGAGCTTCTCCCAGGCATTCTCGCTCCCGTGGTACCCCCGGGCGGGCGGGCGGCCGCTCTTCTTGAGGATGTTCTGGCCCCTTCCTACCCGGTTCTCATAGATGTCGCACAGGGCGACGATCTCGACGTCGGCGATCTTGGACATCCGCGTGACCGCGCCCGGGCCTCGCGCCCCAAGCCCGATGATGCCGATGCGGACCTTGTCCATCGGCTTCGCCGCGAACCCGCACATGTTGGTACGGCCCGCCGCGCGGACGGAGGACCCGTACGCCGCAAGACCGATCCCGCCCGCCACGATCGCCGTGCCCGTCAGGAACTCCCGGCGGTTGACCTCTGCGCTCATTGCACCTCTCCCTTCGAGACCGCTCGGGGATCGCGCGCGGCACACGGCGCGTA
>SDBV01013531.1_pt1 | contig 10376 bp, 8 predicted proteins | sample 2277081 | NCBI WGS metagenome assembly SDBV01 (sample SAMN10402039, study PRJNA504765) | marine sediment metagenome | isolation source: marine sediment core GS10_PC15, 223 cmbsf | place: Arctic Ocean: Southern Knipovich Ridge | collected 2010
GCTCGAGGTGTTGCCGATCGTGTACCTGAGCGATCGAGAACGCGAGCTGGCACGGGACGTGGCGCTCGGGCTCGGCAACCGCCTAGCTGCCGAGCTGGAGATCCCGGTCTTCTTATATGGAGAGCTGGCGGGTAGCCTGGACCGGCAAGAGCGCTCGTTCTTCAGGGATGGCGGCCCTGCCGCGCTTGCGGCACGGCTCGAGCGCGGGGAGCTGGAACCGGACTTCGGCCCGCGTCGCGTCCATCCAACTGCCGGGGCGACGCTTGTCACGGCGCGGCCGCCGCTTGTTGCCTTCAACGTCGAGCTGGCCGGTGCTTCACTCGAACAGGCGAGACAGATCGCTGCCGAGGTTCGCGAGTCCGGTGGCGGCCTGCCGGGCGTTCGTGCGATCGCTCTGGTGCTCGATCGCCAGGAGGTCGTCCAGGTATCGATCAACGTGCACGATCCGCTGCGGGTGCCGCTCAACACGATCGTAGAGGCCGTCCAAGAGTGTGCGAGTAGGCGTGAAGCGTCGGTCAGCGGCGCCGAGCTGGTCGGGTTGGCGCCGGCCGGCGCCCTGGAAGGCCTCCCGGACGGGTTGCTGCGAAACTTCGACCCGCAGACGCACGTCCTCGAGAACCGAATCGAGACCGATGGCTCAATCTAGGCAGAAACAGCGCAAGCGCCGCAAGACCCGTGGAACTCAGGCGGGCACGGTCAAGAAACCGCGTAGCCCACGCGGCGCGAGGAGCCAGTCGCGCGCGGCCAGCAAGATGACCTCTGCCCAGAAGCGGCAACAGCGCATGGATCGGCCGCCGAGCTGGCGCACGGCGATCGTTCGCTCCGTCGCTACGGCAGCCTTTCTACTGGTCGTGTTCGCGTTACTGCTCAAGAACAGCGTCGCGACCTCGATCCAGTTCTCGGTGATGGCCGCGTTCATCTACGCGCCGGCTTTCTACTTCGTCGACTCGTTCACCTACAACCGTCGTCAGCGCCAGAAGCAGCGCGAGCGCGAGCAAGAGGCCGGCAAGTAGTGGAGACGCGCATCTACACGGTCGGGCCAGTGCAGGAGAATTGCTTCCTGGTCTGGGGCGGCGAGTCGAAACGGGCGCTCGTGATCGACCCCGGCGAGGAGGCGCCACGGCTGCTTGCGGCGATCGAAGAGTTGGGGCTCGAGGTCGAGGCGATCCTCGTGACACACACGCACTTCGACCACGTCGGTGCGGTCGCACCGGTCGCCAAGGCAACCGGCGCACCGGTCTACGTCAGCGAGATCGAGCGCCCGGTGCTGGCCGACATCATGAGCTTTGTCCCGTTTGCCGGGATCGGGCCGTACGAGAGCTACGAGGCCGACCACACGTTGCGTGGCGGCGAAAAGCTCGAGTTGGCGGGATTCGAGATCGACGTGATCTTCACGCCTGGGCACAGCCCGGGGCACCTGACCTTCTCGATCCCCGCCGAGCGCGCGATCTTTTCCGGAGACATGCTGTTCGAGGGATCGGTCGGGCGCGTCGACCTGCCAGGCGGGGACTGGGGGACGCTGCTCGACTCGATCGAGCGTTTGGTCGGGGCGTTGCCCGAGGACACGGCCGTCTATCCGGGCCACATGGGAATCACCACCCTCGGCGCCGAGCGCGCCACCAATCCGTTCCTAGCCGAGTTGCCGGCGTCCGGAGGCTGAAGGGCACCGGCGGCGAGTGGGGAACTCTCCTAGTTGATGGCGGAAAAGTTCCAGGCTCCAAGGGGTACCTACGACCTGCTGCCCGAAGCTGCGCAGCTACGACAGCAGATCCTTGCGACCGCGCGAGAGCTGCTCGAGGGCGCCGGCTACGGCCAGATCGACACGCCGGTATTCGAGGACACCGACCTGTTCGCGCTCACGGTCGGCGAGGCGACCGACATCGCCGTCAAGGAGATGTACACGTTCACCGATCGCTCCGACCGATCGTTGACGCTGCGGCCCGAGGGGAGTGCGCCGGTTTGCCGCGCCTACGTGGAGCACGGCATGCACAAGCTTCCGCAGCCGGTAAAGCTCTGGTACAGCGGCCCGATGTTTCGCTACGAGGCACCCCAGTCGGGGCGCTTCCGCCAGCACACCCAGGTCGGCGCCGAGGCGCTCGGATCCGACGACCCGGCCGTCGACGCCGAGCTGATCGACCTGCTCGCCCACCTGTTCGCGCGGCTTGACATCGGCGGTGTGCGCCTGCATCTCAACAGCGTCGGCGACGACGCTACGCGCACTGAGTACTCGCGCGAGTTGAGCGAATTCCTGCTCGCCACCGATGTCTTCGACCCTCGACAGCGCGAGCGGATCGAGGTCAACCCGATGCGCGCGTTCGACTGGAGCGGCGAGCAGGTCGAGGCTGTCACCGCTGAGGCGCCGAAGATCATCGATCGCTTGAACGACACCGATCGCGAACACCTCGATGGCCTACGCGCCCTGCTCGACGGCGCCGGCATCGACTATTTGCTCGATCCGCGCTTGGTGCGCGGGCTCGACTACTACACGCGAACTGTATTTGAGTTTCGCTCCGATGCCCTCGGCGCGCAGAGCGGGATCGGCGGCGGTGGCCGCTACGACCGGTTGGTCGAGAAGATTGGCGGCGGGCCGACGCCGGCGGTCGGCTGGGGTGCCGGGCTCGAGCGAATCGCGCAGGCGATGGCGGTCAAGGGCAGCGACGCGACGGGCCCGTCGTTCCTGTTCGCGGTCACCGAGCCGCAGGCGCGACAGCGGATTTTCAGGGCGATCTCGGAGCTTCGCGACGCGGGAGTCGACGCGACCATGGATCTCGGCGGCCGCTCGCTCAAGGGTCAGCTCAAGCAGGCCTCGCGTGCCGGCGCTCGCTGGGTCGTGATCGTCGGTCCCGACGAGTGGTCCGAGCAGAAGGTCGCCGTGCGCGACATGGATCGCTCGGAACAGCGCGACGTCTCTCTCGACCATCTGCGCGCCGAGCTGCTGGCGCTCGCCGGCAAGCGGGGGGCCGGCAGGTGAACCCCTACCGGGCGGGCTGGTGCGGCGATGTGCGCAAGCCACGGGTCGGTGAGAAGCTGCGTGTCGCCGGCTGGGTCGATCGCCGCCGCGATCACGGCGGACTCGTTTTCATCGACCTGCGCGACCGCAGTGGCGTCGTCCAGGTCGTGTTCAATCCCGAGGCCGCCCCTGAGGCGCACGAGCGCGCACACGAGTTGCGCCCGGAGTGGGTGATCACCGTGCATGGCGAGGTCGTGCCGCGCTCACCCGAGACCGTCAACGCCGAGATGCCGACCGGTGAGGTCGAGATTCGCGTGACCGAGGTTGAGGTGCTGGCCGAGGCCGAAACGCCACCCTTCCCGCTCGACGAGACGACGCAGGTCGACGAGGCGCTGCGGCTCGAGTATCGCTACCTCGATCTGCGGCGCGAGCCGATGCAGCGAGCGCTCGAACTGCGCCACCGCACGATCCGGGCGATCCGCTCCTACCTCGACGAACAGGGCTTCCTCGACATCGAGACACCGGTTCTGACCCGCTCAACGCCGGAGGGAGCGCGCGACTTCGTCGTTCCGAGCCGGATGCAGCCCGGAAGTTGGTACGCGCTTCCACAGTCGCCGCAGCTTTTCAAGCAGTTGTTGATGGTCGCCGGCTGCGAGCGCTACTACCAGATCGCTCGTTGCTTCCGCGACGAGGACCTGCGCGCCGATCGCCAGCCGGAGTTCACGCAGCTCGACATCGAGATGTCGTTCGTGACCCAGGAGGACGTGATCGAGGTCTCCGAGGGCGTGATCGCCGCTGCGTTCGCCGCCGCCGGAGTGGAGTTGACGCCCCCGTTCGCGCGCATGACCTACGCAGACGCCGTTTCGCGCTTCGGCAGCGACCGCCCCGACTTACGCTTCGGCCTCGAGATCGAGGATCTGTCGGATGAGCTGCGCGGCACCGAGTTCAAGGTATTCAGGTCGGTGCTCGATGACGGCGGCGTTGTACGCGGCCTCAACGCCGGCAAGCACCAGCTTTCGCGGGCCGAGTTGGACGGCCTGATCGATTTCGCCAAGCAGCAAGGTGCCGGCGGCCTCGTCTGGGGCTACGTGGAGCAGGACGGCTGGGGGGCCCCGATCGCGAAGTTTCTCGGCGACGACGAAACGGACGGCATCGTATCTCGGTTGAAGGGCGAGGTTGGCGACCTGCTGTTGATCGTCGCCGACGGCCCCGCCGTCGCTGCGCGGACGCTGGGGGCGCTCAGGGGCGAGTTGGCGGGACGCTACGGCCTCGCCCGCGACGAGTGGAATACCGCCTGGATCACCGACTTCCCGCTGGTCGAGTGGAACGAGGACGAGCGCCGTTGGGACGCTCTGCACCATCCCTTCACGGCCCCCTCGGCCGACACGATCGATCTTCTTCCGAGCGCCCCGGGAGAGGTGCGCGCAGACGCCTACGACCTCGTCGTAAACGGTGTCGAGTTGGGTGGCGGCAGCATCCGTATCAACCGCCCTGAGGTCCAGTACGCGGTGCTGGAGGCGCTCGGCATCGACCGCGCCGAAGCCGATGACAAGTTCGGCTTCCTCATAAAAGCACTGCAGCACGGCGCGCCGCCGCACGGCGGAATTGCCTTTGGTCTCGACCGCCTCGTCGCGCTGCTGGCCGGCTGCGAGTCGATTCGCGACGTGATCGCGTTTCCAAAGACCGCCTCAGGCGGCGACCCGATGACCGGCGCGCCGGCGCCGCTCGACCGTCGCCAGCTGCGCGAGCTGGGTCTCTCGGGGAAGCCGCCGGCCTAGTTTTTCCCGGCCGCAAGCGGCGCCACTAAGGTTTCGCCTGGCTCTGCCGACACATGACCGAGGACCACAGGGTTGTGCGTGCACTTCCCTGGGTGTTAACTTGTGGGAGGCCCGAGCTTGTACGCCAGTCGCTCATCGTTTGAGCCAACACATTCCAAGCGGGAGTCCGATATCGGTTTCGAGGACCCTCGGTTCGCGTCACCTGTGGACACCCACCTGCTTAGGCAGGTTCAAACTGGGAGTGGCAGCGGCAGGTTGGGGCCAGCTTTTTACTGCGGAGCGGCTCGCTGATGTCGGAAACGACGATTCCCAAGCCGATCCTGTTCGGTGCGCTCGGGGTGGTGGCGCTGGTCGCGGCGTTCGTCTTTCTGACCAAGGGCGGCTCCGACGACCCAGGGACGACTCCGGCGACGACCACGCCGACGACCCCGGCAGTCGAACCCGCGACGAAGCCAGACACGAGCAAGTCCACAACTACCAAGCCGCAGACGGGAACCGCCGCGCCCAGCGACACGACCGGCGCGACCAAGACCAAGGTCGAGCTGACCACGCTTCCCAAGCCGGTGCAGAAGGCGCTCGACAAGAAAAAGATCGTCACGGTCCTGTTCTGGCGGCCACGGGGCGTTGAGGATCGCGAAATGGAGCGGGTCGTCTCGATCCTGCGCAAGTCGGTCCGCGAAGACAAGGCGGCCGCAAAGAACATCGCGATCTTCGAGTCGGGCATCGAATCGCTGACTCGCTGGATCAGGATCACCGGCGTCGAAGGCCTCTCGATGACCCCCTCCTACATCGTCATCAACAAGAAGGGCGAGGCCGACACTCAGACGGGCTTCATCGACGGCGCGACGATGGCCAACGTGATCATCAACGACTGGCGCAACTACGCGGCTGGTCGGAAGCAGTTCGCCAAGATTCCGACTAGCTGACCCTATACTCGCTCTCGTGAGCGAGGACATCTTCGAGGAGCATCTACGCAGCCCCTACGGGCGCGGCCCCGCGGTGGACGGCTCCTACGTCGGCAGCGCGGGCGGCGCGGCCTGCGGTGACCTGGTGAGAGTCGCGTTTCGCGTCGTCGACGATGCGCTCATCGACGTCAGCTTCGATGCCGATGGCTGCGGTGCCGCGCTGGCCGCCGGCAGCGCTTGCGCGTCTCTGGTCGAAGGGCTCACTACGCTCGACGCCGCGCGGATCGGCCCGACCGAAATCGCGAACGAGCTGGGCGGCCTGTCGGTCGGCAAGATGCACGCTGCCGACCTGGCAAGCGATGCTCTGCATCGCGCGCTCGCGTGCCACTGGACCGCCGCAGCCGAGCGCGGCGGGCGTGGCGCGCCCGTCGCTGACAGGGCTCTGGTGGCAATGAGCGGCGGCGTGGACAGCGCGGTCGCGGCGCTTCTGACCCAGCGCGCTGGCAGTGACGCGGTCGCGGTGACGCTCAAGTTATGGGCCGACGAGCGCAACGACGAGCAGGGCAGCTGCTGCTCGCCGACGGCGGTCGTCGGCGCTCGCGCGCTTGCTCACTCACTTGGCATGCCGCACCTGACGCTCGACCTGCGCGATCGGTTTCGCGCTACGGTCGTCGATGACTTCATCTCCGAGCACTCGCGCGGCCGGACGCCCAATCCATGTGTGCGTTGCAATGGCCGGATCCGATTCGATGGCATGCTGGCTCTTGCCGACGTGGTCGGAGCCTCGCGGCTCGTGACCGGGCACTACGCTCGCATCGAGCGCGACGATCAGGGTCCGCTGCTCGGCGCAGCGGCCGACAGCTCCAAGGACCAGGCCTACATGTTGGCGGCTCTACGTCCGGAGCTGCTCGACCGGCTCGAGTTCCCGCTGTCGACGATTCCCAAGACGCGTACTCGCGCGATCGCTCGAGAGGCACGGATGGCGGTCGCGGATCGGCCCGACAGCCAGGACCTATGTTTTGTCGCCGGCACCGATCGCGAACGTTTTCTCGAGCGCCACGGCGGGCTGGTCGAGCGACCTGGCAAGTTGGTCGACGACCGCGACGAGGTGGTTGGCATCCACCGCGGCCACACCCGCTACACGGTCGGGCAGCGTCGCGGGCTCGGTATCGCGACCGGCAAGCCGCTCTACGTGACCTCGACCGACGCGACCACCAACAGAGTTTTCGTCGGGCCGCGCGAGCAGCTCGCGGCGGACACGGTTGTGGTGGGGCCGGCCGTCCTGTTCCGTGGCGCGGCGCGCGCTTCCAACGTGAAGCTGCGCTACCGCTCGGACCCAATTGGATGCAGCATCGATCGGGACCTGGCGCCGGGTGCGCATGAGAGCCTGACGATCGCTCTGGCCGAGGACGTGCACGGGGTCGCGACCGGCCAGGTGGCGTGCCTCTACGACGACCGGCAGCGTGTCGTCGGTCACGGGCTGATTCGCGCGGCATCGGCCGGCAGGGCTTCTCCGACAGCCGCGAAATAGACTTCTCGCGATGGCCAACGTCCGCAGCGCGGCCGAGATCCGCGACAGATATCTCTCCTTCTTCGAGCAGCGCGACCACCGGCGGATGCAGTCCGCCTCGCTGGTGCCGTCGTCCTACGACCCCTCCGTTCTTCTGACGACCGCCGGCATGCAGCCGCTCAAGCCGTACTTCCTCGGCCAAGAGGCGCCGCCGCACCCGCGACTGACCTCCTGCCAGAAGTGCTTCCGCACGACCGACATCGATCAGGTGGGTGACACTGCTCGGCACTTGACCTTCTTCGAGATGCTCGGCAACTTCTCGTTCGGCGACTACTTCAAGCAGGGGGCGATCGAATTCGCCTGGGAGTTGTCCACGCAGGACTTCGGCTTCGACTCCGACGCGGTCTGGATTACGGTTTTCGAGGGTGACGCCGAGCTGGGCATCGGCGCCGACGAGGAGGCGATCGAGTGTTGGCGCGCGGTTGGCGTCGCCGACGAACGGATCGTACGCCTCCCGCGCGTGGACAACTTCTGGCAGGCCGGTCCGGTCGGGCCGTGTGGACCTTGTTCGGAGCTGTACCTCGATCGCGGCCTCGATTTTGGCTCGCCCGACGACAGGCCAGGGGACGACAACGAGCGCTTCCTCGAGTTCTGGAACTTGGTGTTCATGCAGTACTCGCTCGGCGAAGATGGCTCGCTGACACCGCTGCCTGAGCAGAACATCGATACCGGCCTCGGACTCGACCGCCTGGCCGCGATCCTTCAGGAAGTGCCCTCGGTGTTCGAGACCGACCAGTTCAAGCCACTGATCGAGCTGGGGGAGAGGCTCTCCGGTCGTCGGTATGGCCAAGACCAAGCGACCACCCGCGCGCTTCGGATCCTCGCCGACCATTCGCGAGCGATGACCTTCCTGATCACTGACGGCGTTGTGCCCTCGAACGAGGACCGTGGTTACATCCTGCGCCGGATCATGCGCCGCGCAATCCAGCAGGGCGGGGCGATCGGCATCGAGTCACCGTTCCTGACTGGGTTTGCCGACCTGGTGGGGGAGATGATGGGCGCGGCCTATCCGCAGCTCGAAGCCGAGCGCGGCAACGTGCACCAGTGGCTCGCCTCCGAGGAGGACAACTTCGGGCGCACCCTCGAACAGGGCACGGGACTGCTCCAGGAGCTGATCGATCAGGCCAAGGCGCAGCAGACCTCATGGATCGCGGCCGAGGACGCGTTCAAGCTGCACGACACGTTCGGCTTTCCCTACGACCTGACCAAGGAATTGCTCGCCGAGCAGGGCCTGTCGGTCGACGACGACGGTTTCCACGCGCTGATGGATGAACAGCGCGAGCGGGCGCGCACGGGAGCGGCGACGGCGCACGGCTCTGAGAACGAACACGACGCGGTGTCGGAGTTTGTGCGCGGCGCAGGCTTCAAGACTCGCTTCATCGGGTATGCCACCACCGACGTCGAACAGCCGGTCACGGCGCTCGAGCGCCGTGACCCTCTGCTGTTGATGAAGTTCTCTGACAGCCCCTTCTATGCGGAGGGCGGAGGTCAGGTGGCGGACTCGGGTGTTGTCGAGACAGAGTCGGGCAGGGGACGTGTCGAGGACGTGTTCCGGGTCGGCGACGACCAGGCCGTCGCCGTCGGGATCGAGCAGGGCGAAATCAAGCAAGGCGAGCAGGCGCGGCTGGTCGTCGACGCGAACGCTCGGCACGCGACCGCCTGCAATCACACGGCGACCCACCTGCTTCACGCCGCTTTGCGTGAGCGGCTCGGTGACCACGTTCGCCAGGCCGGCTCGTCGGTGCGGCCGGCCAAGCTGCGCTTCGACTTCACGCACGGCAGCGGGCTCGCTCCCGACGAGCTGGTCGCGGTCGAGGATCGTGTCAACCAGTGGATTGCAGAGAACCATCCGGTGCGCGCCTTCGAGACCAACCGTCAGCGCGCCGAGGAGCTGGGCGCAATGGCGCTGTTCGGTGAGAAATACGGCGACGAGGTACGCGTGATCGAGGTGGAGCAGGTCTCACGCGAGCTGTGTGGCGGCACGCATGTCTCCTCGACCTCTCAGATCGGCGTGTTCAAGGTCCTCAGCGAGGGGTCGAGCGCGTCCAACGTGCGCAGAATCGAGGCCGCGACGGGACCCCAGGGGATCGCGATGTTGCGCGATCGCGACCGTGCGCTGAGCGAGATAGCCACTCACCTGCGAACTGGCCCGGAAGGCGCGGTGAGAGCCGTCGAGGACCAGCTCGAGCGCTCAAAGCAACTCGAACGCCAGCTCAAACAGGGCGGCGGAGGTCGGGCGATCGACCAGGCGGTCGACGAGCTGCTCGCAAAAGCCGAGAGCGTCGGCGACCAAACGATCGTAGCCGGCCGTGTCCCAGACCTCGGCATCGACGAGCTGCGTCTGGTGACCGATCGCATCAAGGGATCGATCGAGTCGGGGGTGGTGTTCGTTGGCTCGGACGCGAACGACAAGGCGATCGTCGTCGGCGCCAGCACCGATGGGGCGATCGAGAGCGGACTGCTTGCCAACGAGGCGCTCGTCGCTGCGGCCAAACAGCACGGCGGCGGCGGTGGCGGACGACCCTCGATGGCGCAGGCCGGGCTCAAGGACGCGTCGACGATCGACGACGTGCTCGATTCTGCCGTCGGGCAGATCAAGTCAGACATGGCGTGAACCGGGTGCTCGCGCTCGACTATGGCAGCGCGCGCTGCGGTTGCGCGATCAGCGACCCGAGCGGCACGCTTGCAACCCCGATCGATCCGGTGCTGGCACCTGCAACCGACGACGGGATCGAATCGATCGCGCGGCTGGTAGAGAGCCATGGCGCCGAGCAGGTCGTGGTTGGCCTACCGATCGGCCTCGGCGGGGACGAGGGGGCGCAGGCGGTGGAAACCCAAGCTTTCGTCGAGCGATTGAGGACGCGGCTCGATGTACCTGTCGAAACCTACGACGAGCGTTTCACCACGCGCCTTGCCCAGCGTACGCCGGGGCGAAGTTCGGAGGACTCTCGCGCCGCTGCGCACTTGCTGACAAGCTACCTCGATGTCAAGCGAAGGACCTAGGACACCCGACCGTGATTTCTCCGGGCTCGACGGGCCGGCAACGCCGGACGAGTTCGAGCTGCGCGCGCAGCGCCGCCGCGCCGCGCGCCAGCCGCGGGGCGAACGGCCGCAGCGCGGTCCGCATCGGCCTCCAAGCGCCCACGGACCGCGCAGGATCATGTTCGTCGCGC
>SDBV01013532.1_pt1 | contig 10376 bp, 6 predicted proteins | sample 2277081 | NCBI WGS metagenome assembly SDBV01 (sample SAMN10402039, study PRJNA504765) | marine sediment metagenome | isolation source: marine sediment core GS10_PC15, 223 cmbsf | place: Arctic Ocean: Southern Knipovich Ridge | collected 2010
TTCGCCCTCGATGTTTGGTTATGAAACAACGCGCGTCCGACATCTTGAATGATCGTCGGTTTCGCATTTCGAGTCTGTAACGTGAATCACAGTTGCGGTTGCCAGATGGCAGACCGCATCGGCTTTATTGCCCACGCTAGCGTCGATCGCGGAACCATCGACCCGATAACAGAGCGTGCTTGCCGATCAGATAGAGAATCGTGTACCCGGCGCGGATCGTTCCCAGCACCGTCCCGCTGATCTTGCTGCGGCCGATACGGCGCCGGTACGGCACGGGCACTTCGACGACTCGCAGACGCTGCCGGACGGCTTTGATTTGCATTTCCACGGTCCACCCGAAGCCGGAATCGCGCATGTCGAGCGCCCGCAACACGCGGTAGTCAATTGCGCGGAACGGGCCAAGGTCCGTGTATCGCGCGCCGAAGAAGGCGCGCATCAGCCAGCACGCCAGGCGATTGCCAAACACGGCCTGCGGAGGCATGGCGCCGGCTTGGCGCTTGCCCAGCATCCGCGAACCCAACACCATGTCTGCGGTGCCACCGACGATCGGATCAACGAGCAACGGCAGAAGTTCCGGGTGATCGCTGTAGTCGGCGTCCAGAAATGCGATCACCCGCGGCGCCGGGCTGCCAGACAGGACCGATTGCTCCACGTGCTGCAAGCCGCGCAGACAGGCGGACCCGTAGCCGCGGACCGGCTCGTGCAAGACCGTCGCGCCGCCGCGTCGGGCGACTTCGGCCGTGGCGTCCGTCGAACCGTTGTCGACCACCAGCACGGTCACCCGCGGGGGGAGATCGCCGAGGACACGCGGCAACGAGGCTTCTTCGTTCAGCGCGGGTATAATGACCACGACGCCTGAGGGTGGTTGGCATCGCGGCCGGGCAGCGGGCCCGCCAGAGGGCGAAACGCGTTGGCGAGCCAGCATCGCGTGCCAGTAGGCCCACTGGGCGTTGATGCGAGCCTGGTCGATCATGGCAAATCTCCCTGACGCCGGGCGGGTGGTCGTCGATTCTTGTTTTCGGCCGTGCCCAACCCCGCAATACTACAATCGATCGAGCGGCGGTGTCTGTAAGGCGGCTCACATTTGCCGTGGGGGCGCTCTGGCAATACGGGTTCCCGCCCTTGCCGAAACGCTTGTGGAGGGACATCATGGTCAGTGTGGCAAGCTGCTGTTTGCCGACGAAACGCGCTTTGCGCCGGCGCTAGTTTTCGCATGCGCCGGTTGTCGCGGGCCCGGGGCCTCGAGGATTCATGGCCGAAAAGGTCTGGTATCTCAAGCAAGTCGATTGGCTGAGCCAACTTACCGCCGAAGAGGCGGCGCGGCTCGAAGCGCGCGCCCGCGTGCGAAAGTTCGCCAAGGGCGAGATGGTCTATTTCCCACAGGACGCGGGAGAGACGGTCCTGCTGTTGGCCGCTGGCCGCATCAAGCTGAAGAACATTACGCCGGATGGCAAAGAGGCGATCCTGGCGTTCATCGAGGAGGGCGAATTGTTTGGCGAGCTGGCTCTGCTGGACGGCTCTCCCCGCGGCGAGTTTGCCGAGGCGGTTCTCGAGTCGCAGGTGATCGCCATACCGGCCGAAGATTTGCAACACGTGATGCAACAGCGCCCGGACGTCGCCCTGGGAATTACACGGCTGGTGGGCCTGCGACGGCGGCGCATTCAAAACCGCCTGCAGAATATCCTCTTCCGTTCGAACCGCGAGCGGGTGACGCACTTGCTGCTTGAATTGGTCGAGACGCACGGGGTCCGTGACGGAGCGCAGTGGCGGATTGGGCTGCGACTGTCGCATCAGGATCTGGCGAGCCTGATCGGCGCCACACGCGAATCGGTGACGCTGATCCTGGGCCAGCTTCAGTTGGAAAAGCTGATTCGCGTCCGCCGCAGGCAACTGACCATTCTCGACCGAGATCGCTTGCTGGCGCAATCCACCGGGATGGAGTCGCCACCGCAGACCAGATCCACCAGAGAACAGCGCGGACCACGCGTTTCTCGGTGAACTAGGATTCGACCGCGAAAGAAGGAGGGCCGGGAGCATGACGAATGGTACTGGCGAGTGGACCAGATGCGGCCCGCACGAAATCTCGAAACTTGCCGGCCGGATTCGCGCGCGGCGAGGGCGGCGAGCGGTCGGTGGCGCGGCGATTCTCGTCGCGGCTGCCTGCGTGGCAATCGCCGTAGTGCTCTATCCTCGGCCGGACGAAGGACCAGACTTTGCCGGCATCTCGTGCGAGCGCGTGGTGGAACTCTCGGACGCGTACATGACGAAGCGGCTTTCGCCCGAATTGCAGGACCAGATGAGCCGCCACATCGCGCTGTGTCCGCAGTGCCGCCCGCGGTTCCAGAACATGCCGCGCGTGTCCGGGCACCGTCGGGGTGGCGCGACTCGCCTATACGACCGTCATGCGTCCGGAGGGAAGCGCGGATCGAGTGCGAACGCCGGTTTCTTGGTTTTCCACTTACCGCGCGTAAAGTCCGGGCATTGAATCGGTACGCTGCCCCCGGCGATCGACTGCTCCGAGAGCGGCACGATAGAGCTCATGATGACCGAGTCGTATACGTCGATCGGCGTTTGCGTTTTCTCTCGGACCGCGGTTAAGAACTGCTGGAGCTCCAGGTAGTCGGTCCCTCCATGTCCATGCTTGGCGCCGTCGGCTCCCATCTCTTTCCACCAGGCGTGGTCGAACTCGTCCTGGTACGGCGCGAACGGCTCCCATTCGTGGTACGCGGGGCTTCTGTCTACCAAGTACAGCGCGTCGCGTTGCTCGTTATAGATTCCCAAGGTGCCTTGAATCATCCAGCGGTTGTCGTAGGGCCGAGGCAGTTGCATGTCGTAGTTGATGACGATGGTCCGGCCCTGGTGCGTCTTGACGACCGTGGTGACGAGGTCGCCTTGGGCGTACTTGCGTTTGGCGCCGGGATGGTCCGGGCCGAAAGTGCGCGCGAAGTACGCGTTGATGCCGAGTGAACCGCTAGCCGTCGAACTGACCGAAGCGAAATAGTCGCCGCAGCCGATATCCATCCAACTCATCACCGGACCCAGCGAGTGCGTGGGGTACTGGTCGGCATTGCGCTCGATCAGGTACTTGGCCGGCCAACGGTCGTTGCCCTGGCGATCGAAGAACCAGTGGTCGATGCAATCGTGCGAGTGGGCGCAATGGCAATGTACGATCTGGCCGAACAATCGCCGCCGGATCATGTTCAACACCGCCAGGTTGTCCCGACGGAAGCTCCAGTTTTCGAGCATCATGCAGGGGACACCCGTCTGTTCGTGCGCGTTGACCAGATCCCAACACTCGTCCAGGGTGATGGCGGCGGGCACCTCGACGCCGACGTGTTTGCCCGCCTTCATACCGTAGACGGCCATCGGCGCGTGCCATTCCCAGTAGGTAGCGATGATCACTGCGTCGAGATCGGCTCGGTCCATCAACTGCTTGTAGGCCGTGTCTTCGCCGTCGCGGTAACCTTCGGGCTTTGGTTGGCCGGCCTTGACGACCAGATCCTGGGCCCTCTCGAGATGCAAGGCGTCGATGTCGCAAATCGCGGGGACTGTCACGTCCTTGAGGGTCAACAACGTTCGCAGCAGAGAGGTGCCGCGATTGCCGACGCCGACGACGCCAACTCGGACCGACCTGCGGTCGTCAGGCGCCTTTTGGCCGACGGCGGCCGAGGTTAATGCCAGGCCGGCCGTTGCGGCCGTACTCGCTTGAATAAACGTTCTGCGATCGACTTTGGCGCCCATCGAAGTCTCCAAATTTCCGTGGCACTCGGGGCCGGATTTCCAGGTTCCAGATTTGCCGCCCGCGGCGGCCGTTTTGCTCGGCGGGAGTTTCGCGCTTCGGGCGCCCGGACACCTTCGTGCTATTTCGGCAGCACGCGAAGCCACAGGAGCTGACGATGGGCGGCTTGAAAACGGGACGCTGTCTTCTGAAACAAATGACCGTCGGTGGCGGTCAGCGGAACTTCGTGTGGGTAGCGGCGCTGGGCGACGACCTCGACTTCGATCTTTCCCTCATGTTTCGAACCTGGTGTGCCGGATAGAACACCGGTTTGCCGATCCAAGCTCAGCCAAGCCGGCGGTTTGGTCAATTGAAACTCGTACTCTTCGCGTTCCCAGTACTGTTGAGACGGCTCGGCATAGCGGTGCTGTAGATCGCCGAGGGATCGGAGCGTCTTGATCTCTGCGCGAAAAGGCTCGCCGATCACGGCGGTCGCTTGTCGAGGAGCGTAGATGTATGGATGCGGAAGCTCGACATAATCTGACGGGCCGCTTGCCACGCCGTCTTCGTCCACCGCCACCACGCGGTAATAGCAGCAGTTCATGTTCGGTTTCTCCGCGTCGGGCGAGACGACCAGCATCTGGGTCGAAGTCGTCTCACGCAGAAAGTTTGCCGGCTGTGTGTCAAGCTGCGAGACTGTGTATGGTGTCTTGCTAACGGAGAAACCACGTTCGTCGCTGCCGTAGACCTCGTAGTGATGAACACATGGCCCGCGCGGATTGGGCTGCCACGAGATCGTGATCTCGCCGTTGTTCGCCAGCGAATACTTTAGGTCGACGGGAATTCGCGGTCCCTTCCAACGAAAACGCCAGGTGGCGCTCCATTGCCCCCACATGCCTTCTTTGTTGCGCGTGCGCACTCGCCAGTAATAATCGGTATCGGGACTGAACATTCCAGTGCGAGGCGAACCGTGAGATGGGCCGTCGACCACGACGTCAAAAGCCGGTCGATAAGGAATCTTCATGTCGGCCCGGCGGCTGAGTTGAACGTGATAGCGATCCGCGTCTTTCACCTCAGACCATTGGAAGGTAAACGTCGATGCCCGGACGACTGCGCCGTCACGTGGAAAGTCGGGCTCGTCCGGAGCCTCAGGGGGTCGGACATTGTCGCTTTCCTGCCAGCGGTGCGTGATCGTGATTTCGTGTCGGTCTGCGCTGGCATCCCCATCGTCTGTTTCGTCGGTGTAGGCCACTTTGTTCGCTCCCACGCGCAAACGCGGCAGGGCAAGAGGAGCGGTCAACACGTCGGTGCTGATCGTCACCGGGCCCAAGTTTGCGCTCCTCTCGGCGGCCGAAGCCAGTGAGATGCGGACGAAATAGCGATACTTGGGCGGCGCGCGGTCGACTTCGAGATGCTCGTCCAAATCCACGCTGCACGTCGCCGGCCCGCTGCCGACCCGTTGCCATAGTTTGCTCCACTGGCTGCCGTCGAGTGACAGCCATACGGAGAAGGCGTCCTTGTCGCTTAGGCCAAAGAAGTTTGCTTCGACTCTGCCGCCGCACACGACGTAGGGGCTCTTAACCTCGTAGACGAGTTCGGCTTCGCCGCTGGCTGCGGCGAGTTTGGCGTCTTTCGCCTGAGGACTGGCGGGAAGCAGATCCTTCGCTGAAACGGCGTCTTTCTCGTAGTTCTCCAGGCGCGGTGAGTAGACCAGTTTCGAGTTGCCGAAGTAACGTCGTTGGGGGCGGCCCAGGCGGCTGTCGCCCGCAAGTTTGCCGACATTGTCCCAGCGGTAGATGATTCGTTCGCCGGGGCGAAGCGTCATGTCGAGCCGATGTCCCGCCACGGCTCGGAAACCGGCGCCGTCGTCGGAGCCAAACAAGGCTGCCGCGCTTTGCCCGGTCTCCCATCCCTTAAAAATCGGCCCGAAAACATGCTCGCGCTTCGCCAGGTCGTGATCGCGGGCCAGGCGGTCGCCGCTGACGATCCGTTCGTTCTCGCGGTCGAGGTAGAACACGTTCTCGTCGATGTCGAGAAATTGATGCTTGCCGTCGAGAAACGCTTCGCACATCACGTGTCCGTGCAAGTGGCGCGTTTTCGGATTCTGAGCATACCGGGTCTTGTTGATCCCGGCGTGGTAGAGCAGCGAACAACCGACGGCGGCCGAGTCGTCACAAAAGCCGCCACCGTAGGTGCAAAGAAATCGCACCGGGTCGTGTAGTTCGTCGTCGGCGAACAGCGGCAGGTCGTGATAGCGGTTCTTACGGACGAAATCCCAAATCAACAGCGCCTTTTCCTGGTCGTCGCGCGCGCCGGCGAGGATTTCGTCGAGCATCGTTTCGAGGCTCCACCATCGGCCTCGATCGTTGATCACGACGCGCACGTTGACAACCGGTCGATCCCCCGTGTTGGCGATTTCCAGCGCGATATTCGGCTGAAAGGCGATATCGAAATTTTCGTAGCGCCGCGTTGTCGTGTTGTCCATGTCGGCCGTGCCGCCGACGCTGACTTCATACTGCGCGCGATGCGAAGTGACCTTTACGGCGTGCTCTTTGCGCGCGGAAATCTGGAACGGAGGTCCGCTCTGGGCCGCACGGACGACGCCAACAGCGGCCGCGCAGATGCCATACGCCAGCAGCAACCGTACGACGCTTCGGAGCATGTCCTGCGATCCCTGTATCTGGAGACGACCGTCGCCAGTATACGGGCTATGGGAGAAAACTACTACAAAGGGGAGCGTATCTGTGTGGATTCCCCGTCACGCCGCGGCCGTTGCTCGGCTCACGCGGGCGAGCCAGCCGCGCGAGCGGCAATTTGCGGTGAACCTGACCCGTGAGTTGGTAGCCGCTTGAACCCACCACGGATTCCTGCCCGCGCCGAAGGTGAATCATCTCATCGATGAAATGCCCCTGGCGGCCGGTCCGGAAGAAACGGGCGGCTCTCTTGACTCCGCCGACCGACGACTGGAAGCCGCCGCCATCGGCCGGGAAGCTCCGGTCGGTCGGGTGCCACCCTCAGGAGACGTGAATCGCCTTTTCGCGGCGCACGCCTCGCGGCTATTCCAATGTCGGCCGCACCACCTCGCCGCGAAGCTGTGCCTCGCCTCCTTCCTTTTCGTAGACGCCGTAGAACATCGACAAGCAGTCGAGCCATAGCGTGATGCGGTGCATCTCTTCGACCGAGAGTTTCACGTCGTAGTGACCGTCTTCCAGGATCTGGGTCAACTTCGACGCACGCGCGCCAAACTGGCCGGGCGTCGTACGGTAGGCGTGGTTGTAAGTCGTAAAACCGTAGGCGATCAGGCTGTTGTACGACGCGTACCACTTGCGCTCGATCGGTTCGATGCCGAGGTTCGGCGCCGTTTGCGACTGCTGGGCATGACACGAAACGCAGTGGCGGTCCAAGACCGGCTGGACCAGTCGAGCATAGCTGAGGGGATGGGAGCCATCCACGTCCGGCTCGAGCTTGGACGGCGATCGGAGCAGCGCAAGGGGCGTTTGCTTGGGGATGCGCGGCGCACGAGAGGGGCCCTCGTGGCAGCCGTGACAAACTAATCGCTCGCCGGCGCGAGCCTGCGTCGCTGACCGCATCGATTGCACGGCCATTCCGCGCTCGTCCAGGGCCTGGAAAAAGATCTCCTTATAAGCCGGCACCACGAAATGGGCGCTGCCGTCGGCTTCCACGGGCACCGTGCCCAGCACCGCGCGGGCGGGTACCACCGAGTCGCCCGCCTCGGGCAAGCGCAGACCGGTCTCGTGCGGCGGCCTGCCGGAAGGCACGGTCATCGGCAGCAATTGGATCACCCGCAGGGCTTCGATCGTCGTGCCCGGCGGCCACGGATACTGACTGTCGTACACGTTGATCACCGCCACGGTGGCTTCGGCGGGCTCACTCGCGGGCGGCGCCTGGTCGCGCGTCGCGGGATTGCTCCGCAGAGCGTCCTCGCGCGAGGCGACGGTTCGCGACGCGGGCGGCCGCCGGCGAGATCGCAACGGAACAGGATTCATGCACGCGATCTGTGGATCACGATAGATCAACTCGATGTTTCCGAACGAGTCGACCAGATAGATGCCATAGTTTCCCGGCACGAAGCTGCCGCCTTGGAAGCCCGCGTCTCGCTTCATGCTCGCGTCGTAAACACACAGGTAATAGTCTTCGCTCAAGGGCCAGGGCGTTCCGTAGACCTGCGCACCGCCCTGAGTTTCGGGGAAGCCGACCTCGGGCGTGATGCGTTTGACCGGCGCCATGGCGTCATCGTCCGGCACGCGCGGGTCGATGATCACCAGCGACCCGAAGGCCTGGCCGTGGTGCGGTGCGGCCGTGGCGACGAACCTGTGCGACTCGGGGATTGCCCGCACGTTGACTTCCATGTCGGGGCGCGTCGGACGCGGGGAATAGTTGCCGTGTACCGGGCGGGGATCGGTCCCGTCGAGGCTGGTGATCCAAGGCATGTGGGTCGCGCAGCCGTGACGATCGACGTAGTCCCAGCGGGTCCAGACGATCCGCCCGTCATTCGTGACGCTTGGGTGCCACTCGTTGGTCTCATGGAAACTCAGGCAGCGGATGTTGCTGCCATCGGCAGCCATGTCGAACAGCGTGTAGGTGGGGCACACTCGCCCGCACCGCAGGTAGCCCCCGCGCCGTTCGCTGATGAACGCGATCCGTCCGTTGGGTAAGCAGCAGGGATCGAAATCGTTCCACGTGCCGTCGGTCAGTTGCAGGAGGTTCGAGCCGTCCACGTCAACCTGGTAGATGTGATAGCAGCGGCCCTCGTGCCAGTGGCCCCGAGTCGGATCGGTATGGTGGCGATGCTTCTTATCCCCCCGGCCCTCGACGTAAGCGAACAGGACATTCGTGCCGTCGTACGACAGGTCGAGCGAGAGGAACGATCCGCCCTCGTGGTCGGGGCCCTGCAGGTTGCCGACGCCGTCGAACTTCAAGGCTGGCGGCAGCGGCGGGCCGCCGCTGAGTTTCTGGCCTTTGAGCCGGCCGCCCTGGACCACCGAGTCGGCCAACACGTCGCGGACTTGCGGGTCTGGGCCGAAGATGTCCGATAGGACGTACAATCCGCCGCCCGGCGTGGCCGCCATGCCGTAGTACTGGTCGCACATGTGGTTGAACAGCGCCCGATGGCGCTTGAGGAACACGAGCTGGTCGAAATCCAGCAGCGGATTGGCGAAAGCGATCCTGCGACGCAATCGGCAGGCGTTTTCGTAGAGCTCGTAGCGAGCCCGATCCTCTTCGACCGAAAGCTGCGTCGCCCTGCTCCGCAGTGCTTGGAGTTCCGCTTCGAGCGCCGTCAAATCGGGCAACGCCGACATTTGCTGCAGGTCGGCCAACAGTGCCGCGGTCCGCCGCAGTACGACGTCGGCCGGGTCGCGGTCCGACTCGAGGATCAGAGCATCCGCCCGAAACGTCTGGTCGGCCAACAGCGTCAATTGAGCGCGATTCTTCAGGTTGTGCAGCAGGTTGACGAACTGTTTTTCTAATTCCGTTTTTGGCGGCCCTTCGCGTCCCGGCACGGAGAACCAGCTCGTCGGCGAAGCCTGAAACCGCACGTCGTCGACCAGGATCTTTAGTTCGGCAATCGAAGTCCACGGCCGGCCCTGCACCTCGGACAACGCCCGCAGCTTCAGGTAGCGAGCTTCGATCGGCGCGGGCAAATCGATCGTGTTCCAATCGGCGCCTTCGGCGAACGTGCCTTGGGACGCCGGCGCCCCGAAGTCTTCACGGTCGCGGCTGAGGAGAACTTCGTAGTCCTTGATGGTCCCGTTTTCGCCGCCCTCGCGCGGCAGGTAAGAGAACCCTGAGATCGGATAGACGCGGCCCAAGTCCACGATGAACTCGTGCGGCGGTTTGGGATTACTTGCTCCGAAAGGCGTGTGCCAGATGGTCGCCGGATCGCCGTCCATGGCCTTGTACGCTTCGTAGCCCGGTGCTTCACTGTCGGCGGTTACTCTGACCGTTACGAGCTTCGAATCCGCAAAAACGGACGAGGAGATGGCCGCGCAGGCCACCGTGAGAATGCATGTGGCGCGACGGACTGCTGTGGTCATGGGAATCTCCTGTCCGGCTAATTGCCCGTGCGGCTAATTTTCTGTGCGACCTTGCTCTTTGCCGAGTGCCAAGATCCGGCACTCGCCACCGATGACCTCGGCGCCCGGCATGTCGACGCGCGGGGAGGCCAACGTTTTGCTTCGTGCATCGTGGATAATGGCCAACATCTTTTGGTAATGCGGATCGTCTGGCGACGAGAAGCTCACGATCGGGCGGCCTTCTTTGCTGGCGGGCACGAACGGCTGCCCCGCAAATCGGTCCAACGGCTGGACCGCGTGGGCATAGCCGTTGGATAGTAAGCGAATGCGCCTGCGCCGCGGGTCGGCCTTGCGATCGCGGCACAAGCTCAGCCCGAACCCGTTGACGCCTTCGGGCAACGGAGCGCGCAGGATGCGGCTGAAACTGGGCTGCTCGAGGTTAATCCAGTCGTTCTCGAAATAGAGCACTTGTTTCTCGCGTCCGTGGCATTCCATGCAAGCGGCCGTTTGCATTACTGCCAACAGCTTCTCTTTGGCGTCGTTGCTGTGCTGGTTGGTGTAGCCGTGTTCGGTGTAGTCCCACGTTCCGTAGTAAAGGCCGTTGGTGTCCATCCAGGCCATCA
>SDBV01013533.1_pt1 | contig 10376 bp, 18 predicted proteins | sample 2277081 | NCBI WGS metagenome assembly SDBV01 (sample SAMN10402039, study PRJNA504765) | marine sediment metagenome | isolation source: marine sediment core GS10_PC15, 223 cmbsf | place: Arctic Ocean: Southern Knipovich Ridge | collected 2010
AGGAAGATAGACGAGATACTGTTGATGCTTGATTCAAAGGAAGGGTAGCAATGGAAGATAAAGAACAATATGGTAGAAGTCCGGTCTTTGAGTTATTCTTGTCACTGGCTAAGTCCAGAAACAGGGCGACGAGGGCTTTTCTCAAACTCTACTCACCCCCTTATAGAGTCAAAAACAAGGAGTAACACAATGGCTCGCATAACAGTTAAGTATCCTTGTGGCTCTAAGGTAGTTTCTCATGGAATTGTACCGGGCATTGTTACTGCCATTACGGTTCGTGGAAAATACAGGTCTTATGAGCTTAGTTACATAAATAACGACGGCAACCCCGCCTGTGCTCAATGCACAGAGGATGAGTTAAGCGACAACGATGGCGAGTCGATCGGTTTTTGCAAAGAATCTAAATAGGAGCTGACAATGGCACATAAAAGCGGAAAAGGTAGTTATAAATCTTCACCCGGGCACAAACGTCCGAAGAAGGGCGGTAGGAAGAAATGAGGATAGAGGTGTTTTTTGAAGAACTTGGTCTTAAGCCTGAGACGGAAGGGGCGGTGTCGGGTCTTTATGCTTATATGCGCAACAACGATATTTCTGATGCTGACTCTCGCTCTTGGGTTAAACGAATTGTTGGTGTAATACGGAACGAAGAATGATTGGCGTATATTACGCTTGTTATTGTTTCGGTTATATTGTGATAGGTAAGTTTATTATTGACAGGTGTTTCAGATGAAGTTATTGATTGCGGCAGTTTTAAGTGTTTTGTTTGTTGGCGTACTGTGGTCGCTTCGCGCGGAAGAATCCGAAGTTCCTGTTTTTGACTATTTCGATGGAACCGAGGGCTTGGTAGGCTTGCCTGAACTGCAGACCTCAGACCATGAATACCCTAACTCCCTCGATGAAGATTACATTGACGCGATATGTAAGGCTAACCATATTGATGCGAATGGTCCTTGGGTGATAACTTGCCCTGCTTGTGAAGGAGGGGCAAGGTTTGAGCGAAACATAGGCTCATGGGAATGGGGGGTATATCGTTTTTGGGCGCATGACCCAATCCAAACAGCTTGTGTATTCTGTGCCAATTGCGGCTACCCTCTCGGTACAGACTGGGATATAAGGGACTTAATAGCTATCAAGATTGAGGGGGGCGATGATTGTGTTATTGAAGGAAATACTTTCATGGTGGTAGACCCGAACATCGACAATGTAGCGTTTTATAACGTGGAGAACACCAGGTGATAGCAGAGGATGAAAGATGCCAGGAGTGTCATTTTATGACAAACCCGCCAGATGGTGTTCAATGTTGGTTCCATCCTGATAACTGTACTATAGTCTTGGAGGTAGAAGATGGATGAAGGAATGAATATATTAGAACACAAGTATGTTCAATTTAGACAATGGCTGGATAATATATCAAGAAAAAAAGGATTAGAATCAAAAGTAACTATTGCGCAGGTACTCACAATGCTTAGTTTTCTTGACCAAACAGAGAAGAAAATGGACGAGATAATCTTGAAGGCGTTCGAGGATTAATCAGATGATAGCACGTAACGAATCATGTCCCTGCGGTAGCGGTAAGAAGCACAAAAAATGCTGCGGCGGTCCTGTGGATACCAACAAGAAGATGCTCTCTCCACAGGGTATGCAACGGGCGTTTTTGTACCTTGTCCAGAGTATGTGCCAGGAGAAGGAAGTTGACCTTTTAAGAATAACATGCGAGGGTTTGGATTCTCTGCCGAAGGACCTGAGATTGGCCGTGGGCTACGACCCCAAGAGGGACGCTTTTGCTTTCAAGCCTGTGAAGGTCAAGCCTGAGCCTTTGATAGCAACTCCTGATAAAAGGATAATAATATAGATGAAACGCTTAATCATATTTTTATTGTTGTGTTCGATTGCGGGATGTCAAGTTGACCGACATCACGGCCATATATACATCCACGACCCCAACCATATCGAGGCGGTTTTCGATAGACCTATGAAAATGTCTGTTGAACAGGACGGTGTTAAAGTTGAGGCGAGCAGTATCAAGCCCGGATTCTTTGAAGATGTACTCAAGCTTTTAATTTTGGCACCAAGATAAATTGAGGATAATAGTATGGGCGATAACACAAAACCAATGACTGCGACTGAAATAAGACAGAATTGGGTACGATTCAATGAACAACCGGAAGTAGTTGCGGCTAACAAAGCATTTGGTAAAGTGAGCGATGCTGTGCTTTTGCCTCTCATTAAAAGGATGAAGCAGTTACTTGGAGAAAGAGGATAATAGTATGACGTTGCAGCAATTTATAGAGGCGAACGCGGGCAAAGAACTTGGCGAGGACGTGTATGTATACGACAAATGTTCAAATGTAATAACATCGAGGACACATCCTCTTCAGCCGAATCGGGTTACTGTTTGCTATTTTCTTCCAATGCTAAGTTGGACGTTTAGCGGTCTGGTTGACACCGAAGAGATAAAGGACAATGTAGCTTTTTACGAATGGCTTGACGGGACGTTTTTCCCGTCAATGAAAGAAGCGGTTATAAAATATATAACTACTAAGCTATAATTAAATAAAGGTACTTCGCAATTTAGGACGGCCGGTAGGGGCCTACCCCCTTACCAGCCGTCTTTTTTTGCGCTCGAAACTATGGAACCAAGTCGTGAAAAGAAAAGTGCGTTAGACGCCCCTTACTGGGCGTGGTCGAACGGGTTACTGATAGACGGTCGCCCCTTTACTCTTGAAGGCCGTGACTATCAGTTGGAGATGATGCGCCCCGTCTGTGATGATGGCAAGGTCAAGAGGAACGAGGTCATCATGAAGGGTTCCCAGACAGGCGCGACGATGGGCAAGGCCCTTGAGGTTTGCCACGGTGCGATATATGGTCTTTACCCGCAGGGGATTATAAACTATTTTCCGTCCAAGGCATCGGTAGAGGACTATTCGGGGTCGAGGTTCAAATCGTTATTGACAGACAACCCCTTACTAAAAAAGGCTTGCCTTGCCGGAGATATAAACTCCGTCCACAAACGAAGAATTGGAAAAACATTAGTAAGTTTCCACGGTTGCACCGGAACTACTATTATTGGCGGTATGGAGAAGGACTCTACTGAGGTAAGACAGACTCCCGCTGACTGGATAACTCTGGACGAGAGAGACATGTTCCTTGACGTGATGGCTAATCAAGTCAACCAGAGGTTAGGAAATTCCACCATCAGGCGCAGGAGCGATATGGGGACTCCCAAAATCCCCGATGATGGTATCGACAGGCTTTATGGCCGAAGCGACATGAGACGCTGGCAGATAAAGTGCGAACACTGCCGAAAGTTTACCTGTATGGAAACGGAGTTCCCCCAGTGCATCAAGTTAGATAAGGACGGCAAGGGTTATCCGGCGTGTATTCATTGTGGGAGGCGTATACATCGTGCCCTCGGTTCGTGGCAGATGGATTCACCTTCAAGAGAATGTGTCGGGTATTGGTGTTCCCAGTTATTGAATCCTAACAGGGACCTGGCTCTCGTCCTGAAAGAATACGATTGCCCCGAAGATTACGATACCACGGAGGCGGAGTTCCAGCGAACGGTCATGGGGTGTGCTTTTGCCCGCGCGGAAGATGTCCTGAGAGAAACAGAGGTTCTTCAGTGTTGCACGTCTGACCAGATGCTAAACGCACACTCAGGCCCGTGCGCGATGGGGTTCGACGTCGGGTACCCGACTATCCATGTCGTTATAGGTCACCGGATAGGCAACGACAGGTACAGGCTAATCAAACTGGCCCGCGTTAAAGAGTGGAGCGATTTACATGATTTGGCCCAGAGGTTTAACGTCAAGGCGACCGTTGGTGACGCAATGCCGGAGAGTCATAAGATTAGAGAATGGGCGGAGACGGAGGCGGGATATGGAAATACTGTTTATCCCTGTTACGTTCAGCCCGGTTTAAAGATGTTCGATAACTGGGGCGCTGATAATATTGTGAAGGTCAATATGACGGACATCTTTGATGAGACACACCACATGGCCACCAAGCCCGGAAGGATGCTCTTACCCCGAAGGTGTAACGAAGTCGATATATTCGCACACCAGATGTGCCAGAGGGCGAAATTCCTGGAAACCGACAGCAGGGGTAGCAATTCGTATCATTACAAAAAGGTAGGCGACAAGCAAGACCATTACCGAACCGCGTTGAATTTCTTTTACCTTGCGGCTAAGAAAGTCGGAACTCCGGAAGTTCATCGTGAAAAGAAAGAAGTTATGCAGGACAGGACCTACCGATTGGGCGCTAACAGATAAGGAGTAATTAAATTGGAAAAGAAAAAACATTTACCACAGGAACAGTCCTTTACTAAGGAAATGGCGATAGAACTTGCCAGGAGGATTGTTGTAAAAGATGGCGGCTTATTCCTCGCCGGTGAAGGCGGTGGTCCTATCGAAATGCTGGCGCAAGGCGATAAAGGTTCGTCCGGCCCGCCTGGTCCTGATGGCCCCAAAGGGAAAAAGGGTGAGACTGGCCTTGTCGGTATCAATGGATTGTCCGGCCCTGCCGGTCCTCGCGGCCTCAGTGGCGCCAAGGGTGACCTCGGCGACGTTGGGTCTAAAGGCGACCATGGCAGGCCCGGCCCCGCTGGTGTTGACGCTACTGGTACAAGAGGCCCGAAAGGCGATGATGGACCAAGAGGTGGGGATGGCATTCAGGGTGTTCGTGGAGTCAAAGGCGAAGCAGGTTTGCGTGGCATACCCGGCTCACCCGGAGCAACCGGGGCGATTGGTCAAAGCGTTACCGGTCCACAAGGCCCGCAAGGTGAACCGGGCATTGCACCACAGGAGCTACTTTCGATTATAAACAGATTAGCTATTCTGGAGGGTAAGTAAAATGGCTGGCGGCCGACCAAAAATAAAAACCCCTCCCGTCTCGGCTCCGATAGCTCAGCCCATTCCCGGCAGAGCAGAGGAAGAGGCCAAGAAAAAGGTTCGGCCAAGAGGCGGCAGGGCGTCTACGGTATTTGCCGGAAGACTAAATGCAAGAAATACTAACACTATTTTAAATACTCGACTGGGATGAAGTGAGTACTAAAAGACAATGTACTAAGTGTGGAAATATATTGCCTGCGAATATGTTCTATAAGAACAAGGCTTATCGGAATGGATTGTATTCTCAGTGCAAAAAATGTCATAGCAAGGCCAACAAAAAGTATCGGTCAACGGATGAGTATAGAAGTAAGGTAAAAAAGACGAATCGAATATGGCGACTAAGAAAATGCTACAATATGACATTAGAAGATTATGACAACATGTTCAAAGAACAAGACGGTGTTTGTTTCATTTGCAAACAACCGGAAGAATTAAATCAGCGATTATGTGTTGACCATGACCATGAGACGGGCAAAATTCGCAAGTTGTTATGTAATCAGTGCAATAGGGTTTTAGGGTACACCAAAGAGAATGTGACCTTGTTAAAGGAATTTATAAAATACATTAGGAGACTTGGGTGACCGCCACAGCCAAAGAATACATCGAGCGCATGAAGAAACTTGAGACTGACCGCGCCAATTTTGACGAGCAGTTTCAGGACGCCGCAGACTATGCTATGCCCAATAACAGCCAGATAATCTCTGAGCGGTCTTCTGGCGAAGTCTTAATGGACTTATTCGATACCACCGCAGAGGAGTCTAATATCCAATTAGCTTCCGGCTTGTACTCGTTTATGTTCCCGACTGAGACTCGCGCGTTTGTATTAGAAATTGATGACGAGAAACTTCAGGACAATGACGATGTAAAGCAATGGCTTGATGGGACCACTAAGTTAATTCATAAATATCTTATTAGTAGCACATTCCGTGAGGCGTTCTTTGAGTTCCTGAAATCGTTAGGTGTCTTCGGTACAGGGTGTCTATACGAAGAAAAGGGCAAAAAAACTGTTATCGTATTCATAAATTATTTCATACGTGATATTTACATCGTTAGAAACTCAGACGGTGAAGTTGATACAGTATTCAGAAGGTTCAAGTTCTCTTCCCGTCAAGCCGTTCAGGAGTTTGGCCTCGAAAACTTAGGCGATAAGATTAAAACTGCGTATGATAGTGTAGTAGACAGAGACAAGAAGTTTGAATTTCTGCACGTCGTAGAACCCAGAGAAGACCGTGATGCAGACGCTGACGACCCAAAAAATATGCCGTGGTCAAGTGTCTACATTTCAAGGGACGAGGTAGATTTTGTAAAAGATGCAGAAAGCGGTTACGAAGAATTTCCTTACCAGATAAGCGTATTCGATAAGGATTCGCTTGAAGATTATGGTCGTAGTCCAACACAGAAAAAGCTGCCTGATATTAGAATGGCGAACGAACTCAAGCGTATAAGGGTCAAGGCATGGGACAAGATGGTTGACCCGACCATGTTAGTCAAAGACGACGGTTCGGTATGGCCCTTGACTACAAAGCCGGGCGGTGTGGTTTTCTATCGTGACGAGAAACCTGAATATTGGGAGTTCAAGGGAAATCTTTCCGAGATTAACAATGCGATTTCTGAGACTAAGCTTGAAATACAAAAAGGTTACTTCGTTGATATGTTCGACCCGCTGATTGACAAACAGAACATGACAGCTACCGAGGTGCAGGCAAGAGTCGAACAGAAGCTAAGGTTCCTCACTCCTATTATAGGGAGACTACAAAGCGGCTTATTTAATCCTATGATTCAACGAGTGATAGGAATTTTAAGTAGACAGGGCAAGCTGCCTGAGATGCCACCTGAGTTATCGGAAAAAGAGTTCAGCATTCTGTATCTTGGCAGGCTCGCTCTTGCACTGAGAACGATTGAAACCGAAGGGTTGACTAAGACGCTTCAGGAATGGGCGCCTCTGGCTGAGATGAATATACTCGAATGGCTCGATCACATCAATATCCCGACAGCTTTCAGGGATTCGGCAAGGAACAACGGAGTCCCCGCTACATGGCTCAGGAGCCTGGAAGAGGTACAGCAAATACAGGACGCCAGGGCGAAGACAGAGCAGGCACAACAAATGATAGATGCCGCACCCGACCTTGCTAAGGCATATAAAGCAACGAGCGGAAAACCAGAAGAAGGGTCATTGGCTGAAGGCATAACAAATGCAGTTTAACTGGAGAAAGAGATGGAACATTTTAAGAGTTTGAGCAAAAAAGAGGAATATCGTGAGGCTTGTGAATTCGCAATACAGCAGACTACTCACATACAGGCGTTGTTCGCAGGCGACAAAGGCGACCTTGGATTAAAAGCCATTGATGGCATAACCGGGTATGGGAATGATACATTCGACCCCGACCCTTACAAGAGTGCGTATAAAGCAGGAAAAAGAGCTGTTTCGATTATCCTGCGTGATATGATTAAGAGAGATGTTAAAAAAGCAAAACAAGAAATGGAGAATGAGAATGAGTAGAGATAAAAGTAAATTGGATGAGTTTTTAGATGCAGGTGGAAGGCTTGTTATTAAAAAAGAAAATGGCAGGAGGCTGGCTGTTGTTGAAATAGAAATTGATGGCCAAGATTATCATTGTGGTTATCAATACAAAGATACTGATGATTTAAGCCAAAGATTGGACTTTTTTGGCGAATGCGGATTAAACGGATTAGCAAAAAAAGAAATGGAGAATGAAGATGGAAAAAAGAAGTGAGTGTAGAAAGTGTGGCGCCAAGTTGAGGCACGACAAAACCAGCGACCAATACGACCCTGAGTATTGTTCGGGTAAGTGTCGAAAAGAGGACGGCTCCCCTCCGTATGTTAAAACAGCGGAAGAAAAAGCTGCGGTTGTAGAAGTAGTGAAGGCGAAAAGACCCGCTTCGCTTGAGGACTACAAAAAGAACGTCCCAAGCAAGTACGCCCGTAGGTTCGAGCCGGAAAAGCTGAATTGGTCGAAGAACAGAATGAACGAAGAGGAGCTGGAACAAGCCGGATTCCGTGCCAACCGTGAGCCGATTCCGGGCGACTGGGATTATGAGGTAACTGAAGGCGTCAGCGTTGGTGACTTTCTCAACACTGTCGAAAAAAAAATGACCGAGTGGGAACAAATGAGGGTTAAGGCCAAAGGTCTGGGCATAAAGATTTTCGGCAAGAACAAAGAGCAACTTGCAGCAGAGATAAAGGAGGCCGAAAATGCGTAATTACTTCAGAAGAGGCTTCCTGCCGTTTTATTGCATGGCCGATGACGGTGACGCACCCGGTGGCGATGCAGGTGGTGGTGGCGATGTAAGTGTTATAAATGCTGACGGCAGTTTCACCGATGATTTTTATGGCTCACACGGCGAAGAAAACAGGGCGTACTTGTCAAGGTACAAGACGCCTCCAGACCTCGCAAAAGCAACTGTAGAGATGAGGAAGAAGTTCGGCAAGAATCCTGACACAATGGTAGAGATACCGTCCGAGACCTCTGGTGACGACGTGAGGGCGGCATTTCGCAAGGCCAACGGAGTACCTGATACAGTTGATGGGTACGCCTATGATTACTCCGATGATTTTGCTACCAAGCTCGGCCCTGTTAGTGACGAAAGAATGGCGGCGCTGAAAGAGTTCTCGCACAAAGAGTTAGGTTTGTCACAGCCCAAGTTCCAGAAAATGCTCGATTTCTACCATACTAATGTATCGTCAGACCTTGATTCAGGTAACGCTCAGATGAAAGAGATGACTGACCAGAGATTTGATGAGGGTACGGCCATCCTTAAAGGTTTGTGGCTTGAAGGAACCGATGAACGAACCGCCGCCGCCCTTGCACATCTTCAGAAGTACGGTGAGATTGAGGTAAAAGGCAAAAACGGGGACATGATAAATCCGCTGGAAAAGCTGTTCGGGGAAGCTCCGCAACTAAAACAATCTCCGTGGCTGACTATGATAATGGACAGCATGGCCTCAAAGATGGGCGAAGCCAACCGTCACGGTGGTGGTGATACCGGAGCGTTGTCGTTAGAGGGGATAAATTCTCAAATAGCCGATGTTCGCGCCAAACAGAACGTAATAAAAGAAACGAATCCTGTAAACTACAAAGGAGACCCGGAGTTTAAGCGTCTTGAGGATTCACTCAAGGTTCTATACCAAAAAAAGCCAGCGTAGGCTTTATATTTCAGACACCCGTTATGCGATGAACCGCTAACGCCCTGATGCTTGTCCAAAGCGGACTGTCCCAGTGGGACATTAAAAGCACAGGAAAGCCCCAATTTTTGGACACCCTTTCCGAAAAAACTAACTATTTTTTGAAAGGGACATAATGAGTTCAAAAATTAACATGACGGGAGGTATTCCAACCTGGTTTACGTCAAAGTTCCACGACGACCTGTATTTGGAATGCCAGAAAGACGAATCCCGGTTCGGTCAGGCCGTAAGGATTGAGACCGATCTCATGTCAAACGAAGACAAAGCGTTTGATATGATGGCCGAGTTTGAGTTGCAGGAAAAGACCGGCCGAAACCCCAACACACCTGAGTTGGATCCAAGCACACAGAGACGTTGGGTTGATACGACTCCGTATCATAATTCTGTACTGTTCGATATGGACGATGACCTTGACATTAAGCTGTCGCCAACAGGTGATTTCGTCACATCGTTCAAAAACGCAGTCCAGCGCAAGAAAGATGTCATTATCTTCAATGCGTTTGAGGCTGCAACTGGTTCCGGTCGCCGGAATAGCAGTACGATCACCTGGGCGAATCAGGACGGTAACGTAAAGTACACCGGACTTAATACCGGTCGTACAATCGCTCACGATACCGCAGTCGGTAACGCTGCTGCGGCCGATACCGGCATGACAACCGAAAAGATAGAACTTATTCTGGAATACTTCGCCAACAACGAAGTAAGCCCGAACATTCCTATCTGGTGCGCAATTTCACCACGTCAGGGGACAAATCTCTTTGGTCAGGAAGAGTATGTCAACATCGACTACAACAACCAGAAACCACTCCCCGAAGGTCGAGTTCTCAAAAACTGGATGGGCATAAACTGGATTGTTGACCCTCTGGTTGTTAAGGGCACGAACAACGATGTTGACGGCGACGCAAATGTATTTGAATGCTGGGCATGGGCACAGGACGGGATGATTCTTGGTATAGCAGATGCTCTGACTATCAGGATTACCGAGGAGTCCACACGGTCCTATTCTCAGCGTGTATACGTTAAGATGAACATGGGTGCCATGAGATTCGACGAATGCAAAGTCATTAAAGTCGAGTGTCAGTAATTTAATTCTCGCGGGTGTTTCCCGCATTTTTGAAAGGAAAGTATTATGAGTTTTGATAATTTATTTCACGGTTCACAGGATGTACCGAACAACAGTCAATGGCGCATTGCCGCCGAAAGTCTGTATTCAGATAGAGATATTTGGACGCCGACAGCAGACAAGAAGTTTCCGTTAGGCGCTATTGCAGATGCCAGAGATG
>SDBV01013534.1_pt1 | contig 10375 bp, 13 predicted proteins | sample 2277081 | NCBI WGS metagenome assembly SDBV01 (sample SAMN10402039, study PRJNA504765) | marine sediment metagenome | isolation source: marine sediment core GS10_PC15, 223 cmbsf | place: Arctic Ocean: Southern Knipovich Ridge | collected 2010
AACTAATAACGCTTCTAGGCATTATTAGTTTTATATTCAAGGAATTATTCCTTCAAGATTTCACCGATGCGTTCTCGTTGGTCTTTGCTTAACTTGTTTGGCAGCTGGACGTTAAAGGTTACGATGAGCTTACCACGATTGTTGGTGTCAACGATTGGCATACCGTGTCCAGGAATTTCATGCTCATGCCCACTACTGATAGTACCACCAAACTGCAGTTTTAGGTTCTTGTCTTTGACAATAGTAGGAATGATTATTTCACCTGAGCAAAGTGCTTGCTGGAGTGTAATATCTGTTGTGTAGTAGAGGTCATCCTTCTTGCGCTTGAATATGTCATGTGGAGTTTCAGTAACAATAATTGTTACATCATCATTTCCATCTTCAACTTCGATTTTTTGTCCAACCATCCAACCGGGTTTAACATCAACAGTGAAAATTTTTGTGAGTTGTTGCTTATTTTCATAGGCATCCCATTCTACATCCTTCTCACAACCGTGGAACAGTTCTTCGTATGTGCATTCTAGAGGACGTAGAACCTGACGCTTGGTTGGTTTAGGTGGAACAGGGTTTGATATCGCAGTACTTCGTTGTGGTCTAGTATATGTAGTGGTTCGCATACCGTTAGCATTAGTAACTGTTTTTCCACCTGTAAAGCCGTGCAAATTAAAACCAGGAATTCCCATTCGCCCGGGGACATTATTTCCGCCGAGAGGTGCACCAGTACTTGGATCTAGACCCTGAATACCAAAACCAAAGAATTGTGCTGCTAACCGATTAGCAGAGTTTGGTGGAATACCTCGGTTAGCGAGAGGACCGGTGGTAGTACGTTTTCCTCCAGCAGTCAGTCCTTCTTCACCACGTTCATCAAAGATTTTCTTCCTTGTTGGGTGAGATAAGATTTCAAAGGCTTCTGAGATGTCCTGAAACTTTTCCTTTGCTATTACCTTGTCTTCTGTAAGATCCGGATGCCATTCTCGAGCTAATTTTAGATAGGCAGTGCGAATCTCAATAGGTGTAGCGCATCGTGATAGTCCAAGAATTTTGTAGTAATCTTTCCCCATATTTTATGATTACGAGTAATGATTTAGATCAATTTTGCGGGGACCTCGCGTTCCCCGCAACCCCTAGCGGAGCTGGTTTGGGTACTTTAGCGAGTCCAGAGGACGAGCGGCCAAAGTGCAACATTAATTTGTACGTCTTTCTAGCTTCGTAGGCATCACAGCAACGCACTATCGGAACCGGAAAACTGACCCGGGTTGAACATAAAAGGTCCGGTATGTGTGGACGACCGTGTAGCAAAAGGGTGTGGGTAGTTGGTACAATTGCCGCTCGATGGCCATGAACCACCGAAACTAGTACAATTGCCGCTCGTTGGCCACGAACCGCCGAAACCAGTACTATTGCTGATTGGTGGCCACGAACCGCCGAGACTGATGATATAGTTCTTTGCTCGTTGGAGATCTGCTGTTAGTCTAGAGACTTGTGCTTCCAGTTGCGCGACGTGCGAGTCTACACTGCTCGGAACTTGTGGATGCTGAGGTATCAGATTGTCTTCAAGATCATGGTAGTAGTATCCCATAGGATATATATCGGGGTCATCTTGTGAATTAGGGTAAGGAAATTCTCTTCCAGTATCAATGTCCATCTTATATTAAGATCACACTTTTTAAATAATTATAGGTTGAATTCTACATGTGTAGGAACTGAATGATACAGGTTCACAAGGTAATCATGAAGGCTTCGTTCTGTTTGGGAAAGATGTTCCATGACTTGAACGTACTGTTGTATAGCAGCAGGATTTAATGCAGCTAACTCTATTGGGTGATAGTAAATATATTTTCCGTCATAATTAACGAATGCAACAAAGAACCGTGTATCGGCTTGTCGGAGAGTATTCGCGAGCCTAGCAATTTCTTGGGCTTGATCGGTATAATAAATAATACTATGATATTTGGGACCCGGAGTCTCTTCTCCACGATAACATGTAGGAAAACGCCGGAGAATATCTTCTTGGATCTGGTGTAGACCTTGTCCATTCTCTACTGGATAACTAACATCAAATTGGTAAGACATCTTACCTACAAGCAATTTTTTCTTTAGCTCTAGCTATTTTAAAGAGATTATCACTAACAAGAAATGAGCAATCAACGAGTTTTTTCGAGATGGACAACTGATGAAGTTCTCAATTGTGAAATCGTCAAGCAGTGGTTATTAAATCCGACCGACTCACGTTATATTAAACGCATGGAAGATATTGACTATAATGCTGAGGACATGAATTACAATTGTAGCAAATGGAAATCAGCTTGGGAAAGTATGGAATTTACTAAAGAAGGCCCTATTCAAGTTGGAGATACAACAGTAGAAGGTCATTTATGGCACGGTATTCCTGCACAGATGGCAAATGATATCCCGGCAGTATATAAAAAGATACTAGGACGTCGTGCCAAGAATGAGGAGACGACTTTTAGCTATCAATTGGATGGACTGTCGATATTAGAATGGATAGATATATCAGCATCTGTACCAATACGGTCACTAGAATTAGATATTGGTGAGAGTAAGATTACAAAGGAACACGTTGGTGTGAATGTGGATCAGATTGTTCCATTCAATGGCGGCTTTCCAATGTTCGCAGCAAAATTTAGTGAACGAACATTATCAGTACATTTGTCTGAACCTGGAGTAGTTCAAGTGAAAGGATACTATACTAGTATCCCTACAGCTGACGAAGACCGGTTGCGACAAGAACAACTATATCTACAGTCAACTCTTGAACCCAGCAAGTTGTTTAAGGTTACAGGTGGAACCGTTGGGATAATATTCTGAGCAAGTTATCTTACCTGTATAGGTAAGATAATTTTATTCAAAGACATTTACACTACCATAGCCACGCGCACCCTGCACCCTCGAATCTCGCATCCGTTCAGATCGTAGACGGCATCCTCGGCATCGCGGCAGTCCACGAACTCCACAAAGGCGAAGCAGTCTGGACGCGGCGCCATCCACACGCTGTGCAGGCGCCCGAAGCGCCCAAACTTGTCCTCGAGATCGGCCTCGTCCACTTCGGGCGACAGGTTGTCCACGTGCACCTTGGCGTTGCTCATGCTATCTCTCTCGCTCTCGGGACAGCAGCGTGGGCCACCAAGAATCTTAATCAAACTCCATCGCTTAATAAAAATACTATTACGGTTGTCTGCACCATTATGTATTACTTCTGCAGTTAATTCCTTCCGATCAACTTTAAATATATATTCTTCGGCCGGTTCTACGTCATACAGCGTGAAGGATTTTATCTCTGAATGCGGTATAGCCGACAACTTTTCCGCGTACTCTTGTCCGGAAATACTATCTTCATCGGGTGAAACTAAAACATCAGTTGAAGCAATAAAATCTATAAAACTTGTACGTGCGCTAGTAATCATTTTAGCAATTCCTTCTGATTTACTAGATATAAATGTTACAGTTTGATGACTATCCGGTAGATAGTCGCCATCCAAAGTCATACTAACTAGAATATATTTGTAACGCAAATTGAAATCCATAGTAATAGGAAGCCTGGCGCCTTAGGAATTCAATTTACTACTTTTGTTAAAAGTAGGCAGACGCGGTTTGCTGCCAGAGGCCGGTTTGGGCACTAGCGGCTTCGCCACGCGCCGTGAAACGGCTAGACGGCCTCCCGTGGTCCGCTTCGGTTAGCGGAGCGGAGAAAGCATAGCAAGTGTCTGGAGGTTTAGGTTTACGTTTAGACTTGGGGAAAGCCCAATAGTGAACAGAATTGGACCACTTGCTATCAGCCACGTGGCTGTATTGTTGATGTAGGGGTTGTTCGAGATAAGAGTACCGTGCAAGCTCACAGCGTTCTTTGAAGACACGATACTTGTTAACAAGGTTCTGGTAAAACTCGGGATTTGAGCGTAAATACCATTTATTGATGCTAACAACTTCAAAGAGGGCTTGGACGATACTAATCTTGGCAGTCCGGTCAGCAACGCGGGCTAGCCGAGATAAATTGAGTAGTTTACGAATACACAACTTGATTTCTGTAGGGTCTCCGTATGCGCGTATTTCAGGGTAGTGTTGCCAACAGAAGCCAGTGCTGACTTTTCGTTTACATTTGCCATAATGACTGTTCATACAATTTTGTTTATCAAGAGTTAGGGTTGGTACTATGTGCTTTATGAGATTTTGGTCCATGGCAATCTATAACTATATCAAGATTTTTTCAATAAAAGAGAGCTACTATTTTATTGAAAAATGGTGCCTGCGGGTACCTAATTGCCACGTAATTTTGTAATGTCTTCTTTTAATTTTTCCATCATCACAGCCTCAGCTTGAGCTTGAGATGCTTCTTGAGCATCCTTTTCAGCAGCTTTTTGTTCAGGTGTTTTTGCTGCTTCAGCTGCTTCTCTTTCTTGCAATCTTTGTTCTCTGAGAGCCATAGCTTCCGTCATAGCTGCAGCGTGAGCTTCCTCTTCAGCAGCTTTTTGTTCAGGTGTTTTTGCTGCTTCAGCTGCTTCACTTTCTTGCAATCTTTGTTCTCTGAGAGCCATAGCTTCCGTCATAGCTGCAGCGTGAGCTTCCTCTTCAGCAGCTTTTTCTTCAGGTGTTTTTGATGCTTCAGCTACTTCGCGTTCTGCTAAAAGCAATGAATTACGTTCTTTCAGCAATTCTACTAAAGTACTCATTATAAATAGAAAATATTTTTCAAGTAATTAAAAAAATTTGGCATGTAAAGTTTTTAGGCACTGTTTTCTATCGAAGTATCAATCAGCAACTGCAGAAATGAAGCAATAAAAAAGTATTGGTGATAAGTAATGAATAATTTGTGTGGCTTGCTTATTGTCATTGCCATAGTAATACTCTTGATTTTTAGGAACCGCTCTGAAAAGTTTCAATGTAAACATTACAATCCTGGTGATATTTCCCATTGCCCCCGCGCATGTACTCCATTCTTGTATCCTGATATGTATTCACCACATCCCAGTTGTAGCGATCCTCTTAATTGGGGATTTACTTATAGCACCGGTCGCTGTCCACATCCATACAAGCCTTATCCTCGTCGATTTCCCTCAGCTGCAAAAGAACAGTTTGATGATAATGACGGTCCAGGATTTACACATGGTGGGGGAGCACGTTATGATGAGCCCAAATATACCACTAGTACTGGTTATGGTTATGGTTATGGTTACTCGTAATTTGTTAATAACGCCATCAATAAATACGATCTCGGCATTCAATTTATTTTGCCAAGCGGCAGCAACACGTCAAGAATGCAATTTTGTCTCGTTGCCACAGCTCTTACATTCGAGCTTCTTGCTGTGTAAAATAGTTTCAGGGTTTCCACACACTCCACATAACACATAAGCTTTAATATAGCTAAAGATGCACTCTTGAATGGTCTGCATCTTTACCTCGCCATGCATCGACCAGGAGCCATTTTTCAACTGGACTGGGCGCCCGAGTTCTTTACTCAAAAACTTTGCGATTACACTCGCGTCGCGGCTCAAGCTATCACAAATTGCTTGAGTATTATCCACGACAGTGGTACCCCCGCTCTTGCGTTGTACCACTGTACTTATTTTAGGCATCTTATAGCGATAGAAGGGATCACTTGCTGATCCGCCAATATTTAATTGCTTTGAATTGGTAAAAGACATTTTTATTTCTTGATAGTCGTAGCTCTATAAATCAAATTTATGCGGGGTTCTTGGAAATCCTTCGGATTTCCCGCGAAGGAGAAGCTTCGCTTCTCCGAGTGCGCCCCGCTTACCGAAGCGGAGCGAGGCGTCCAAAGTGCGAAATCACAATTTCAAGTGGCCAAGGTTATTGGCGGGGTACTGGCTTAAGCACTCAAAAAGTTTCAAAAAAGTTTGTATATATTAATAATGAAAATATACAATCCTCCTCCTTCTATTCTATATGAGCATATCTTGACTGAAAAAGATTCATGTATTACTTCTTCTGGAGCTATCGCTGTCTATTCCGGAACTAAAACAGGTCGATCTCCAAAAGATAAACGGATTGTCTATTACGATGAAGATAAGAACTATATATGGTGGGATAAAGATTCGCCAAATATCAAAATCGATATTGATAAATTTCTAATCAATAGAGAGACGGCTCTTGGATTTTTAAAAGCACAAGCAAAGCTCTTCATTATTGACGGATATGCGGGCTGGGATCCTAAATATAGAATTAAAGTACGTGTAATATCTTCTAGGCCATACCATGCGTTGTTTATGTATAATATGCTTATTCAATGTGAAGATGATAATGAACCAGACTTTATAATATACAATGCAGGTTGTTTTCCATGTTGCCTAGGTGAATCCTCTACAAGCATTTGCCTTGATTTCAAACGGAAAGAGATAGTTATACTAGGTACACAGTATGCTGGAGAAATGAAAAAAGGAATATTTAGTGTTATGCATTATTTGATGCCTAAAGTAAATGTACTCAGTTTACATTCTAGCTGTAATATATCAAAAAAGGATGGTTCAAGCGCACTTTTTTTTGGTACATCAGGTACAGGGAAAACAACATTGTCTACAGATCCTAAGCGTCTTTTAATTGGCGATGATGAGCATTGTTGGACAGATGATGGTATATTTAACATCGAAGGTGGTTGTTATGCCAAATGTATTCATCTCAATAGTAATTCTGAACCTGATATTTGGAATGCAATAAAGTACGGAAGTTTATTAGAAAATGTTCTTGTTGATAAAAAAACCAGAATTCCAAATTTCGACGATGTTACAATTACCGAGAATACAAGGGCATCCTATCCTATTGAATATATTAATAATGTTCAAATACCGTGTATTGCACCTCATCCTCATAATGTTATCTTTTTAACATGTGATGCCTTTGGTGTACTTCCGTTGGTTTCCAAACTGAATGTAAATCAAGCAATGTATTATTTTATGAGTGGTTATACAGCTAAAATTCCTGGAACAGAGATGGGTATTAAAGAACCTACGGCTACGTTTTCCGCATGTTTTGGAGATGCCTTTATCGTTTGCCATCCTTCCAAATATGCTTATATGTTTAAGAACAAGATTGAGAAGCATGGTGTTAATGTGTGGTTGGTAAATACCGGATGGATAGGCTCTGTAGAAAGATGTCCATTAAAATATACACGCAGAATTATAGATGCTATACATAATAATGAATTGCTTGGCGCTTGTACAAAAATATTACCTATATTTAATTTGGAATACATAACAGAGGTTTGTAGTGTTCCTTCGAATATTTTGGATTATTGTGATCAAGACAAATTGAGACATCTAGCTATATCATTTATTGAAAATTTCAAAAAATATCAAGCTCCCGAAATTGAAAAACATGGTCCCCAAATTTAAGTTGGATTACCGCGAGAACCGGACGAATGGCGTGGATTAGAACATTTTGTGACCCCTCGGGTCATAAAATGTTTGTGAGAGTCCCAGGATTGGTAGACGACAAGCAATGGGTCCATATTTCTCGTAGATGATTCCAGCCCAGCAGGTCAAGGTCATGGTGTTAGAGATTCTGATCATAAAGTTTCTTTGTCTTTAACTTCAACACAGCTTTAAAAGGGTCGTCTTTTAGAAAACTTGCCTGAAGATCAAATTCATATTCGTCTTCTTCCTCCACTTCGTCTGCTTCCACTTTGGGTTTCTGGGGGCAGTTTTCCGCTATATGCTCGATGCTTTGGCAGATGGTGCAGTTGAGCTTGTACACTTGGCCGCAGGTGCTGCAGCGGAGAGGGCAGTACACTTGGCCGCAGGTGCTGCAGCGGAGAGGGCAGTACACTTGGCCGCAGGTGCTGCAGCGGAGAGGGCAGTTGTCTGCTATGTGCTTGGCGCTTTGGCAGCTGCCAAAGCGAAAGCGAAAGGGGTGTACTTTGCCGCAGGTGCCGCACTGATGACGCTTAGTAGTGTAGGCAGGGTGTTGAATAGCAGGAGACGACATTGAGCTGTTTTTGGAGCAAGCTGGGCTCCAGGATTCAATTTTTGTACTGCACTTCACCACATTTTACATTCCTGTCAAGTTCGCCTATATGCAAATGTTTCGTCTATAGTAAAACCCGATAATCCATCTTCATAATTGTTACCAATAACCTTTGCCAATTCAGATTCACTCATGATATCATCGCCGTGTATCTTTTTTAAATCCTGAAATAATTCGTCACTTATGATTTCAGGTAAATCAGTAGAAAGATTCGGATTCGCTAAAACTCTATCACCATTCCTCAATTTTACTAATGACCCTCTATCAGGTAAGAGTAGCCGTGGGGTTTCGGTCCAGTCAACGCCACCCAATAGATTTTGTATGGCTCCTTCATAGTCATCATAGACTCCGCCTACACTTACGTTTCCTGCTTGTTCTGTATCATAGAAAATGGGTACATAGACCTTTTCCTTGGCAGCTTTCTTATGAACACGAGATGACATAGGTTTAGTAGCGGGTTCCTTGTCGTCGTCTGACGGTTCTTGCAGGTGAATTATAGCAGCAGTATCTTCCACCTCCTCAGTATCTTCGTCCACCACTTCTTGGTGGCGAAAAGGTGGAGCACCATCTGGTTCCTCCTTTAGGCGAGAAAAGAGTTCCTCGTGAAGAACCTCGATGTATTCACGTAACTGCGTGTTGCTTAGGGTAGTCGCAGTTACGGCAAATTGGCCGAGACTAGTCATGTTTGAACTAACTAAAATCGTCTCCTGGGGCTCTAGGATTCAATTTTACATCTTGTGGTCCCGAGAGACCGAAAGATGTTTATACTTAACACTCCTGCAACAAACTCTTGAGAACAGTCGTAACCAGGGACTTGAGTTCACTGTCCATCTGCGGCATCTTGCTTGCGTCACTCGATAGCAACTTTTTGAGTTGTGCGACTTCTGCTTCAAGCTTGACAACTTGATTACGGAGTTCTTCAGACGAGGCTGTCTCTTGGTCGTCTTCAGCGGTTGACTCCTGGTCCTTGTTGTCGTCTTCAGCGGTTGGCTCGGGGGCTGGGGCTGTCTCCTGGTCCTTGTTGTCGTCTTCAGCGGTTGGCTCGGGGGCTGTCTCCTGGTCCTTGTTGTCGTCTTCAGCGGTTGGCTTGGGGGCTGTCTCCTGGTCCTTGTTGTCGTCTTCAGCGGTTGGCTCGGGCTCTTTGCTCCACCAGTCAGCAGGGTTCTTTTCCTCATCTTCAATGTCATCAGCCCAACTTGGTCCTCCTTCACAAAGGCGAAGGCGTGGCGTACCCCATGACACAGGGTCCTCATTGAGAACTAACATGCCAGGAGCAGCAGCAGGAGTCTCTTCCTGTGGCTCTTCTGGTTTCACAGTCAATGGACGTCCCCAAGCGCCAACCAGTGATTGGGGCTTGGGTCGATCAGTGTCCAGAATTGGAAATGTTTCGGCTGCGAGCTGGACTTTGCCCACTGGCTCCGGCTTAGGAGTCAAGTAGCCAACACCGGGGAAGACAAGCTCAGGAAAATGGTGCTTCCATTCTGCAGCTGTAAGCTCGTATTGATGATCCCCGCGACATTCTCTGTGACGGCAGCGAAGAGGGGTACGATGATGAAAAAACGGGCATGGATGTTGCAAGTTGATGGGTTTGCGCATGTTTTCATCAATAACGTGTTGATAAACACATTCCTCCGCGGACTTGGTACAACCTCCGTGGTTAAAGTACCAGCAGGGAGTATCGAACTTGCGAGCTTTGCGAAGAGCGAGTTCCTTGGTACCGTGTGCATAGTTGCACCTGGTACCGTATGGACAGTGACCGTTCTGTTGGTAGGCGCGACACAGAACGGTCTTAGCATTAGTACCCGGAGCTTGGGCACGTCTGGCGGCTGGGAGCCGCTTAGTAGTATTGGCCTTTATAGCACGCGACATAGTTTTGGCAGTTTGTTTGTAGTAATAAGCAAGGAAGCTGCTTTCTGGGTGAAATACGGCTCCAGGAATCAGTTTTCTGGATCTGTCTGAGAGGCAATTTACACGTACCTCCGTAGTACGTGTAAAGTAGCTGCTCATTGCCCACCTTTCGCTGTCAAGATCAACGACGGAGGCCTTCGCCACCACGTGAATAACGCCAACGTCCGATATCTTGTGGTCTCTAGAGACCGAAAGATATTAGGTAACCATGTACACAAGACTTGTTGTGGCACACGTTGGATCGTAGGAACGATCAGTAGAACCAGCAGACGACTAGTAGAACGACCACTACGTTGTTTCGTGGGCAGCACCGTCGGAGTCGTCGTCGCAATGAATCCGGAGCAGCGAAGGGTCTACAAGAGCTATCGCCGCCATACCACCTCTGCATGTCCTTCCTCGCTGCTGATTCGGATCGCATAGTTGGTGGTTGGTTGGTGGTTGGTTGGTTGGTGGTGGGTGGGTTGGTGGTGGG
>SDBV01013535.1_pt1 | contig 10375 bp, 8 predicted proteins | sample 2277081 | NCBI WGS metagenome assembly SDBV01 (sample SAMN10402039, study PRJNA504765) | marine sediment metagenome | isolation source: marine sediment core GS10_PC15, 223 cmbsf | place: Arctic Ocean: Southern Knipovich Ridge | collected 2010
CATGATACCTAAAAAACAGCACGCTGATTGCCCATATCAGTTTATGAACAATTGTGTTTATTAAATCCGTTTGATAAACTTGCCTGATATCTTGGGGAGTGTTATATTGGGTAAGAAAAAATACGATTCAAATTTAATTTTAGAAAGGGACTTGTAATGAAACTTGCAGTCAGCGGAAAAGGGGGCGTGGGGAAGACCACATTTTCCGCATTGCTCACACGAATGTTAAATGAAGATGGAAAACATGTTTTGGCCATCGATGCCGATCCGGATGCCAACCTGGCGGCGGCACTCGGTATCAAAGGTGCGGATAAGATAACACCCATTTCGGAAATGAAAGATCTCATTTTTGAAAGAACCGAAGCCAGACCCGGCAGCATCGGCGGTTTTTTTAAACTAAATCCCAAAGTGGATGATCTGCCTGACGCACTCTCCATTAAATTCGGCAACATCAAGATGATGCGCCTTGGCGGCATCAAAAAAGGAGGTGCCGGTTGCATCTGCCCTGAAAGCACCTTGTTAAAGGCGCTGGTAAACCACATTGTATTGGCCAGAGATGAAGTGGTGGTCATGGACATGGAGGCCGGCATCGAACATCTGGGGCGGGCTACGGCCAAAGCGGTGGATAAATTAATCGTGGTCGTTGAACCGGGGCGACGTAGCATCGACACGGCGGGTCATATTCAAAAACTGGCCTCTGAGATCGGTCTAAACCAGATTGTGTTAATCGGAAATAAAATTCGAAACAGCAGAGATGAGGATTTTCTTACCAAGCATCTATCCCGATTCGAATTTTTAGGATTTCTGCCTTATGACGATGCCTTGATCGAAGCGGATGTCAACGGCATATCCCCATTTGATGTAGATTCTAAACCAAAAGAAGCGCTAAGAGATATTATCTCCAGATTATAAAATGAGACCTAAATATAAAACAAAAAAATTTACCAAGAAGCCATATCGCCGGTCGGACAAAAGAAAATCAATTATTTTAAAAATAAAACCCAATGCCGACCCTCAGCTCAAAAAAGTGTTCGCATCCATCGGTGTTCCTGAAAAGACACCCTTTAAACCGGATCCGTTTCAATTAGACGCTCTTGCCGCCATCCATCGCACCGATTGTCTGGTGACCGCTCCCACGGGTGCCGGAAAAACCTGGATCGCAGAAGAAGCCATCAAAGGAATTTGGGGAAAGGGTGGTAAATCGTGGTATGCATCCCCCTTAAAAGCCCTGACCAACTCCAAACATGCTGAATTTGGACGGCGGTTTGGTGCGGAAAATGTCGGCATTTTAACCGGTGACCGTAAAGAGAACACCGACGCCCCCATTATTGTCGGAACCACCGAAATCCTGCGAAATCAGCTCTATGACGCCATGCACCGGGGGGAATCGCTTGCTGTGGATCTGGTCATTTTAGATGAAGCTCATTTTCTTGGAGACCCGGACCGGGGTGTGGTTTGGGAAGAGATTATGATTTACCTCCCATCTCGTATCCCATTGCTTCTGCTTTCAGCCACCATCGGAAATGCCCCTGAAATCGCCGACTGGCTTTCATCCATTCGAACTTGCAACTGCGCTGTGATTCATGAGTCAAAACGGTCGGTGCCGTTGGTTCCGCTTTTTTTTCACCCGTCAGGCAAACTTTTTCCAATCCTTGCCTCCGTCCATCCAAAAGGTATCAAATCGAGATTATCCAAAAAAGTTGCCGATTACGCAACGTCCGATCGCCCTCCCCTTTTGGCCCCACCCCATCTGCTCCCCCCTGTTGGTGCTATTTTGCGCGTCTTAAAAAAGTATCACCTTCTCCCAGCCATCTTTTTTTTAAAATCCCGCGCCGATTGTGACAAAGCATTGGAGCGGTGTTCAAAAAATTTGCTTCCGGATTCCACGCAGCGGTCACGGCTCAGCCAAAGAATCGCCGAGTTGAGTTCTCGCAGTCACCGTGTTGCCAAACATCGCCAACTTTGGCAACTGGAAAATTTGGCTGTTGGATCGCATCATAGCGGGCAACTCCCGATTTGGAAGATGGTGATTGAACAATTGATGACGGAAGGACTTATCGATGCGGTGTTTGCAACTTCAACAGTTGCGGCCGGCGTCAATTTTCCGGCAAGAACCGTGGCTTTCCTCAATTCCGACCGGTTTAACGGTAAAGAATTTTTACCCATGACCTCAACGCAGTTTCATCAAATGACCGGAAGGGCCGGCAGACGGGGTATGGATCATATCGGATTCGCCATGGCCATTCCAGGCAAGTTCATGGACATCCGTCTGATCGCAAAACTGATCACTTCCAACCCGTCTGAAGTGATGAGCCAGGTCAAAATCAATTTCTCCATGGTACTCAACCTGTTGCTGTCACACACGCCGGATCAAATAGAAAATCTACTAAAAAAATCCTTCGCCGCTTTCCAGTTTAACCGCAGAACAAAAAATACCGAATCCAAAAAGCAAAACAAACATGCCGGCCGGCGCCTTTCAAACGATTTTCAACGCCATCTCAAATTTTTAACCCTCAGCGGTTTTGTGACTGAACAAGGGCAGTTGACGGATGATGGGGTTTGGGCATCCAACTTACGAGTGGATCAGCCGCTCATGATCGCCCAGGGGTTTCGGCAACATCTTTTTTCAAATTTAGAACCAGACCTTCTGGCAGCCGTCATCTCGATATTTGTATATGACGGAGATTTGGAAGACAAACCGGACCAAACGTCCATTCACAAAAAACTAAGTATGGCATTTCAGCAAACAACCCGTCAGTTGCACCCCTTTGCCAAACAGATGGCCGGCCATGGGTTTGAAACCCGTCCATTTTTGTTTATGCCGGCACATACCCTATTTATGTGGGCGACCGGCCAGTCCTGGGAGCAGGTTCTTGAACAGACCTCAATGGCCGAAGGGGACCTTGCCATGCTGATTTTCCGGACCGTGGATAATTTGAGACACGTGGTGGGTTTAAAAGATGTCTTTCCCGAATCTGCCGAAACCGCCAAGGTCGCCATTTCACTGTTACTGAGAGACCCTGTGGTATTCGATGATCTCCCCCTTGCTTAGGGTTCGCGAAAAAATAACTTCACACTTTAGCATCTTAGCTTCAGCCCATTTTTGGACGATGCCTCACTCGCAAAATCCTCGAAATAGCTCGATATTGTTGTGGTTTTGCGATTCTGCTAAGTTATTTTTGCGCGAACCCTCAGGTTTTCACTCCAACAGATATCGGAATAAAAAGAAGAAATTTTCAAGCTTCCCCTATGGCATTTAACAACAAGGTCATGGGTCTGTCTTCTTCAAGGTCACCTGCAAACCGAATCGGACCGGGTCTTCTGTAACAATCCGGTCCCGGTGTGGCCGCCAGCCATTTATCCCTGAGTTCCTTGACCACCTTAAATGATGTCGAATTGATATCTACCAAGCTCTTTTCGATCACCAGCGATAGTTTCCCTTTTCGTTCTTCAAGATGCATTAACGCTGCAATGGGGATTCCGATGGGCTCCCAATCGGAAAAATTCTTTTCCAAATTTTTAATAGCCGCCATTTGGCCGGTAGCACCGTTGGCAATCAGGCTGAATACCGTCAATCCAAGGTTGTATGTGTAAGTGCAGTCAAACCAGGTTGGATCGTTTCCCCGGCCGTCATACCCAAAAAAATGAGCCTGGGTTTTAAAATGCGGAACCGAGCGGTTAAATATCGTTTCCACAGCCCCTGGGATTGATTCCTCCTCCGAAATGACCCTTGCTTTTTTCAGCACCTCTTTCAGGGTTTTTTTCGAAATAATCGACCTTCGCATGAGCAGATAATTTTCACTCGAATAATTATCAAACAAAATGGGACCATAAACATCAGGGTCAAGATTTCCCTTTTTAGCAATTTTATTAAAATATCTTTTTTCGATGCCGATCTTATAGATCCCTTTTTCTTTTAAAACGTTCAAATATTCTTTTACCAGGCCCAAAATAACTTTTTCGGTTTCAACCTGGGAGAATTGAAAGTTTCCGTGGATGTCTCTTTCAATTAATAGCCCTTTTTGAAAAAACTCCGGAATCTGGTCGAAGAGATCATCATCCCGGGTGTTCCAGGTTTGAAAATTTTTCCCTTCCCGGGACTGCCGGGCCAACCGCCGCAAGTAGTCCAGTTTATCATCCAAAAACTGAAAATCGGAATGAAAATGGTTATCGTGTATTTTATTGTAATCCGCAATAATGGTATTTAACTTAATAATAAACACCTGTATCTCATTGATAAATTCCAGAACCCCTTCGGGTATCACTACGACACCGTAGTTTTTTCCCACCGCAGCCCTTCTCACAATGCAATCACAAAGAACGCGTGAAAGGTGCCTTAACGTAACGCCATATGCATTGTGGTCCACGGTCTTTGCTTTTTGAATCCGTTCTTCATCTACATAATCGGCCAGATCTTCTCCAATTAGTGTAATATTGGCATGGGTCTGAAGAGCCACTTCCAGAGCCAGGTGACTGGCCACACGCCCCATCACCTTGCAGATATGCCAATACTTAACATCAGAGCTGCTGTCGGAACACAAATTGCTGATCTCGTTCGCAAAGGCTCTGGCAGCCGTATGAAATCCAAAAGAGATGGCACATAAAACCCGGTCTTCTTCATCTCTGACCTGGATGTCTCCGTCGATTGTCTTGGGCACACCGATCACCTGAACCCCATCATTTATTAACTCTTGAGCCAGAAATGCGGCATTGGTGTTGGAATCGTCCCCTCCCACCACCACAAGAACGTCCAATCCCAGTTTTTGACAGGTTTCCCGGGACAATGCCATGTTTGCTTTGGACTCAATCTTGGTTCGACCGGTCTTGATCATGGTAAATCCGCCTACATTTCTATAAGCGTCAACAATACCCCGGGTAATTTCGATACATTCATTTTCGAGAATTCCATCGGGCCCCTCCAGGAACCCGAATATCTTACTTTCCCTATTTGCTTTTTTTGCGGCATCGTAAACCCCGGCGATCACGTTATGTCCCCCCGGCGCCGGCCCTCCTGAAAAAACAATACCGATGTTTCTGGATCTTGTAAATTCTTTTTTATTAAGCCCATCCGGGTCATCGCCTCCCACAATTGACTGCACCTTATTGTCGACAATATCCGGCAGCTTCAATTTGGCCTCTTTATCAATAAAAAACCGATATTGATCGTCATCCTTCAAAGTCGTATAGGGTTGGGAAAACACCTCGCATACCGGTGGATTAAATTTTTGTCTGGCAGCCGCTTCCGGACTGACATTATGAGTTGCTTTTTTAATTTCCGGATGATCTAATAAAGTTTTGATATCAATAATATGCTTACTGGACATGGCTTTTCTCCATTAACCGGAATCGCCGGCAAATAAAAAATAAAATCGTTTTTTATCAGGCAGTACTCATTCTGACTGCTATATTGTTTGTATTAAAAGGGCTTTCAACTTAATTTATTAAGGCCCTTGAACCACCTGTTTATCTTTTCGATCAGAAGATATACTGGGGCAAAAACATCTTTGTCAATATGAATTACCGGTGATGCATGGATGTCTTTTAAGAATCTGCAATTACAATCACTTTACACCTATAAATAAAGTCCGGGACATGAAAAAATTTCTGATCGTTAAAATGGGAGAGACCCTCACGCATCTGGCCGAACGTCGCGGTGACTTTGAGGATTGGATCATCGCCTCCTTGAATATCGATCCCAATTCAATTCGTGTTATCAGGGCCTACGATGGAAACCCGCTTCCAAACCCGGTTCAGCTGTCAGGTGTAGTGATTACCGGATCTCATGCTATGGTTACCGATAGTGAAAAGTGGAGCCGACTCACCGCGTCATGGATTCCACTGGTGATCCATGCACAAATCCCTATGCTGGGCATTTGCTACGGACACCAGATTATGGCACTTGCCCTAGGCGGCACCGTAGGGATGAATCCTGCCGGCAGTGAATTTGGAACCACTCAAATTAATTTAACGAGCTTGGCGTCAGACGATTCTCTATTTCAAGGGTTAAACCGCAAGCAAAAAGTTCATGTCAGCCATAGTCAATCCATTTTAAAGCTTCCGCATGGGGCGAAACATCTGGCATCCGGCAACGGCGACCCCCATCAGGCGTTCTCTATCGGTAAATGTGCATGGGGCGTACAGTTTCATCCTGAATTTGATGTTGATATTGTTAAAACCTACATAAGGCACTATTCAGAAGCTTTGCACAAAGAAGGGATAAACACCCGGGAAATATTAAAAACCGTTGAACCTACCCCGATCGGACCCATGTTGTTGAGACGATTCGGCAAGATGGTTACGTGAATTTAAAAGGCCTTGGAGATAAGTCATGAAATATGGATGCCAATCGGAAACAGGGCAAATCAAAAGCATTTTATTGAAAAGCCCCAAAGATGCTTTTTTGAATCAAGATTATATCAATTCTAACTGGAAGGATCTTAATTACACAAACCGCCCGGATTTGGATAAAGTTGTTGATGAATTTGAAAAATTTGTTGAACTAATAAAAGCTCAAACATCTAATATTTTTTACCTGCCCGCAGATCCTAAAACCGGCCTGGACTCCATTTATACCCACGACCCCATGCTGATGACCCAAAATGGCGCCGTGTTGTGTAATATGGGAAAAACCCAGCGGACACATGAACCCACGGCAATGGGGCAATATCTTGAAAAACTGGGCATCCCGATACTGGGATCCATCACAGGCAACGGCAGATTGGAATGCGGCGATGTGGCATGGTTAAGTGATCGTGTGGCTGCAGTTGGGCTGACATACCGCACTAATATTGAAGGGATTAATCAATTTAAAGCCCTGACACGCAATATTGTTAAAGAAGTTATTGTTGTCCCTTTGCCCCACTGGAACGGTCAAAATGACTGTTTTCACCTGATGTCCATCATCAGTCCGGTGGACGGTGATCTGGCGGTGGTCTACTCACGGCTCATGCCCATCCCTTTCAGACAGCGATTGATTTCTTTAGGTATTGAATTGATCGAAGTGCCTGACAATGAGTTTGTTTCCATGGGATGTAATGTCCTGGCCGTTGCACCTCGAAAATGTATTGTTGTATCCGGCAACCCGGTGACCCAAAAAAGGCTCAAACAGTGCGGTGCCGAAGTTTTTGAATTGAACGCAGAGGATCTCTGTTTAAAAGGCGGGGGCGGACCGACTTGTCTCACCCGGCCTCTCTTGCGAAAATGACTGGGTTCAATAAAATATGCGGTATTTCTTGTTTACAATTCATTCAATTCCCGACTGTCCATCCATAAATGCCCTTTTGGGCCTGTTGACGAATCCCGCGCATAGCACACACTGAAATTGGATGTATGGGGGGGGGCTTTTTCAAAGGTCTCAAGACAACGATTGACTTTTGTACTTCTTTAATCTAATTAGAAAATGAAGATTTAGTAACTCTTTTTACGGTGGGGTCTTATTCATGGCACACGCATTAGAGCCGATAGAGATCAAGTGCCCAAAGTGCAAGCACACTGAAATCATTTATCTTCCCGACGAAGAGATAGCAAAATGTCCGGAATGTAACATTCAAATGATCATTTCAGAACTTTTGCGGGAAGGAAAATCCAGTTAAACCTATGGGGCCGTGCGATGTAAAAAAATCGCCGACCTTCAAACCCATTACAACACTAAAAGGAGGTTGGAGCATGAGAAAACATTGTTTAAGGGTAATGATGGCACTGGCAGTTGTTTTTATCTTCATTTCCACACCGGTTTTGGGAGCCGACATCGAACTGGCAAAGAAATCAACTATTGAAAAAATTCTGAAAAGAGGTGAACTTCGCGTTGGATTTGAATCCGGTTATGTCCCATTTGAAATGACCAATAAAAAGGGTAAGTTTATCGGTTTTGATATGGATTACGCCAGAAGATTGGCAAAAGCCATGGGGGTAAAATTTGTCCCGATTAATACGGCGTGGGACGGTATCATCCCGGCGTTGATGACGGATAAACTTGATATCATTATGGGTGGTATGACCATCACACAAGAAAGAAATCTTAAAATTAATTTTGTAGATCCTTACATTGTTGTCGGACAAGCCGTTTTGCTGAACAAAAAGCATGAAGGGACAGTAAAATCCTACAAAGATCTCAATGATCCTAAATATATCCTGACATCTCGATTGGGAACCACAGGCGAACAGGCCATTAAGCGCATGATTCCCAAAGCCACTTATAGGTCTTTCGAAAGTGAAGCGGAGGCAGGTCTTGAGGTCATTAATGGAAATGCCGACGCTTTGATCTACGATCTTCCTTTCATTGGATTTCTCTATGGCGCCCAGGGCAAGGGAAAAACCATTTTTTTAAACGAACCTTTCACCTATGAGCCCCTGGCATGGGCAATAAACAAGGGTGATCCGGATTTTCTTAATTTTCTTAACAATTTCTTACGCCAAACCAGAGGCGATGGTTTCTATGATAAAGTTTATCAAAAGTGGATTATCGGTTCAGATTGGAAAAAAGAACTTAAGTAAACCATTCATATAAATGGTATCCGATATGTATTCAAAAACAGGCCGGCCATATCTATCTTAGAAAAGGCCGGCCTGTTTTATAATAGAGCATCATCGGATAATCATCCCAAATTCTATTTGATACATTCAAATTGAAAAGAAAAAAACCGACGATGAGCAAATATAAGATGCTTCAGCGATTTGAGCAACCCACATCTTATTATGTTTGGGTGGGCGTTTTCATTTTATTTATCTGTACACTGGCCGTCTTGTTTTATTATGCATCACATCGGATCGCGTATATATGGCGATGGAATCGCATGCCCATTTATTTTGTATATCAAGACGACATTGAAATCACATCTGAAATAGACGGCGAGGTTGAATCGATTGTTATTAAGGGAAAGACGGCTTCGATAACAATTAAGGGTAAAGATACTTCTGAATCATATCTGGTTCCGGCACTCAGCGTTGACGTTGATGAATCTGATCTCATAATGCCCGGAGATATACTTGCCGTTTATCAAAAATGGAAGCCGGGCCTTTTGATTATCGGCCTGTGGTTTACCCTGAAGATCAGTGTAATCTCAACTATCTTCGGAATTATTATCGGCACTATCGGCGGACTTTCACGTGTCTCCTCAAACCCGGCGTTAAAGTGGCTTACGATCGGATATGTCGAATTGATCCGGGGCTCCCCTCTGATGGTTCAAATACTAATCTGGTATTTTGTCCTGGGAACCCTGATAAATGATTTACTTGCCACCTACGGTTTCAATCGTCTTTCCGCATTCTGGTACGGGGTTGCGTCTCTCTCCTGTTTTGCCGGCGCCTATGTCACGGAAATCGTCAGAGCGGGAATACAGTCCATTCACCGAAGGCAAACCGAAGCCGCACGTTCCTTGGGGATGTCATATGCTCAATCCATGCTGCATATCATTCTCCCACAGGCCATGCGACGGATTCTGCCGCCGCTTGCAGGGCAGTTTATCAGTCTCATTAAGGACTCTTCTTTGCTTGGAATAATTGCAATTCGTGAATTGACCAAAGCCGCACGGGAAGCCGTAACAGCGAGTCTTCAGCCTTTTGAAATTTATTTGGCAGCAGCGGTTCTCTATTTGGTTTTAACCTTTACACTTTCCATGTATGTCCAACGTCTTGAAAAGAGGATGGCTATCGTATGATGATTGATGTCCGTAATATATATAAAACATTCACCCACCCACACGAGGTCAAGGCGCTCGTGGATGTTTCCACGAAAATTGAGCAGGGAGAGGTGGTTGTGGTTTGCGGGCCTTCCGGATCCGGCAAAAGTACATACCTTCGATGTTTAAATCGCCTAGAGATCGCGGACTCGGGCCAAATTATAATTGATGGAATTGATGTCCTGGATCCAAAAACCAACATCAACCAGTTGCGGGCTGAAGTCGGTATGGTTTTTCAGTCCTTTAATTTATTCCCACATAAAACCGTTTTCAACAATATTATGCTGGCTCAGCAAGTGGTTAGAAAAAGATCCAAACAAGAGGCACAAGATAAGACGATGGAACTGTTGGAAAAGGTGGGGATAACCGACAAATCGGAAGTCTTTCCCGACAACCTTTCCGGTGGCCAGCAACAGCGGGTCGCCATTGCCAGGGCGCTTGCCATGGATCCAAAAGTAATGTTATTTGACGAACCTACCTCTGCGCTTGACCCTGAAATGATCGGGGAAGTTCTCGATGTAATGAGAACTTTGGCAAAAGAAGGAATGACCATGGTGGTGGTCAGTCATGAAATGGGTTTTGCAAGAGAAGTGGCTGATCGTGTTATTTTTATGGATGAAGGTGCCCTTGTAGAAGTGGGGACGCCGGAACATTTCTTTACCAATCCCACCCATGACCGGACAAAGCAGTTCCTCAGC
>SDBV01013536.1_pt1 | contig 10375 bp, 9 predicted proteins | sample 2277081 | NCBI WGS metagenome assembly SDBV01 (sample SAMN10402039, study PRJNA504765) | marine sediment metagenome | isolation source: marine sediment core GS10_PC15, 223 cmbsf | place: Arctic Ocean: Southern Knipovich Ridge | collected 2010
CTGGAGATAATTTCGGGCGGAAACTCGGCCAACTACGACTGGTTTGTTTCGACCCGGGACCCTGGACAAATCAACAACGTCCGTATCGGCGAAGCGATTCTCCTGGGCTGCGAAACCTTGCGGCGTGAGAAAATACCTGGGTTGCACACAGATGCCTTTACACTTATTGCTGAAGTCATTGAGCGACAAATCAAGCCATCGTTTCCCACAGGACCGCGCAGCCAGGATGCCTTCGGTGATATCCCTGAGTTTGAGGACAGGGGAACCATCAGCAAAGCCATTCTCGGAATCGGTAGACAGGACGTGGATTTATCCGGGATCACGCCGAGGATTGACATTGAATGCCTCGGTTCCAGCAGTGACCACATCATTCTCGATGCCAGGGACACCGACATAGTGGTCGGGAGTGAAGTCGCGTTCGACGTTGATTACAGTGCCTTGCTAAGGGCTATGACGTCACCTTACGTCGCCAAGGAATTTCTGGGACAACCGTTCCTGTAAAGTCGGTAAAAGCTTTGACACCCTTCGACGCGCTCTGCCCTCAGGCTAAGCTTCCGACTTCGCTCTTCGAGCTTCCGCCGTCGCTGAAGCTATGGCGGACAAGACGACGGACAAGTCGACGGACAAGCAGGACCTACGGCTTGCTCAGGACAGGCAGAGTTACATCTCTCGACCAGACTTGGGGCAGGCAATAGTGGCCCGCTGCGTTAAAGCTTTTAATTACCTGGGAGCCTGTCGAAGAACCTCATCAGACTCCAGGTACTCATTTCACAGATAAACCTAAAATCGAATCTTCAAGCCGGCGGCCACCGTATTGGAACCGCCGTCCTCCGCGATAAGACCAAAGGCTTTGGAACGATGGTGCAGGCGAAAGACCGCTGCCCAATTATCGCCGGGTGGGCCAAGAGCGATCTCGCCGAACCAGTAAACCAGGAACTGCTCGGTTGTTCCGTGGATAAGGACCTCAGCCTCAGGGATTTTTGTTGCCCAGGAAGGACCCAGCCCGAATGCAAAGCTCGTTTCAACCGACTCGTTCCAGGGAAAATCATGCCAGCGTCCCGCCACTGTAATGTTGAATTCAGTGTGTTTCTGGATCCCGGAATACTTGGCGGCCTGTCCTTCAATCTCTAGAGTGAGGGCGTCGTCATAAAAACGTTTCATGGTCCATGCCAGCGCTCCCACCAGAACATAGGCATCGACGAAATTGATGCTCGGGGGAAGGGCGTTGATCCACCGATCTTCGGTGACACGGCCGGCATAAACTGTTATGGCATAATCCTGGGCCAGGGATGGACCTGCCACACTCAAAAACAGACATGCTCCAAGAACAACCCTTAATACGGAAAACAGTCTGATGTACGAACCTGCCTTTCGATTTTAACCCATTAATCCGGCTCGATTTTCATGATAACAGTATACCACCTTCCGCCAATATGTATTCTGCAGCCTGGTGAAATACTGTGGCAGAAGAGGGTCTTTATGACATCAAGATATCCTTTAAAGTTGAGTAACTCCATGATCAGACAGAAATCGAGTTCAGGCGGCGGCTTCCTAAAAGGTGGGGCATGGTGGCCTTTGCCGGAATCGGGCAGGTGGCTCCGAGTTTAAAGGAGTTCACCTCAGATAACCTCTTGCCCAGCGCCGGTCTGGGACTGCGATTCAGGGCATCGGAGGAGGAACGGGTCAACCTGAGTATCGACTTCGCAGTCGGCCAGGATTCGGATGCCTGGTATTTCCGGATCGGGGAAGCGTTCTGATCCCGGAAATTATCAGGACTATTTATTCCATCCTCGCTGAAATCTGACTCTTCTCATGTATACTTTTGATAGGGTCGCAAAAAGTCCATTCGTGGCTTTTTGCGGAGCGGAAAACTAATTTGGAGATGAATTACCATGAGTAGAATCTTTGGGACTTTTCTTGTTTTCTCAATGATCTTCTTAATTGTCCCAGTTTCGAGTTCGGCGGCTGAAATGGCGATGGGTGACAAAACCCTGGATGACGTGGGACTGTGGTCTGTCATGCGGCCCGACGGGCACACGCCAGGCGGAGTAATGGTTGGCAATCTCCATCACGCTGGAAGGTGGATGCTCTCATACCGCTTACAGTTCATGGACATGGAAGGCAACCGGGATGGGACGGACCGGTTATCCGTCAGTGATGTCTTTGCCGGTGGTTATGGGGTATCCCCGACCGAAATGACCATGCAGATGCACGTGGTCGGAGTTATGTATTCTCCATCCGAAAAGGTCACATTGATAGCCATGATCCCTTACATGATAAAGGAGATGGACCACCGGACGAGCCTCGGCTTTATCCCGGCGCCTGACACGACCTTCACCACCAGATCCGATGGCCTGGCTGACATTAAACTCACAGGACTCATACCCCTTATGCAATCTGGACGGCACAGGATCCATTTAGGCGTCGGTCTCAGTTTCCCGACAGGTTCTATAGATGAAAAGGACGACTTGCCTCCGCTGGACGGTAATGATGCCCATCTTCCCTACCCGATGCAGCTGGGATCCGGCACCTACGATCTTCTTGGGGGACTGACCTATAGCGGACAGGCTGAACACTGGTCGTGGGGAGGACAGGCTGGAGGCACACTCCGCACCGGTGAGAACGATAACGACTATTCCCTTGGCGACACTTACGCCTTGACATCCTGGGTGGCACGCAAATGGTCGCAGAAAGTCAGCACATCCCTGAGGGTCAATGGTCAGATCTGGGGCAATATTGAGGGGAACGACTCAAAGCTTGCAGTTCCTGCCGCAGTGAATCCAACAGCCGACCCGAATCTTAGAGCGGGAAAGCGATGGGATCTCTTGCTTGGAGCCAACATCTATCTCCCGGGTTCCGGAATGAAGGGACACAGGTTGTTCTTTGAGGGCGGGATGCCCATATACCAGGACCTGGATGGTCCGCAGCTGGAAACCGACTGGGTCGTAACTTTCGTGTATAAATACGCACTTTAAATAGGAAGCTGTTAACGGAGGTGGAAGGTCCACTGGCAAGTTTCGCTATCAATCTCACCAGGAGTCTGCCTGGGTTCTCCGACAGACTCCCAAGCATCCATTTTAGCAGGGAAACTTCACAGAGAAAGTACTCCCCTCTCCCAGGGAAGATTGAACCTCAATAACACCATTATGCATTTCGACTATATCTTGCGCGATGGATAGACCTAATCCGGTTCCGGTACCTTCCATTTTGCTGGTAAAGAACGGTTCGAATATCACCTTTTGCTTTTCTTCAGCGATCCCGATCCCCTCATCGGATACCTTCAAGATCACAAGCTCTTCTTTACTATCCCACTCACAGCTGACGGATATCACTCCGCCATCAGGCATGGACTCTACTGCGTTGGTCAGCAGGATAATGACCACCTGGCGGATCCTGTCTCTGTCTCCCTCTATTGTGGGAAGTTTTTCAGCAAAGGATAGCTGGATATTATAGTTTCCATAACGGCTCTGAACCTGAAATAAATGAACCGTCTTTTTAGTCACATCGCACAGTTCCATTGCTGTTATGGTTAAAGGTTTATGCCTGGTGAAATCCAGCAAATCCCTGATAATCCCCGATGCCCTGGATGCTTCATCACTGATAAGCTTGATGTAATCGTAAAACTTTCGTCGCTGTTCAGAATCCTCATTGACAGCCTCGAAATCCTTTTTGAGAACCTCCGCGCAAGCCGAGATGGTCGCAAGCGGGTTGTTGATCTCATGCGCGATACCGGATGCCATCTGCCCCACGGCAGCAAGCTGGCTGCTCCTTTTAATGGCCTCCTCAGTCTGCTTCCTGTCTGTAACATCTTCATGGGTAACAACAATGTTACATACCTTTCCTGAGCTCTCTTTTAGTGGGTATATCCGTGTGCTTAACCAGCGAACCCTTCCTCGACCTCTACTTTCTGTTTCTCCAGTAGGGTCGAACTGGTAAATGGGAACCTGTACCGCCTCCCCGTCATATGCCCTGTTAACATATTCTATCAGGCCGGTATCGACCACCTCTTTACTTTTCAACAAGTTGAATTTATTGACAGTTTGGCTCGCCGGGAATTCCCACATCACCTCATAGGCGCGATTGACTTTAATCTGGAGGCCATCAAGATCATACAGTTCCACCACGGAGGGTGATTGTTCCATCATCAGCCTGAACCGTTCCTCGCTATCAGCCAGTTTGTTCTCTGCAGTCAGGCGTCGTTCCACCTCAGAAGACAGTTCATCCCTCGGGGCCATGGTTTTTTTCAGATTATCCACCATCTTGTTAAACGCGTTGGCCAGAGCACCTATCTCATCCCTGGAATCTATCTTTATCCTGGTGTCCAGATGTCCTTCACCCAGGTTTCTGGCTGCACCGGCAAAATTCGCTATTGGCTTTGCGATCCTGCGGCCCAGGAGCAGGCCGATACCAGTCATGACAAGGATAAAGGTAAAACCGGTAATCATAAGATTTAAGCTCAAATGGTGGATCTGAGCAGCTACACTCGCCTGTGAGCGGAATACGACGGCACGCCACGCCTCTCCAATATTCCCCTTGATATGATCAATCGATTCTTGATTTCCTCCAAAGACCAACTGGTCTGGTCCGATGGTAATCTCAATAGGGGCGTAAGCCACAAAATATTTAATATTGTTTTCTACTGCAGTGGTTGAGGACGAATCCCCTGAACCAAGCCCTTCGATGAGGTTCTCCGGCAGCCTGGTCGAGAGGGGTTCCTTCCCAGGCTCAACGACCACCAGCCCTCCTGAGCGGACTATTTTCAGGTTACCCTGATTCTCTTTCAGAGAAAACTCACTGACCAGGATGTTCAGCGATCCCATGATATTTACATTGCTCTTCAATATACCTATAATCTGCCCCTGTCTTTTGACCGGGACAACAATTCCGATGACATACCCTTGAACACTCAAGTCAAATCCTCGATCATCCAGAAAAACCTTACCCCTCCCACCATCAAAACTGTTCACCCACCAGTATTTATGGGCGTGGGCCAGCGTGGTAAGTTTTCCGGTTGTGGCTGTCATCGCCCCGAAACGGTTGGTGAGGAATATTTCACCATAAGTATCCGGAAACATTTCCTGCTGCCTTTTGAGAAAGACGGCCGCTGGATTGGTCATATATGCCTGAATGAAAGGGGATTCTATGTCGTCAGTCTCCATCCACTTGGCGTTTAAAATTTCAATTTTCTGCTTCCTGTCATCGTCCGAAAAAGCACCAAACTCCGCATTGCTCTTCATAAGGACCTGTTCGATGACCAAACTGCTGGCCAAGGTCTTGACGATCTCCACCCTTATTTCGAGGGTGGTCTCGACCCGATGCGCGACCTCCTCGGTCAGAATCACCATGTCCCTCAGTGTGTCCTTAATGTCTTCACTCTGGGAGTACTTTTCATATAAAGCCCAGGAAACCAGCAGGGCGGATGTTCCAATAATAAACATTATTAGCGCCGCTTTATATTGTAGTTTCATCGCAAGGCCCTCTCAGGAAAAAGTGCTCTGACATCTTAGCCCCTCCATCAATTGCACAGAAAGTCAGGTGGCAAGACAAAAGAAACCAACAAGGGAGATGATTTGAAATCCGGATGATGGTCTTCTCTACCATCGGCTTACTGAGCTATATTAATTTAGGCACAATCAATATGAATGTCAACTTTATTTGCCAATACTGCTCATACTGACACTGCTTCTATTTTCAAAGAGATTCAGGTTGCAAGCGGGAAGATCAGTGGAAAAAGGTTTTTATCTCCCAACAAGCAAAGTCCCCGCACTAAGTGCGGGGACTTTGTCAGCAATCTGAATCTTCAAAGAGAGCTTTTTATTTTTTCAGGAGGCCTTTTATCGTCCTGCCCAGGACCTCCCTCGCAACCTTCGTCGCAGTGCGCCATTCGGGGTACCATAAATCGCTTCATGTCATACACCTCCTTCCAAATAAAGATTGCAACACAATTGCTGATGCACAATACAAAAAGTATAATCTTTTTAAACATAATTAGCATTTCCTATTTTACAATCCCCCAACCCCACTTACCTGAAGTTTTCCACAGTAACGGAGTCTTTGGTGTCAAGGAACGCCAGAATTCAGATATGCCCTTTATCAGCCAATCTAGGAGCCTGTATGGGGATTTCCGACAGGCTCCTGGGCAGGCATGCTATACTTGATTTATTCGCAAAAAGTCATCACGTTTCGCTCTTTGCCGGAGAACATGGGCCGGTCATAACCGCGTTGCCCAGCGGTGAAGAGCAGTCCATATCATTTGAAACCGCTGGGAAGCAGGTACTCATTTCCCGGATGAGCCGAAAGATCTAAGATCTCCCGATGTCATTCATGAACGCGCCCCGGGTGGGGCGCGTTCATGACTTTTTGCGAAGTCATCTAGATTCGCTCAGGTTGATAATCGAGGACATCCATCGTCCTCTCTAAATTCCACTGTCGGATTCCGGATTTTGACATGGCGTATAAAATCTCAAAACCGATACCCTCCGCTTCGATAGACCTTTCAAATATCTGCACCATGTCACTATTGCTGAGCCACAGGCTTTTACACCAATCGTCTGCTCCTGAATCCGGCTTTTCGCTGTCGGGATATACCGATCCGATCCTGAGACAGATGACCGAAACCGAGCAAAGACTGCTGTAAAACCGCATGATCCGCTCACCAATAAGCTTGCTCGCACCGTAATCGCTATCAGGCCTGGGTTCCATATCCGCGGTTATCATCCGGATATCTTCGTCTTTGTAGCCCCCCATCGTGTGGTTTGAACTGGCGAAGATCATCCGCTTCACACCGTTTACAACACTGGCTTTGCAGACATTCAGGACACAATCGATATTATCCGGAACCAGCTCCGACCATGTGGCATCGACATTGGGGTTGGCCGCCAGATGGATAACCGTGTGAACCCCTTTGAAGTAATTTACCCAGTTTCCTTTATAATGACTGAGATCGACCTGGATGATATTTTCAATGACCGATATCCTTCTGTCCAGGAGGGTAAGGTCATATTCACCCTTCAATGCTTCAGACAACTTGGTCCCGATATTCCCAGACGCTCCGGTTATAATGATTCTGTTTTTTCCCATAATCGTACTTGTTACCTCTTGTCCACCGTAGCCTTGAGCGAAGGAGGATCTACTTGTTACCTGCCTGCCCTGAGTCCCGCCGATGGCGGGATCGAAGGGTCACTGGTTCCCCCTGACCCCTTTGGTTCCGGACCCCTTTGGTTCTTCGTATCAGAATGAATGCGGTACGCCCTTATTTCCGAAAGAGGCTGGACTTGATATTGAGGTAATCCATGATGTCACGCCTTGAGAGAATACCCACTAGTCGGCCGCCCTCCATAACCAGAGCACGCCCTGTTGTCTTTTCCAACATCATTTTCAGGACATCCCAAGCGTAATCGGATGGGGATACCACCAGCACTTCGGCAAGTGGACGGTAATTTTCCTGCACCGTCTTTACCTTCCACAACTCCCTGGGGATTTGCCTGACCGTTTCAGCTTCAGCGATACCTATCACACGATCCCCCACCATTACCGGGAAGACAGGATGATGGTGAGCCAGGAGGAACTCGTCCACAAATTCCTCCAGGATCGTATCCTGACTGACCGTAATTGGATTTTGCGTCATGATATGCTCGACCTTCACTTCCGCCAGATAATTCCTGAAGGAGGTCTGCTGATAACTTCCAAGGGCCGCGTTTCTAAGGAAAAATCCTATGAGGATGTACCACAGCCCTGCGAGGTTTCCGAGTAAAACAAGGAGGGCCCCTAAGATAAAAAGGGCCGTTCCGAAGCCCGCCCCGACCTCGCTTGCCACCCATGTAGCCCTCATGATGTCTCCGCTCCGTTTCCACAAAAAGGCTCTGAGCACTCGCCCCCCGTCCAGCGGAAGTCCGGGAAGCAGGTTGAAGAGGAACAGGAAAAGGTTCACGAAAGCCAGATAACCCAGAAAAGCAACCAGAAGCGGCCCGGCTTCGACGGCAACGGCTGCCCTCTCCGCAACGAAAAAAACACCCGCTAGGGCGGCGCTTACCATGGGTCCGACGATCGCCATGAAAAATTCCGTCCTGGGGTCCTCCGGCTCCTTCTCCAACTGGCTGATCCCACCGAACACGAACAGGATGATCCTCTTCACCGGCAGGCCACGACCGATGGCTACTAGTGAATGTCCCAATTCGTGCAGGGTGACGGAGAAAAAGAGGCCCAGTGAAGCGAGAACACCCGCCGCCCAGTAATAGAATGAGGGAAGATCCGGTACCTGTAGCGGGAAGTAGCTTGTGGCAAGGGCCCAGGAAAGGATGATTAATATCACGAACCAGGAGGGATCGATAACAATGGAGATACCGCGCATTTGGCCTATGGTCATCTGTTTACCGAAAAGGGGCATGTTTAAATGTTAGGCTCCGGGAAAGGCATCGTCAAGGTGCAGCCGTTTTTCTCGATAATACAGGTGGCGGGATGGGGATCGAGTATTCCCGGCCAATTAAATCAGACACATCACAATTCCCGCTCAATACCCGCTCTGACACTTCGCTTTTCTTGAACCTTAACCCAGGCTACCTGGCATTCGTGTTGGGTAAAATGAAGACAATCCAAGGACATGGGCTTGCGACCCGTAGCCTCGGTTGAGGTTGACGGCGAAGGGTTGACCTGACCGCAGATAAAGAATATACGGGGGGAAAGATAGGGGTAAATCAAGTGGAAAGTGGGAGGTGGAAAGAAAGTCCCAAACAAACAGTTTCCCTCTCACGGTCTCTAACACCGAGCTTTTCTATACCTGGTACCTGGTGCCTGGGAAAATCAGTACCTGATCAAGTCTTTCGGTAATGCCACAATTCATGGCCTTTGGTGGCATGTTCTCATTTACGCACCTTCCCCCTGACCCCAAGGTTGATGACTTCGCAAAAAGTCATCAACGCGCCCCGGGTGGGGCGCCCAAATCAATGACCGGCATGTAAGTCATTGATTTATAAGGAAAGGGAAAATGACATTTTTCGCTTTTAAGTGGAGCAAAAAGCCACGAATGGACTTTTTACGACCCTATCACAGTTGATGACTCAGTAATCTGTCATCAACGCGCCCCGTGTGGGGCGCCCAGATCAATGACCGTCAATTTAAGTCATTGATTTGTAAGGAAAGCGAAAACCACGCTTTTCGCTTTCCGAGGAGCAAAAAGCCACGAATGGACTTTTTGCGACCCTACCAAAACTGCCTTACTTTCCCGCAACCCACTCCCTTGCTGCTCCCAGTTCTGAATAGGGAAAGACCGATATCTCGGCATTAACGAAGTGATCCACTACCTTGGGCATCAGTTTGGTCAGTTTGCTGTCCGATACTAGCGCAACCTTTTCTATGCTTTTGTGGTGCTCTTTTACAAACCTGAAATGCTCAACCATTCCCACGAGGTTCTCCCAACCCGGAAAGGTTTCCACGTGGATGATAACCGCTCTCAGGGAACCGGTTTCGAGGATATAAGGGTCAACGACCGCGGTCAGTGATTGAAAATCATCCTTACTTAGACGACCGTCAGGCTGAACCAGGAGAACACCGGTTTCTCTGTCTAGTTCGTGACATATCATGACTTTACCTCCAGTTATTGTATTTACCTCACATAACTATTTTAACGCAGAATATGCAAAAGTGCTCGGATACCGGGAGATTAAACAGAGTAGAAGGTAGAAAGTAGAAAGTAGAAAGTAGAAAGGATGCTGGAGTTTTGTGCACTGGCAACGTTATTGAAGCCTCCGCTCACACTAGAGATCTGCCCGCTGGCATTGTTATAATCTCCACCACTGATGCTTGAATACAATCCGCTGGCTGTGTTGAAGCATCCTCCGCTAACGCTGGCATAAACTGCTCCGGCTTTATTGACGGATCCCCCGCTAACAAGGAAAACCAAACCTTTCAACTACCTGCCCTGCTTGTCCGTCGTCTTGTCCGCCATAGCTTCAGCGACGGCGGAAGCTCGAAGAGCGAAGTCGGAAGCACAGTCGATGGGTTACTTGTTACCTGTTACTGCTTTTCTCCCTTCACGGCCTGACCCCAATCAGTTCGTGTTTTAAGGCAATGACGATTTTTGCTTATATCATTGCGAAACAGTGAATCAAGCTGAAGCAATATCGGGGAAGAGCGGCTCGTGTAAATGCGGTGGTTTGAAACGCAGTTTGTCCATCATCTTTTCGCCGCAGTTTTTCACGAAAATGGAAAGGTTGACACTATCCAGCGATTTGTTGCCCCTTTGGTGAAAAAAACAGTGCTTTTACAGCCAGTATTCCGGGTAGCGCCTTGCACTGGACAGGTTGTTGACCACCAGGGCCACCAACAGCATGATGAGCGCTCCCGTGGCTACGGGGATCACAGCATACAGGTAACCGAG
>SDBV01013537.1_pt1 | contig 10374 bp, 16 predicted proteins | sample 2277081 | NCBI WGS metagenome assembly SDBV01 (sample SAMN10402039, study PRJNA504765) | marine sediment metagenome | isolation source: marine sediment core GS10_PC15, 223 cmbsf | place: Arctic Ocean: Southern Knipovich Ridge | collected 2010
TGTGGTACAACCATTAAGTCTTCTTACTGATGAAGAGTTGCAGACTATGTTTGACAAGCATGTTCTAGGGGAAAAGTCAGAGGACGAGAAAGGCGAATCAACGGAGTAATCTAGATGAGCAGGAGCGGTGTGGAAGGACACACGGGGGCATGCAACTGAGCCACGGCATAATCATTGTATGTTTCGGCCTATTGGCGGACCGTTGGACGAAGACCAATAGCAAATGCTGGTATCCAGCCTCCTGCTCAACCATTTGGAGGCAAGACATGCCCACAAAAGTAATAGGCAATACCTTCATTCTTATAATACCTACCGAATCTGATGACATATTTCTCACTCCTTCACTATCCTACAGCTGGAATGGCAATGCTTACACCTTTTGGCTCAGCTGGGTTTTTTGGTCAGTTGGATAGGTGTTCGGAAAGGAGGTAACTTGTGCAAGCAACTATAACTCGTGAGGTGTCTATGGGTCATCGACTCCCAGACCACAAAGGTAAGTGTAAAAATCTCCATGGGCATAATTATCAAATAAGTATAACAATTGAGGGAGAAATTCAGCCTGATGGAATGATCTTAGACTTTGCTTACCTGAAAGCATACCTCTCTGAGGTGCTCAGACCTATGGATCATGCAATGGTGCTTTGGGATCAAGATCCATGGGTGCGTGTCCTAACTACTGACTATCCACCAGGAGTTGATGCCCCACATGCAACGCTTGTTTACCTTCTCCCAACCCATCCTTCTGCAGAAAACCTAGCTGCACATTTGTTCAATCGAATGAATGAAAAACTAAACCAACACATGGCGTTACAACATTTAAAGGCGCATTTGGTGAAGGTTAGAGTACAAGAAACCGAAGATAGTTATGCGGAGTGTAGCGCATGAAAACCAAGGAGTATTCTCCCACAGAGAAGGATCTTCTACAATGCCCTCATGGACATCCAAAAAGTGAAATAGAACTCGGCTCAGATCAATCCTCATTTATGGCCATTGTTGGAGTGCCTTATAAGTATATTCGCTGTGGGGTGTGTCTCTTCCCTGAAGACAATTGGAAGCCACGGCTAGACTTAAAAGAGGCCGTTGACGATTGGAATGCATCTGTACGTAACGAGGGGCTACATGAAAACCTATCCAATAGTTGAAACGTTCTATTCCATTCAAGGTGAAGGTTATTGGACAGGAACTCCAATGTTTTTTATCCGGTTGGCTGGATGTAGCGTTGGGGGTAAGTCCGGAATGTGTACTCCAGCTTTTGGAGAACCGTTTCTGTGTGATACAGATTATAGTTGTAATCAGAATATAACGGCAGAGACACTTGTAGACCAAGCTGTTGCGTCAAAAGCTCGACATGTGTGTATTACTGGCGGTGAACCATTTGATCATGACCTAGTACCACTTTTAATGGCTTTGGCAAATTTGCCAAAAATAAGTGTGCATATAGAAACATCTGGAACAAAGGATGTTCCTCCTGGTTTTCACGGATATGTTCCCTGGGTCACTGTTTCTCCCAAGAAAGGCTGTCTCGCTTTCTTTCTCACAAACTACGCAACTGAGGTGAAGGTACTGGTCTCAGCATCCACAACTATAGATGATATTGAATATTTCAACCAACTCCTCCCAGTACTTACTCATAAATACCTCCAGCCAGTCACCATCTACCACAAAACTCCATTTGGAGTAAGAACAACGCAACCTTCAGCAAACACTGACCTGTGCATAAGTTTTCTCCTTAAGCACTTTCCAAATTGGAAACTAAGCCTGCAGACTCATAATATGATAGGAGTAAGATAATCACTAAATATCTACCAATGTCTCATAGCGACGAGATTTGGGAAAGGTATCTTGCACACCCATTTCCATTTATTGAAATTTGGAAGGAGCACCCAATGCCTAAACTAACCACTCAAGACAAAGAGTTTCAAGCTCAAGATGATGTACGTACACTCAAACAAGCTGAAGAGATCAAATCAGACAAAACCCGACTAAAACGAGCTGCGACTCAAGCAAAAAGTGAGATGAAGACTTTACAAAAAGTCGCGAGGAAGTCGAGGTAATGAGTTCATCATCGCATGCCAATACTCTCTACGACGCAGAACTAAAGTTATGGAAAGTTCGACACGACCGAACTTATGAGCTAGACCCTGAAAGGATACCATGACAAACGAAGACCGTGTAGAAAGTGCTTGTAGACACCTCCTCTGGTCGTTGGGGCTTGATTTAGACGATCGAAACTTTAAAGAAACCCCTGAACGCCTAGCAAAGTTACTTCTTTACTGGACCAATCCTCCAGAACTGGACTTGAAATGTTTTAAAGAAGTCCATGATGAAATGATCATGGTACGTAATCACGAAGTCTGGGGTTTATGTCCTCATCATATGTTGCCGGTCAAGATGACTATCTCTGCTGCGTATGTTCCAACTACCCATGTATTAGGCTTAAGTAAAATTCCTCGAGTGATGGATCACTTTGCCAGAAGAATCACTTTACAAGAAACTGCTGCAGATAGTATAGCAACAACGTTGTTTGAGCTGGTGGAAGGATCTGCTGGAGCCGCATGTTATATTCAAGCGGAGCATACCTGTATGAAGGCAAGAGGGGTAAGAAGTTCTGCAGATGTGATTACTTCATGTGTTCGTGGGGTATTTGCAAAAAAGCTAGAATGTAGAAACGAGTTTTTAAGTTTCATCCGGAGGTAGCCTTATGCATGTTGAAGGCAAGAAAGCAGAAATTCTTCGCGAACCAACTTACATACATTGTGGACATATTTGTAGAGAAGCAGTACTTGTTTGGGTTACAGGTGAGCCTGCTCCTCGATGGGTGAGAAGAGGTGTAACTGCAACGCGTATAGAAGATGAAGGGTGCTAGTGTGAAAGATCAAACTATAAATATTCTTGATCATGGTTACGTTCGGTTCATCGACTCTATGGGAAGTGATTTGTCTATTACTCGTGCAGCAAGGGTTAGTTATGATGCAGATTGGAGAGAAGGTGGAGATGATACAAAGTTGTTACGGTACATGCTAAAGAACAAACACACCTCTCCATTTGAATCAGTAACTGTAACCTTTGAGATCAAGGCTCCGATATTTGTGTTTCGCCAATGGCATAGACATAGAACTCAAAGCTACAACGAAGTGTCGGCTAGGTACACCGAACTCCCTGCTGAGTGGTATTTACCAGAAGTAGAGACTATTGGGAAACAGTCAAGTACGAACAAACAAGGGCGAGACCTAATAGACATGCCTGCACATGAAATTGCAATGCTCCATGACGGGAGAAGACTCGTACAACAGCATTGTGAAGCAGCATATGCCCTGTACCAAAATTTACTGGAATCAGGTTGGCCTAGGGAACTCGCTCGAGGAGTGCTACCATTCTTTATGTACTCTCGAATGTTCGTAACGGCAAATTTGCACAATTGGTTGGGGTTTCTAACCTTGCGAAATCACTCTCACGCTCAGTGGGAAACACAGCAATACGCAAAAGCGGTCCAAACTATGTTGCATAACGTAGTGCCACAGACTATGGCTATTTGGGAAGAAATAAGGAGAAGACAAAATGACCCGAGATGAGTTTGAAACCAAATTTGTTCCCAAGTTCCTAGAAGAGCTAAAGCTCAAGATAACCTCAAAAGGCAAACAATACGGTCCAACAAACTTCGACTCCACCATTATGCCTATCGCGTTGTTTGAAGGACGAGCTCCGCAACAAGTGTGTATAACTTTAATGCTCAAACATTTAAAGGCTGTTCAACTAGATCCACTTACCCAGCACAAAGACCGACTTGAAGATTTGATTATTTACTCCTTGCTTATTGCAGCATTTAATCCAGAACAAGGTAGAGGATTTTTAGCTCCGGAAGATTGGACCCGCGGGGTAGATGTAACAAAAGAGATTAGAGGTGGTGCCGAGCAGGCCTTGGAACCATGAGTGCTGCAGTCTTCGACATGCTGGAGTCTTTAAGAAAGACAAATTCCTCTGAAGAGAAAATTGCACTGCTTCAAGTGTATCGAACTGAAGAAGTAGAAAAAGTTCTAAAGCTGGTTTACACGCCCCATCAGACCTGGGGAATAACATCTAAAGTCCTACATACCAGGGTAACAGGAGATCCCATGCCTTCAGCCGGTTGGTGGCTAGATGTCCAAAAGGTGTTTACTAATCTAGCCACGCGGAGGCTCTCAGGAGAGAAGGCAAAGACCATAGTACGTATTATATGGAACTACTCCCCTACACCACAACATGCAGATTTATTCAAAAATATTCTTGACCGAGACCTTCGAATCGGAGTGGATACCAAAACACTCAACAAAGCGTATCCAAATTTTATCGAAGTTTTTGAATGTCAACTAGCGAAAGAGTACAATCCAAAGTTTGTAACCTATCCGGTGTATGTTGAACCTAAAATTGATGGGATTAGAGCATTAGCTATAGAGGGAAAGTTGTATTCAAGAACAGGGTCATATATTCCTAACTTTGTTATTGAACAATACTTACCAAAAGATCTAGTGCTAGACGGAGAACTATTTGCAGGTGACTGGGCAAAGACAATCTCCGCACGTGCCGATACTCGCCTTCCGATGGAGTACTTTGTATTTGATAGAATTTCTTTAGAAGAGTGGAAGAGCCAGAAATTCGTCGAGCCACTCCGCGATAGATATTACTTGGGCTTCAAACCAAGTGGTCCTATTGAGCAGGTTGCAAGTACAAGCGTCGACTCGCTTTCGGAGCTAGAACAACTATACTCTAGACATTTAGATAACGGATACGAAGGAGTCATGATCAAAGATCCAAAGGCTCCTTACTCCTTGAAACGTTCTCGTGCTTGGATGAAGTTGAAACCAACACAAACATTGATTGCAGAGGTAATAGACATACAAGAAGGTACCGGGCGAAATGAAGGGGCGTTAGGAGCGTTAGTGTGTAAAACCGAAGCAGGATGGCGCTTTAATGTTGGAACTGGATTTAGCGAAGAGCAACGAAGAGATTGGTGGAATTGGTGGTGCGGACATTTTGATACCAAACAACTAAAAATTACAGTGAAATATCAATCCCTAACTGTTGCTGGAGCTCCATTGTTCCCAAGGTTTATTAGTTGTGTAAACATGAATAACACCGATCGAGGTCGAGCCTTTCGCCGACTCGGAATGGGGAGGAAAGTATGAATAACCAAACCCCTCACGAGTTTATGGATCACACACCACCATGGAAGGAAAGTGTACATGATCTTGTATTATGAGATTCCTATAAGATGTGACTTCATTCTAGTTGATCCAAAGTTTGGCCGCCGCTGTTACACAAGATTGAAATGCCCGAATGAAGAGGTAGAGGAATACGAAACCTTATCCGCCTTTCTGTCGAATCAAGGATGGGCTGAGGCTGATGGAGAACATTTCTGTCCAGAGCATAGACCATGAGCACTAAACCTCCATCTTGTCAAACCTGTCCGTATTACACTCGCCCAGGACCTATATCCGGGGATGGACCAACCAACGCGAAAATCATGTACATAGGTGAAGCGCCAGGTGCACAAGAAGCAGCTCTCGGTAAACCATTCGTGGGTCCAAGCGGCAAGATCCTTCGTGGTTCAGCTAAGAGATCAGGCACGAAAAAGGATGAAGTATTTATTACCAATCTCGTCAAGTGTCATCCTCCCAAGAACGAAAACCCTAGAATCGAGGCGGTCCAAGCGTGTAGTAAGTTCTTAGCCCAAGAATTAAACCTGGTTAAACCCCACACTGTAGTACTCATTGGAGCGTTGCCAACAGCTTCGTTGTTGCGTAAGACTCCAATAACCAAATGGAGAGGAAGTGTGTTCAACGACGCGGATATACTTGGATATACTTGTAGAGTTATTCCATGTTTACACCCTGCGGGCTTGTTGCATAAAGGCCAGATGAAATTATTGCCATTGATTGTAGCGGACCTTCGTAAAGCAAACGAACCAGTTCGCTCACAAGACTTTGCGTGGTCCGAGGCGGAATGGCCTTGCTTTGAAGCTCCTGGAGGGGATAAGGCAATCGACATTGAAACTACCTACGATAAAACCCACTCTGAAATGTTTCGTGTAGGTTTTGGGTTTCCAGATGGAACAACAATGTCCTACACCACTGAATATAGGGAGTTTATTCAGTGCGCCTTAAGAGATACAGATGTTGGAGTGTACCAGAACGGAGCGTTCGACATACGAATCTTACAACGAGAAGGCTACACAGTCCCAACCAAGATTTTTGACACCATGCTAGCCCACCATACAATCAATTCCGAGCTCCCGCACGGATTAGATTCAATCGCCTCGGAATATTTACACATCCAGCAATGGAAACATTTGAGTAGAGAATCACCAGCATTTTACAACTGCATGGATTGTCATACAACTATGATGTTGAAGGCTCCGTTAGAGGCAAAGTTAAAAGAGTACGGGATGGAGTCGATTGCACAGAATGCATTTGATATCATTCCTCATGTGGTTGCAATGCAAGTTCATGGGGTAAAGCGAGATCAAAAGTTAGCAATGAAACTCTATGTCGGTGCGTTGAAGAGGGTAGAAAGATTAGAAACTCAGGTCAAGCCTTATATAACCAATTGGCGGTCATCCAAGCAGTTGATTGAGGTGTTGCTGAAGCTTGGAATCTCTCCACCAAAAAAACGAAGGAAAAAATCCTCTGGCGAGAACTATAGTTCGTACACCGTAGAAGCGGAGGTGTTGGAAGCTCTTGCAGAAAGTCATGACTCGCCCTTTTTGAAAATCATAGTAACCATGCGGAAGTTAGAAAAACTAGCATCCACATACTTTAATCCAAACATAGGTGACTATGCACATTCAGAATTTTTACTTAGAGGAACAAGTACAGGAAGGTTGTCTTCCCGTGAACCCAACCTTCAAAACGTACCTAAAGGAATCTCAAGATCGATCTATGTTCCAACCCATGAAGGATGGGAATTTGCCTCAGCAGACTACAAGCAAATTGAAATGTACATGTCTGCGTGGGATGCAAAAGAACAAAATATTCTAGACGCATTCGCCAATGGATTTGATATTCATAAATTTATTGCTGCAGAGGTGTACAACAAACGAGTGGAGGATGTAACTAATGATGAACGCCAATCAGCGAAGTTTATTGTTTACGGTCTCAACTATGGTCGAGGAGCAGCTAGTATTGCTAAGGCTTATGGAATGCAACTGTCAGCTACTAAAGCTTTCGTCGACCGATATTTTGGACGTTTCGCAAAACTTGCACAAAGACGTAAAGAATATGTCACACATGCTGAAGAACATAACTACGTTGCTACGTATTTTGGAAGACGTCGATGGTTCTTCGACCGAAAGCCAACCGAAATCTATGCCTTCGTCCCCCAAGCAACTGCAGCTGAATATATAAGAATTAATGGGTTATTACGGCTGCCGCAAGAGTTGCCGAAACCAGCAAGATTAGCTATAACCGTACATGATGATGTCGTGGTTGAGTATCCCAAAGAAATGAGAAAGGAAGTAACTGAATGTCTGAAGGACGTAATGGAAAGCCCGCTTATTTCAAAGCTGAAAATTCCGATTTCGATCTCTTACGGCCCAAATTGGGGGAACCTATCTTAGCGGTTGAGATGCCAAGCAGCGTAGCTGGAGAGATAGGGGGTTTGACTGACTTTGATTTTGTCCTCGCGGATCGAATAATCAAGGATGCAGAGTACCTGAACTTCTTCTACAAAGGTCATGACAGGTATTGGTTGCGAATGTTGGATAATGGAATGCACGAAGGAGGAACTCCGTTAGTACCATCTACATTGTTAGATATAGCCACAGAACTACACGCTGATGTAATCATCGGACCGGACTACGAAAATGATTGGAAGCTGACACTAGAACGAACAACTATGTTCAGAACCTATTGGAAAGGTCTAACTGCGATAGTGTTACAAACAGCTTCTGACTGCATTGATACGCCTTTAAACCAGCTGTTATACGCGCATAGATGCGCTATACGCGCTGATTTTAATATAATATGCCTACCGTATAGGATCAGAAAAAAAGTTGCTTTAAACGCATTTCCATTCGCTGAAGGTGTGTGGTATCATTTCTTAGGGTTAAACAACCTAGCTGAACTGGAAGTTATGAAAAACCTTAGTAAAACCAACTCGGTCAGCCTGGATACAGGAAAACCATTCCGGTTAGGCTACGAGGGAATACGAATGGATGTGTGGAAAAGTCTTCCACACAAAGCTCCTTTTCCTTCTGGTGATGTTCAATGGAACGCAACCACACTAACAGACCAACAGAAAGCTCTTATCACATGGAACATCGCAGAAGTCAAAAAACGCCTCCGTTAACTGAACAGCTAGAAGTAGTAAGACAGTTACTTAGCTCGGGAGAACTTAGTACCTGGCTATACGCTGAATGCAAAACCTGGCTACACGAGTACGTTGAGTCTTCCCAACTTACGGCAACTGAACGAAGTGATTTGGTTGCGTTACTTGCATCGGCGCCAAAAACATCTACAGCCTTTCCCTCTCCAGGAGCGTTCCTCAAACTTTGGCCAAAAACCGGATGGTTCTCTCGGTACAGAGAAATGATCGAAAACACCGAAGCCAGTCCGGTTTATCATTTCTTTTGTGCTGCAGTGGTCTTTGGAGCAGCGTTACAAAGACGTGTGGTGTTGCCTAAAATACCGTTTCCAATCTACGGCAACCTTTGTGTGTGCCTAGTTGGTCCAACGGGAATATGTAGAAAAACTTCGGCAACACTTCCTGCGACAGGATTGCTACGTAACATAGATGATGTAACCATGCTAGCGGATCAACTAACACCGCAATCCTTGGTAACGTCGTTGGCGTCAACGCTAGATGCCACAGGATTGATCTACGCTCCAGAATTCGCTGTGTTCCTAGGTAAGCAACGATACATGGAAGGAATCGTTCCGTTACTAACAGCGTTATTTGATTGCCCGGATAAGTGGAAGTCAACTACAATCATGCGGGGTGATTTTGAACTAAGTAACATAGCCGTGGGGTTACTAGCCGCTTCAACTCCAGATTGGCTAGTATCTGCACTCCCCAGAGATGCCTTTGGTGGTGGCTTTATGAGTAGGATTTTATTCATTGTACAAGATACCAAGTATCAAAAAATTCCTTTTCCAGAGCCTCCACCAGCATTGTTGGTTGAACAAGTGCAAAAAGAACTTACCGCAATATCGAAGATAACTGCTACGTTAAGACTTGCCGATGAAACTAAGCAATACTATGCGAAGTGGTATCAAGCAATTCCATCCCTTAAGGGTGATCAACTTGCTGGGTATATGGAACGGAAACCAGACCATGCGTTGAGGTTAACTTTAATCCTAACCCTAGCTGACGATCCAACGGCAAAGGAAATACCGCTTAAATGGTTCAAAGCTGCAGTGGCGATTTTAGATTGGGTCGAAGTGTTTTTTCCAAAATTAATGGAGGCCATTGAATCTACCACCGCAAGTAATGATGAGGATAGGGTCTTGAAGATTTTAACCCGCGCCGAAGATGGCAGGCAAACTCATAGTATTCTACTTCGTAGAAGTCGTATGAGTGCAAAAAATTTCCGTGATGTAATTCGGTCGTTAAAGGAGAAGGGAGTAATACTTGAACAACGCCCCAATGCAATTGAGCATTGGTATAAGTTGAAGGAGTAAGTATGAAACACCACGCAAAGCAGGATCGTGAGGGATGTTGGGGTGTTGAGGATGAAAATGGCTATCGTGTGTGCGATCTTGAAGAGGGAAAGCCCACTGAATTCATAGCTCGGCTCGTTGCTAATGTATGTGATGAGGTTGATCGACTGGCAACAACGCGAAGCACCTTAGAGACGGGATAGAAATATGATCATCTGGGAAGCAATAGTAACCGATGATGTGTTACTGGAACTATACTCTTCGCGAGGAATAGAACCATTGGCCAAGTATCTAGGTGTGTCTAGGAATACATTACGAAAGAAACTAGTATCTTTAGGTGTTACTTTTCGTAATCGTGGAGGTGCTAATTTCGCTGGAAAGGAGCATTGTAAATTGGAAGGGATATTGCTACGCGAGATTGAAGATAAAGGTGCAGAAGTTATAGCGGAGATACGGCATGTGGATGTGTCGTTGGTGTATAAGTTGAAACGGAGGTTACAAAGTGAAACTTGAAACCTGGTGTAAGTCCGTGATAGATCCAATTGCAGACGCGGGAGACCGATATGCAAATTGTATAGCATTCATAGTGTTACTTTTCGCTGTTGCATTCTTTTCAACCTTCTTGTATGTAGTAGTAGAGGCTATTTTTCTTTAACCTATGGGAAGCCAAACAACCTTCGCATAGCCTCCGCGGTATTGGGTTCGGTAATTGCTCGTTGCGCATCCCGATAAGCGTTACTGC
>SDBV01013538.1_pt1 | contig 10374 bp, 11 predicted proteins | sample 2277081 | NCBI WGS metagenome assembly SDBV01 (sample SAMN10402039, study PRJNA504765) | marine sediment metagenome | isolation source: marine sediment core GS10_PC15, 223 cmbsf | place: Arctic Ocean: Southern Knipovich Ridge | collected 2010
CAAGGATTTCCAGCAGGAAATTGATGTATATCCCGGTTAGACATACATAAACTACCCATAGAACAGAATAATATCGAACTATGATATGCATGTTGTAGTTCATTAAGCTCTCGCCCAATTGCAATATATCTCTTTCGCTGGGAAGGAGTCATAGGTTTCTTGCTTAAATATTGACTCCTAATTCGTATATTGTGTTTGATTTTAGAAGAAACGCTTAAATAACAAATTGTCCTAAATTGTGTCCTTATTTGCCTTAATTTTAAACTATCTATCCGGATAACTTTCCATTTTTTTGATTGCATTATTATAATTATTATAAAATATTATTAATAAAAATTTTACTCTAAATATTAATATAGTATTGGATAAATGTTATTTTTGACATATTCTGTGTAGTACCAATCCCAGAAATCTTTATGAGTAACATCCTCTTCATTAAGATATTTAATCATTTTAAAAAGAGTTGGAACATAACGAGCTTGCCAAAATTGGCTATATTCTTTTATAAACCATTGTTCGTCACTCCCTGTAGTCTTTTCTATCTCTTTTTTATCAATATATCTATCAATCCATTGCTCTAAAATTATTGGATTAAATTCGTTCCAAATCCGAATTTGATCTCTCCCACCTATTCTCTCGGTTCTGCCATTAAATTCAGCCATTAATGAAGTCCTATAATTTGTTGAAGAGTCATACTTACGTTGAATTATTTCATATAAATGTTTAACGCGTTTTCTTGCAAGCTCGTTATCAACACTATATCCATAAAAATTATTACCTAATTTATATTTGGCATGTAAACTAAAATGGGTAGTACTATCAATTGGAATCAATTTCATTTTAAAATCTATGTTTCTACGTTCTAAATCGACTGAAAAAATAGAATAATAAGATTTATCTCTATCTGGATGATGTCGGGAAGCGCCAAAACGTTCACGATCTGGAAAGAATTGCTGAGTTAGCACATCTAATCCTAAAGTAATACCCAACATTTCTGATAATTGCAAAACCATAAATTCTTCATGAAAAAAGAACTCATTGTAGTCAAAACTAAGATGGGGATGATAAATTTTTATATATCTGTCTAAGGAATCTTTAGCAATTTTCCCCTCGGGGGTTAAACTTAGACCTGTAGACTTAAGAATATCGTTCCTAAGCTTCTCTATAGTGCTTCTGCCGAATCTATGCCCACTTTTTAGGTTTCCCGCTAGATAATTCCGAGCTTGTTTTTGTCCTAAATCCTTAGATTTTCTTAATTCCTCGCTTAATTCATAAAATTTATAGAGTTGATCATAAGGAACAGGATGAGTTTATCATGCAAAATTTAGTTTAACAAAATTTTATTAAATCTCAATAAAACTTCTATTTCTTTTATTAAAACTTGCTAGTTGATTATATCCAATAGCTTTTAAATCTTTAATTATTTTTTTAAATTCATTTGCGATTTCCTTAGGATCGTGCGCATCTGAACCTAAAATAATGGGAATATCAAGATTATACATTTCCTTTATAATTTCGATACTTGGGTATTGTTCTTTAGCATCCTTTCTAAGCCCAGCTGTATTAATTTCCATCACTAAATCTCTTTTTTTGATGAGACTTAGAGTTTTCATTACTTCATTGAACACTTTCTCTCTGTTACTAGGCTTATGATTAAACTTTTTAGGCAAATCAAAATGCCCTATAATATCTAAATCAAATTCCTGTGATAAAAGCATTTTTTGTTCCGTTAAGTAGTATTGTAAGTATACTTTATCTGGACCATAAAATTCGTAATCATCAAGGAACCTGCGATCATCAAATCCCCATGAACCTCTGTCATCTTGAAAATCTAAAGTATGAATTGACCCTAAAATATAATCTAATCGATATTTTATTTTATTCAAATGTTCATTTAAAGCTTTCTCTTGATTCTCAAAGAAATCTATTTCAAAGGCAATTTTGACATCGATTTGATCAATATATTTCTCTTTTAAATTCTCTGTGGTTGATAGATAATCCTCAATTTCCTCTAAAGTTATTGCATATTCTTGGAATGGAATCCGATCAATTTTTTTAAGGAATTCATAAGGGAAATGGTCGCTTATACCGATTGTGCTTAATTTTAGATATATTGCTTTTTTGATATAATCTTCGATTGTTCCAGTGGCATGATGGCACTGTTCATTATGAGTATGCCAATCCTCTAATTTCATTCTACACTAAAAAGTAAATAAAATAAGATAAAATTTATTATTTTAAAATATAGAAGTGGTTAATATATGGATTTTCAAGACAAACAATATGACGGACTGTATGAAATTTCTGTGAAGTTGAAATTCATATTGAAGGATTAATATTTAAGGGTTTATTGTATTTTCCGCCTGCTAATTACAAAAAACCCTATCCGATAATTGTATTCTTTCATGGATTTCCACAATTGTTCACATTAAATGAAATCGTAAAAAAATATAGATTTCTATTAGAACTAGGTTTTTCATTTTTAGTTTTTAATTTCAGAGGGTATAGATATAGCGAGGGTAAAATATCGATTAAATCCCAAGTTTCAGATGGTATTAAAATTGTAGAATTTGTAGAAAAGATGGTCAAGAAAAATATTTTTGATTCGAAAAATATTAATATCTTAGCCCATAACTTTGGGGCGTTTATAGCATTAATAGTATGTACCAAAATTAAAATAATAAATAAACTTGTATTATTAAGTCCAATAATAGACCTAAAAAGACATGTAAATCATGATGATTTTCCTAAAGTCATTGAATATCTTAATCGTTTCCTGCCGGGAAATGTTAAAGGAATTGAAGATGTTGATAAATTCATTGAAATGACACAAAGAGAGTTATCTAAGAAGAAGTTTCAAATCGAGAGAGCTATCAAGAATTTACGAACTAATAAGCTTAAAATCATTATTGGGGAATTGGATAAAGTGACTCCGTTATCTGAAATAAATGAGATAATTCAAAAATCTAATGTTAAACCAGAATTGGCTATTATTGAAGGTATGAGTCACGATGATTGTGTAGAAGATGAAGATGTGGATAAATTAAATAAAGAAATTAAAATTTTTTTTGAAAACGATTAAAGCATCCTTCTTTTTTCTTCTTCTTTTATTTCTTTTTTATGATCTTTTCGTTCTTTAAGAGATAAGTTCTTATCTTTACGTTTGATATATAACTCTTCATATTTAGCCCTTGTTTCTTCAACATCTTCAACATGCCCTAATACATCTTCAAGTCCGTCCTCGAAAAACCTATTTTTTTTGAATTTTACTGCTGGAATGCCGAGATAAATCCAATTTTCCTCCAATTCCTGCCCAACAATAGTAACTGAATTAGCCGCTAAAACGCTATTCTTTCCTATATGAGTGCCCGGCATGACAACTGCATGAGCTCCTATTCTTACGTTATCATCAATAATTGTTTTTCTTATAATTAAAAGATTTCCAACAATTACAGAAGATTGAACAATACTCCCCTGTCCTACAACAACATTCTCACCAAATTCTATAAACTCCACATCAACCCATCCTTCAAATAGAGAATTACTGAATGTAGTTTTGACTCCAAAAATTTTAAAACAAATATTATCTAAAAATGGAAAAGGAAATTTGTGTGCAAGCCAAACTGGCCATCTTTTTATTGTATTTCGAAGGCTCCAATATCTATAATCTCGATCTGAAGGATCTCTTAGAAATGTACCCACTTTGGGTTTATGAAAAGCATTAACAATAATTAGTAAAATTTTAGCGAAAAAAAGCGATGTAAAAACCATGGTTATATACATTAAAAAAACTAAAAGCGGAAGAAAAATATAAAAATGAACGGGTCTCACAGGATCATATAACCACTGCCAGTAAAACCAATATTCTAATAAGACTGGAATCATTGAAATCCACATTAGAAATATATAGAAGATAAGATATCTTTTTTTGACTAACACTGTTGAACAAAACGGCCCTACTCGCATCGAGGTCGGAACAGACATTTTCCTAATTCTCCTCTGACATTCTTTTATTCCTCGATTTTAAATTTAATTCTTTTTTTTTATCCTCATCAATATTGACTTCTTGTTCAATGTATATGACTTCTTCATCATCAACACTTGTTTTTGCCATTGATGTTACATAAGTAAGTTTGTTTGGCTTTAATTTTTTTGCTGGAATTCCAAAATAAATCATTTCAGGCTCCAATACTTGGTTTAGTATTGTTGAAGATATTGCACCTAAAAGAGAATCTTTTCCCGTGATAGTGCCAGGTGCAACACACGTTAATCCACCAATTACTGTATAATCGTCAAGAATCACCTTTTTTATTATTAGATATTTCCCAACTACCATCGAAGACATCACCACTGCTCCCTGTCCAACCAAAACTCGACGTCCAAAATTTATAAATTCTAGATCACACCATGAATCAAGTAGATGACTTGAAGAATCTATGTTCATTCCAAACCATCGAAAAGCTAACGTATCCATCCAGGGAAACGGACAATTTCTAATTAGCCACAACACTAATTTTTTTAATTCGGTACGAAGACACCAGAATTCGAAATCAGGGTCTCCAATTTCAGCTTTAAAAATACCTTCTTTAGGTTTATGAATTAAATTAATTAAAATTAAAAACAATTTACTCAAAAAGATACATCCTAAAATAAATAGAAAAAACATAAAAAATATTGCAAATGGAAGAAATATCAATGTAGAGACCCAAGGATCCCAGTTTTCTTGAATTGGAGGATGGTTTTTAGTCCATTCGTACCAATATGTGGCTACAAGTATCCCACTAACCCAGAAAATCGGGATATATACAGCTAAGAACTTAATATTTACTCTGCTAACTGCACTGCTAGTAACGAAATCAATGGCAAAATCATCTTCTTTCTTTACGTTATTTTCACTCAATTTCTAAAGCCTCATTTTTTTCCTTTTTTTTTCTGTCGTTGTTGGGCAACACTTAATTTTCTATCTCTTTCCATATCTTCTTCGGTTATTTTTAAAAAATTCATAATTTTTCTGCGAAATATCTTTCGAGAAGGAATTCCCCAATAATAATTATTTCCTTTTGTTATTTGATGCTTTCCGAAGCCTCCTAAAGGCAATATATATGAATTATCTTTCACATCACATCCAGGACCAACAATGTTAAATGCGGCACATGTGACATTATTACCAATCTTAACTTCAAAATAAGGGATTCTACCGAATATTCCTTCCACTAAATGGCTACAAATGGCTGAATTGACTCCAATATAACAGTTCTCGCCAATATCGATAAATTTATCACCAACAATTTCTTCTTCGATTGTAGTTCCTTTTCCTATTTTATTCGAGCCAACGAAATTATAAAACCAGTTACTTAGCCATGGGAACATTCCTTTGGTAAACGCGTTCTTTCCATACTTAATCATAAAAGAACGAATATGATAGTAATTTAACGTGTTGCTAGGTATATTTCTGATAATTATTCCGTTTTTAGTTGGACACATTCTTTCAGTAAATCTCCAGCACAATCTCGTTACTAATCCAATCATAAATAGATGTAAAAGATAACAAATAATAGCAACTATAGGAAAAAATATTAATGCTAACAATGGTTCTATTTCAGTAAAAATGGAAAAAAACTTTGTAGTGTTTAAGAAAAGAGGTTCAAAAATTAAGAGATAATATAGTAGATATATTGTTCCTGGAAGTAAAAATGAGAAAAAATAAATAAGAGCAAAAAAAAATAAATACAAATGATATTGGAATTCAACCTCTTGTTTTTCAATATCTTTATCCGAATCCGATGATACACTCTCGTTTATTTTAGTATCCATATTACTTAATTTTTTATTATATTTTTCTTTTAAAGTTTATCATAATAATAATAAATATTTGTTAGGATTGAAAGTAAGATATATTTTTTTAAAATTACTTTAATTTAATATTTTATTTTTATTTAACAATATTTATTTATTAATATATGCTCAAATTTGTTTATAGGAAGCTTAATTATGAGATATGAATGTAAAAATTGCGGTGGTTTATGTTGTCAAAACACAGAAATGATCTTATCTAAAAAGGACATCATTTTGATTATAAAAAATTTTTCAAAAAGAATAAGGCAGGAAGATTTTACGTTTCAAAACAATGATTTTTTTCAATTGAAAAACGTTGAAAGTCATTGTTTTTTTTTAAATAACACAACTAAAATGTGCAATATTTATGAATTTCGTCCTTATGGTTGTCGGTTCTATCCTATGATTTATGATGATAAAAAGAGATTATGCCTTCTTGATAATGATTGCCCAAGAACTCACTTATTTTATCAATCTAGTCAAGTATTTAAGAAAACATGTAAAAAAGTTAAGAATTTTTTAAGGGAACAAATAAAAATTGATGCTTAATCTTTAAAACTATTACCTATAGTAAAAAAAAATATATATCATTTATTTTGTTCCATGTATCCCTTTATATAATCATAAACTTGATCGGCGCCGTGAAATATCCCAAAATGCCCTTCACATAAAATATCTGCTTTCAAATCTAACAGCTTTTGCATAGATTTTTGATAATCAATTAAATTTGAGCCAAAACTCCTCATAAATGGACCATGGATATCCTGTCCAAATAAGATTTTCATATCTTCTACTACGACTAAGATGGAAATTGATCCTGGAGTGTGTCCTGGAGTATGAATACATTGGAATTCATAGGAACCAAAATTAAGAACCTCAAGATCCCCTTTTAATCTTTTTTCTAATTTTACAGGTCGATAATTTACCCCATACCATTTTGCTGCTGTTTTAGAATCATGTCCTCTTTCTTCTATTGGATCGGCATCCAAGTCATGTCCATAAAACTTAACATTTTTATTAAAATCTTTTAGTACCGCACAAGCTCCAGTATGATCAATATGAAAATGAGTCAAAATGCAATGTTTAATATCCATTGGATTCAAATCAGCTTTTTTTATCTTTTTTATCATATCTAAACTCATCCCTGCGTCAATTAAAACTAATCCATCGTCGCTTTGAGTATTGACCAAATATACAGAACAACCGGAATCACCAATATGAAACACATTTTTAAAAACTTCTCGCATGTATTATACACCCTTTTTACTTTAATTTAGGTAATGTTTCAATATGTCTATTTATTATCTAAATAATATCGTTTATAAAGTAAGATGGTAGTTACTGCTGCTACTGCTGTAGAAAATAGGATATCAGAAGCATAATGATCTCCAGTGACGATTCTTGAGACTCCTAAAAATAAGCCAAAACCAATAATTAGTATCGATATTATTATTCTAACCGGATCTTTCCATTCTCTCTCTCTAACTATAATTAATAGAGGCAAACACATGAATCCCATAGCCGTATGACCTGAAGGAAATGAAGAATTACCTTTTAAACCACTAATAGGTCCTGGTGGCAAAAACCATGGAGTATAATTTGAATAACCTGATGACAAATCATTAAATCTAACTCTTCCACATATTATTTTCGTTATCTGAACAAAGATTAAAGGATTTATGATTGCTAGTAATAAAATTACAATCGCTATGGTTTTATATTCCTTTAAGTCATTTTCACGTGTAATAAATAAAAATATTAAAAGAGGAATTGTAATACCCGCTCCCAAAGTTATAAACCATATATTCCAGAAGACTATTGCTATAACTAAAATTACTATTCCAATAATAAGTAGTACATATGAAGCAATTTTTTGCTTCCTTATATCATCTTTAGAACTTCCAATTATTATGCCAACAGCAATTGCAATAATGCCATAACCGGGGCCTTCCCCATAATGTTTTCCAATATTCGCCCAAATCGACTCTCGGTTCAAAAGTGCTTTTGAAATCTCTAAATCTGTGAAAGCAAATATTATAGCTAAAATTATCCATGCTATTATAACAAAAATCAAAAGTTTTAGAATAAATGATTCTTTTAAACTATTATTCATAATTTTACACGCTAAATTTTATTTAATGAAAATAATAAAAATAATTTTTATAGAAATTTAAATTACCTATATTACTTAATATTTACTCTAAAGTTGGATTATATGACTAAAAGCACTGAAAAAGAGCAAAAAGAATCGTTTTCGGAAAAATTAAAAAATTATATAAAAAACCTTTTCGATTTCTCTGAATATGATAAGAAGACACTTCTCTTCATAGGGTTTTTTTTATTTCTGGTAATAATTTCCATTGGATTACTCTACTACATTTATTTTGTTGATGAAACTTTTTTATTTAGACTGGTTATAGAATTGTTTGTTAATCCCATAATATTATTGGGAATCTTTGGAATTCTATTATTTCTTTTAATTATGGCATTACAGGGCTTAATTGTGCCTATTCCCTCGGAAATTGTACTTTTAGCTGCAGGGATGGTATGGGGTTGGTTTTGGGGCGGATTAATTGGCGTGGCGGGCTCTATGTTAGCAGCTATATTATGTTATTATGTAAGTAAAAAGGGAGGCCGACCGATAGCTGAGAAACTCATTGGTGAAAACGCTCTGGAGATGGCAGATGATTTAATTGAAGAACATGGGATGTTCGCTATTATATTAGTAAGAAGTATACCCTTTATAAGTTTTGACGCCATTTCCTACACAGCAGGTTTAGTCGATATGGATATTAAAAAATATTCAATCGGCACCCTTATCGGATCATTTCCAAGAGCGTTTTTTTACTCTTTTCTTGGTTCTATTTTGATTCAACATGAACCTGGGCAGACAATTAAACTAAAAGATATACCATTAGAAGAAATAGAAGAATTATCTCAAATTTTCAATTTGCTTTTAGCGATTGTTTTAGTAATCTTAGTGATTGTTTTTGGTTTATATTATTTGCAAGGAAAAATGTATGAAAAAAAGAGATTTGAAGGTAAATATCTATCAAACGTAAAACAACTAATGAGAGAAAATACTCAAATCAAGATTAAACGTGTAAGAAAAGCAATTCTGATGGACGAGGAGTTATTTAAAACAAAAATTATAGAGTGGTCAAGTAATTATGACTTTAAAATCGAAGAGGGAGTAATGCACATAAACAAGGACACACTTTCTGAATTTGAGAAAACTTTAGACGGACAATTAGCTGAAATGATAAGATTAAGAGAAGAAGCAAACAAAAAAACTAAAAAAGAAGGATAAAATAAATTTTATTTTTATTATATTCCAAGATGTTCCAATTTTTCTTTGGTAGCCCAACCAGCCTCCCAGTCCCAACCTCATTTTTAGTAGTATGCTATTAGATTATCCTCTAACTCAAGTTTTTAAAGAGCAGTTCCACTGTTTTCTAAGGTTAAGCTCATTATTTTTGGTAATGAATTGTCTTCTCTTGTCACAGGTCCATGTCTGAAGTAAAAGATTAAGAGTATCTTTTTTTGTTCATAGACGAAAAACTTTGAATTTTTCAAAAAGATTTTTATAGGGTAATTATTTTGTATAAGAAGATGTACCTACACTATAATTATAATCAAATTTTACACGAAAGCATAGTGGAAGATTTAATCTGGTTTGAATTAGAATTTGATTTTATGTTTAAAAATAAAACTGACAAATATAATAATCAAGAATTAGATTTGGGCAATCAAATTCTAAATAAAATGACTGAAACAATTGATTTATTACACGACGAAAAGTTACTAAATAGTTTTACTGATATTTTAACTAATATTGAAAGAAAATATCCTGTATTTTTTTAAATGAATAATTTTTTTTTGATTCTATTTTATAAAAAACCATATTTAAGTATTTACTTTTTTTATAATAAATAATAGATTAATAACAGAAAGAAGCTATAGAAAATCACTTCATACTTACATATTTTGAATTGACCTTAAATAATGGTAGGTTTATCAAAAAATTGAAACGGATAATTATTGTTCATTGGAATAAAAGTATCGGACCAGAGCCTATAATTCAATATCCTCCCGAAAAAATATATCCTTCTAAAGATTTATTCCTAAAAATTTGGGCCTTTCACGAATTGGATAAAGAATCTTCAATGATTGAGTATATTCCAGAAAAATCACAGTTAAATAACGAACAATATATCTCTCTTATTCAAAAATTTGAAGGTGAAATTTACTTTTTAATTATTGCATACGATCAAGAGAGTAAAATCAAAATTACTGTTAAAGATTATCCGGACATTTTAGCAATAGTAAGCAAAAATCTAATTGAATTAATAAATACTAATAAAATTACAAGGGCTATTTCTGAAGCCTTTAATACATTAAAAAATTATTCAAAGCTTGAAAAAGAAGAAAATCTATTGAATTTCTTTAAAGAAAAAATAAAATATACAATTTTAAAGATTTTGCAGGAGGGGGTTATCTCTAAATTGAAATTGAATGAAATATTAAGGAATGAATATG
>SDBV01013539.1_pt1 | contig 10374 bp, 5 predicted proteins | sample 2277081 | NCBI WGS metagenome assembly SDBV01 (sample SAMN10402039, study PRJNA504765) | marine sediment metagenome | isolation source: marine sediment core GS10_PC15, 223 cmbsf | place: Arctic Ocean: Southern Knipovich Ridge | collected 2010
AACGGTTAATTGCAATTATGGAGTTATTAAAGGAGAAAAAGATTTTTGAAAGTGAAGAAGATTTTCAATTAATTAAACCGAAAAAGGCTACTTTAGATCAAATTAAATACGTCCACAATGAGAGTCTGATTAAAGATGTTATAGAAATAAGTGAATTAGCCGAAAAAACCGGACATATTCAAAATCTAGATATGGATACATCCGTGTCAGCTAAGACGTATGAGGCTTCATTATATTCAGTTGGCGGTAATCTACAAGCTGTAGATGATATTTTAAGTGGGAAATTTAAAAATGCTTTCGCATTAGTACGCCCACCTGGACATCATTCTAATTCCAATAGATGTGCAGGTTTCTGTATTTTCAATAATGTGGCTATTGCTGCAGAGTATCTATTTCGAGAAAAAAATGTAAATAAAGTGGCAATTATTGATTTTGACGCTCATCACGGCAATGGAACACAAGATATCTTTTACAATGGTTCTAAATCAGAAAATGGGGAGTTAGTGATGTTTAACTCTCATCAAGATGGCAGAACTCTATATCCAGGATCAGGATCCATTGGAGAAATAGGATCGGGTAAAGGAAAGGGGAAAATTATCAATTATCCCATGCCACCTCGAGCAGCTGATGATGCTATTTTAATATTTTCAAATGAAATTTTAATACCAATATTAAGTGAGTTTAAACCAGACTTCATTCTAATTTCCGCCGGCTTTGACACTCATTGGACGGATGAATTAACTGGATTAGGATGGACTTATCAAGCACCTGCAAATTATCTAAAAAAAATATATGAATTTGCTAATGAATATACTCAAGGAAGAATATTAATAACTTTAGAGGGCGGATACCAATTTTATAAGCAAGCCAGAGCTGTTTACAATTGTTTAAAGGTGCTCAATGATGATAATAACCTTATCGAAGAAGAAGAAAGAAAATCAGACAAAGATCTGTTAAATTATATTAATAAAAAATTGATTCCAGCAATAAAAGATAATTTGAAGCCGTATTGGAGCTGTTTTTGAGTGTTATGGACTAATTTTAATATTTATCTAATCTAAACGAATAAAACATAAATGAATCATTTCAAGCTATGGCAAAGTGGTTAATTTATCTATAATTATATTAACTTGCCTAATAACCTTCGAATTATTTATAAAAAATTGGCAATTTCTATAAAATTCCAAAATTTATGATAATTTTCAATCTTTCCCGTAGAGGAAAGACCAGCCCTAAGGTTATTAGGCTGTTCGCTCGTCACCAAGTTCAAGACATCCTTCACCAATAATGATATTCTCACTATTTCCGAAGTCTTGAAGGAAGTTATCCCGCTGTGCTTGAAGAAATCGTAAATTTGAGACCATTTATAGTAGGGACTGCCCTTTTTCAAACGGGGTTCTATTATATCCCCGACATGTGAGAGCAACCACTTATAAATGACAGGAATCTCTTCCTTAAATCCTAAACCTCTTCGAGCAATCACATAACTTGCCAATACATGAGTAGATAAGTTATATGAGCGTGAGTATTTATATTTTCCAATTAAAGAAGTATATGCGGGGTGAACTTTTCTAATCGCTATACTTCTCTTTAAACATTTACGTTCCAATAAATCCAATGCGGTAGTTCTAAAATTGCTTAACTTTCTGTTTAATACTTTGTTATAGGAGAATTCTTGATCAAAAGATAGATCTTCAATTACTAAACCTTTGTTCTTATTAATACAATAATTAATAACTTTATCCATCTTGAAACTAATATAATTTTTTCTACATTTCTTTCTTAGTGTGTGTAAATTTCTAAACGATATTTGATGATAACTCTTTAAATTCCCATTCTTATCAACATGAGAAAGAGATACAAAATCATAATTAAAATCAAGTCCAATTGCTCCGTTTTTAAAATTGTATCTTATTTCTGCTTCGGGAATATCATAGGAGATATGAGCAAAATATCGTAATTCTCCTTTTATCATCTCTCTCTTAATTGTACCCATATATTTCTCAGCATTAAGAATTTCATTAAACCATTTGTCTTGTGAATCATTAACAGTAAATGGGACAAAGAGATATTTTTTCTCTTTTTCTCTATGAAAAGACTTAATTCTAATGGTTTGATTGGGAAAGACTTTAATTCCATGATTTACAGTACTGTATTGTTTTTTTCCTTCACATCTAAATGAAGAATCCCGTTGTATTGTAAACTCTTCCCTGCTCATATTACCTTTAATTCTTTCTCTAAAACATCGTTTCGTTCCAAATACATTAGGTTTAAGTTTTAAATTGGTGAGCGTATTCTGGATGGATGATAATCGAGCATAAAGCCCTTTTAATCGTCTATCTCTTTTATTTACAGATTTTATGAAGTCAATCTTATTCTTGATTTCTATAAGTTGATTCTTCATGTATCTTTTTCGTTTTTTTAGCCAAGTATCCTGTTGTTTCAATCTTGTTTGATTGTCTTTTTTAATTGTGTTAACATAGGGGTTGTTTTTACAAATTCTCATTAATTTTGCATGAATTTTACTGTCTAATTCATCCTTCGCACTCTTATTTTTTGAAAAGAAAACCTGTTTTTCTTCAAAGAGTAATTTATATCCGATTCGCCTTACCCTATTATAGATTGTGAAGATTTCATGCAGTTACCTTTCTTGTGAGGCTGTAGGATGCAACCGAAAGATTATCGTTTGTTTGTTTCTCTTATCTTTCAAAAATTCACCTAATAGGTATGTAAAATATAAGTATTTAAACAAAAATTTAAAAGAAAAGAGAGAAGTGATTTTTTTGAATTTTATAGAAATTTATAAATATTTATAAAATTTTAACGAACAGTTGAAATAATATTTAAATTAATATTTATATTAATAAATTAAAAAAAAAGTAATTAGGAGAATAAAATGTCAGATGAAAATGAAAAGGATAATGATGAAGAGGAAAAAAATGATATTCCTCCATTTACTCCACCTCCCAAAATGCCACCACCTATGACTCAACCGCCACCTATGACTCAACCACCACCTATGACTCAACCACCACCTATGACCCAACCACCACCTATGACCCAACCACCACCTATGACTCAACCACCACCTGTGGATCAACCATCACCTATGACTCAACCACCACCTATGACTCAACCACCACCTGTGGATCAACCATCACCTATAACTCAACCGCCACCTTCTCCAGACTATGATTCAACACCGTCTATACAACCTTCGCAATCAAATATTCCTCCAACCCTCCCAGTTCTCTCCAGTCCTTCACAAGAAGAATATGACCAGTTACTAAGTCAAATTAAAGAAAAAGAAATAAAAATAGACCAATTAAAAAGTCAGAGTAATGAACTAAATGATCAAGCCTCAAATTTAAATAATATTCTTTTAGAAAAGGATAATCAAATAAACTCTCTTCAGTCCTCAGTAGAAAGTTATCAAAATCAAAAAAGTCAATTTGACAACGAAAAAACTCAATTAGAAGGGCAAATTCAATCTTTACAACAACAACTTCAGCAGGTTCAAGAACAGAATGATACAATACAACAACAAAATGTATCATTACAACAACAAGTTAATCCTTTACAGCAACAAGTTACAACTTTGCAAGAAGAAATTGCTTATAAAGAAAAACGCATACAAGAATTAAAAGAACCGAAAGCAGTTATGCCTTCTACTCTGTCTCAACAAAGTTTACCTTCTCAAGCTACCAATTATGGAGATGCGGCCGTTGGTTCATCTTCGGATACCGGGTTTGGTTCAACCTCTGTTTCTAACATTGGAATAACTACTGGAAGGAGAAGTTGTCCAAATTGTGGTGCTACTGGATTCGCAATAAAAGAAGTCGAAGATAAGAGTAAAATTGTTTCTTACATTCCAAAACCAATATATGCTAAAAAAAGTCTCTGTACGAAATGTGGGTATGAATTTTAAGATATTTTTTTTTCTCTTTAAAATAGCCTTTCTAACCAAGGATTTGTATCTTTAGATTAATCTCTCTTTAGTTTGTGATATAATAAAAATTAATTATCCGAATTTCTATTCTACTAGAAAAAAATAATTATAAATATCAAATTTGTTTTTAATATTCTAACTTTAAAATTCTCATTAGTTTTATCATTTTTTTAACATTTATGTCTGAATTAAGAGAAGATTTATTAGCTCCTACTTTAACCAAAAAAAGAGTTATTGCGGTTATCATTGTTGCTGTACTGTTAGTTTCGTTATTAGCAACATCTACTTATTTTATTAGTTTAATATTTGATTCTCAAAGAGATGATCCGAGTAAAGAGTTAAGCGATGCTGAGTATGACGATTTAAAACTTGTATTTGTTAAACCGCCCTTTGATTGGGATGATATAGATTTAAGTGACGAAGAGATGGAAGCCCTTGCAGAAATGTTCGATGGAAATGTAGATAATTTAGATTTACCAGCTTACGCAGCTCTAATAGCAGCACTTTTAGGATCTGAAGTAGAAGTGTTTAGAATTTATAATTATTCATCTATTAATGCTCTTGAGGACGTTCTTTGGCGTCAAGAATGCTTTGACGTTTATAACGGTCAAAGTTGGGATACATCTTCCATTATTGAACCATATGATTTTTATTCGATTGATGATTATAATAGTTATTATTCTTCTCAAGATAAAGTGAGGATCCAAACAGTGTTATCTGTAAATCCAGGTCCTAACTCTCTTGTTTTAAGAAATCAGTTTCCTATCCCGTATATTATTGACGAAACTTTATCTTCACCGAATTTAGATTATAGTCAACTCTATAAAAACGATCTAGATTCCGCTTCGATTAACCTATACTATAGTAACGGTGGGGATGTTAACATGAGCTACGAAACTTTTGGACAGTATATTCGAACAGACAGCGAAGTTAACAGTACCTCCTTAGACGAGAATGATATCGATCAGCTTATTACAAATAGGTTCTTGCAGCTTCCGACTAATTATATTAGCGGTAATTCTTTTGTTCAAACTCATTACAATATTTTAAATGCGATCATCAACGACGGAGATAATGTTTTTACCGTTGCAGATAAAATAAGAAATTATCTTGAGACAAATTTTATTTTCAGTGTAGAACCAACTTTAAACGATCCTATACAACCTGGAGAAGATATAGTCAACAGATTTCTCGAAAATGGTGGAGGTGTATGGTCAGATTTTGCTTCTGCTTTTTGTGTTTTTGCTAGGGCTTTCGGAGTTCCGAGTAGGTTTATAGATGGATTTAATGGTTTAAACATCACAGAATTATTAGATGGAGTCAATCCCTATGCAGTTGTAAAATATAAAAATATTTACAATTGGGCAGAAATATTCGTACCAACAGCGGGCGGTGGTAATTGGGTACAAATGGATATATATCCGACAAATGAAATTCTATTCAATATCACACTAACTTCAAACGCTACTCAAAACATGGGTAGAAACGAATATGTGAACTTTACAGCAGAGTTGACATCCGCTTCACAAACAGTTGACGGAAGAAATATTGTATTCACAGACCAAATAACGGGAGACACAAAATTCGCAACCACAGATTCAAATGGAATAGCTAATATAACTTATGAAATCGACCAAAACCAAGTAATAGGTCCTCATAATATAGTAGCATCATACATATCAATCAGTTCTAATCCTATTAGTTACATAGTATACGGACCAGTTGAAGTTGTTATAACTAGCATTATTCCGCAAGAGGTTAACGTATCCCATGCAATTCCAGATAAAGTTAACATACAAGGGTACGTCAGAGATCCCGTATACAAAGATTATGTTAAATTTGCATACGTTGAATTTATATTATTTGAGAAAGGCACCAGCACTAAAGTCACTAACGCATTAATTCCATCTCTTGCGAACACATTGGATAACGGTCTTTTCGGCGAGGACATAATAGTAGATAAAAACACAAATCCGGGATCTTATGAGATAAGAGTAGATTTCAACGGAAGTTGGGTTGGTTTTAGCACATTACTTGTTTCGAATTCTAGTAATAGAGTCGACTTTAATGTAACAAAAGAGATCAACTTTAACTTTAAATTATCCATAGACGGAATTCAAACGAATGAAGACAATCCTTGGGCTCCAATGACATTGAATTATTTCAAAAACGGTGATTTCATAAATCTATCCACAAACGTTAAAGATATAAATGGATCTGTTGTTTCTGGTGAAGAGGTTAAATTCTACGACTTTACTAACGGAGATGTTATGATAGGAAGTGCCTTTACAGATATTGAAGGAAATGCTTCTATATTATATAACGTTGGTATATCAAATAAATCAGGTCCAACTTTAGTATACGCTAAAATTGGAAAAGATGAGAGTTATTCCTATTACGTTTTTAACGAATCTATTAATTTCGATTTTATTTCAGGTCCTATTCCACGAGAGATAAATTCAGATAGTACACCTCCAAACACGTTCGGAATTAATTTTAGATTAGTCGATAATTCTGGAAATCCGATTAATTTTTCAAGAGTTAATTTAGAAATGTGGACTGGAGTCGATCTTTCAAATTTACTGGTTCCTTCTTATCCAGAATATTTCAGTTCATCTAACGAATTCTTTTTATCGGGTATCGGAGTGTCAAGTTTAACTCCCGTCGGTAATTACTCGTTACTATTATCATTCAAAGGAGTTTTTGACTATAGTTCTAATCCATATTATCCCCACTACTTTAGCGAAGGAGAAGTTCTATTATACTCTAATTATGCCATCACAAATCAGTTGAAAGTTGTCGATCCACAAGACGTATCGATTATATTCAAAATAGACGGTAATCACGCACTTGATACATTTGATACTTATGATAACAATAACTTCTGGACTTCTTACAATTCAGGTCAAAATATCACATTCGAAGTTTGGATAAATCAAAGCGGAGACTACGCCGATGCAAATTCAATAGTGCGTGTGATGGATTCTTATACAGGATTGGAATTAGGAAGTTATAATTTTAAAGCATCTGATAACGGTTACCATAAATTCTTAATAAACACTTCTGATCCGATTCAAATGCACAGTGGGTTGCATTTGATTAAAATAGCTTTCGAAAATCCAGTAGGAAATCCTTTAATCACCGAAAATAGTACTTATGTTTATATAAACGAGTCATTCGTTATATCTTCATCATCTAACGATTATGAAGTTTTGAGAAATAATGATGTATTTACAATTTCCGGAGACATTTCTAACGGTACAGAAAAGTTAAGAGGTGTAAATGTTACACTATCAATATTTAACAGTTCTTTTGTAGACGCATCAAATGATTTTATATTTAATCTTTACGACATTACAGCAAGTAACGGTTTTTACTCTTTTACTGTATTACCAAAACTCAGTTGTCCAAAAGGGACATATAAATTTATAGTAAGTTATGAAGGAAGTTTGCGTAGATTAAATGAGCCAACTAGCATAATAATGTACGATTATAATTTTGTAAATGTTAATAGTTCATTTATCAACATTAATGTTACAGCTAGTTCAATAATTAATGAAGATAGTTACTACACCAAATATGGATTGGATTCGGATACAGAATGGTTAGAAGGAGACACACTTTATGTTATTGGAAATCTAACGTGGGATGACGGTAGTATTTACAGCGATATGTTTATTAACGTAACTGTTCAGAATTCTGCTGGTACAGTTTTAGATTCAAACTATACCATAAAAACATCCCCTACTGGTTATTTTAACGCTACAATAACTGTAGGTGCCGGTTGGCCCTCAAGAAGTACAACAAAAATCATAGTTTACTTCGATCCAATTTACAATGGGGAAGATTTTGTAATTGGTACAGAAACTACGTTTACCTAACAGGAGGCGATATAAAGTGAATAGAAAAAAAAGTAAAATTATAACGTTATTGACAATAATGTTTGTGATTTTCGCGCTTATAAACTCTTTATATCAAAGAGAAATTATATCGTCCGATGAAAATATCCATCATGATGATGATGAAAGTGTTCTTCCAAAAACTTCTTCAATTTCTGGAAGATTAAATATCACTAATTACCAGATAAACGGCTCACGTTTTTATCATAACGACGTAATTCTGGTAGAAGGTAAATTATTCAAACCAATTCCTCCACCACCTCCTTATATCAACATGTCGAATTATAATGTAAGCATCGTATTAGACGGGATTCAGATGTCACAATTCAACGATACAACTGATGTATACGGAAATTTTAGAATAAATTTTTCAGTACCATATAACTGGAATATTTACTCTGTCCACATTGTACAAGTTAAGGTAACTGACGATATTGGTGTTGATATCATTGAACAACTCAACCATTTGGTACTTTATTCAAATGCAACATCATATTTTGATATAGATTTTTACAACCTAAATTCACCTATACTCGCTGGTACAGATTATCCAGTACCGGGGTACTTACGATATGATAACGGTACAGTATTATCAAGCGAATCAATAACTTACAATTGGTATAACGAAACTTTTGATCCTTGGTCGAGTAGTAATTTTAACACTGCTATTGATGGTTCTTTTCCAAATAATCTAGCCACTCCGATTGATGATAACTCATCAGAAATTATTTATTTAAATTTAACTTACTCTGGAATTAATAACTATGTGAATGGTTCCAAAAAAATCATTCCCGTAAATATTTATAGAAATATTACTTGTGATTGGAATACAGTTGGTTCTGCTACAGAAGGTAGTTCAATTAACATAAACGGTCTAATTTTTTCGATAGATCTTAGGTTAAAGATCAACTTTACAGAATTTTCATTAAGATTGGGCGGAAATTCAATAGGAAACGTAACAACGGATGCAAACGGTTATTTTTCAACCTCTTATACAATACCCGGTGGAACTGCCGGTTCAAATAATTTAAGTGTTGAATTATTCGGTAATCCTTTAATCAAATCGAATTCCACCAGCGCCTTAAGTATATCCACTGCTCCAGTAGTTAGTGGAGGCGGTAGTAGTAGCAGCGATGATGATGATGATCCAGTTCCCTTTCTAAATTTTTTCATGTTTTTTATACCGATAGTTTCGGGTATAGTAGTTATTTTTGTTGTATACGCATATTTTTTCCTAAAGAAACAAAAAACAGAGTCACTTGTCGTAAAAATCCCTCTTGAGAGCAGAATAAGAAACCTTATAATCCTTAAGGATACAGGTAGGATGGAAGAGTCATTATCATATTTGTTCCAATCAATATATATGGAATTAATTAAGGCTAAATATGGAAAAATAAAAAATATAAATGAAACAATTAGGGATTTTGCTATAATCTCTGTAAGAGATTTAAAGCTTAACCCCGCATCGATATACCCTTTTATTCAAAAAATAGAGCAGATTATCTATGCAAGACCTTTCATAATCAAGGATAAGGATTTTTATGAGGCGGTTGCATTATTTTCACCTATCTATTACGAATTAACAGGACATACGTTTGTGTTAAATTTTTAAACAATAATTATTATATAAGAATTATTAAAAAATAGACCATAAATTGAGACATAGTGAAAAAAAATGGCGAGAAAAAAGAAAAAAAAGAAGGGCACCGAGCCCGATTTTAATATTAAGCAGAGATTAAGAAATGTAAAAATTTTAGTTGAAACAGAAAGACCCAAAGAAGCAATAGCATACATCTATCTCATATATAGCGATATAGTTAAGTTAAAATATAAAAAACCTAGATTATCTCATCAAACTATTCGTGAGTATGCGATTATTTGTGTAAATGAGTTGGAACAGAAACCAGAGAGCGTGTATCCGTTTATAAAAAAGATAGAAGATATAATCTACGGTGGAATAGAGCCAAATAAAAAAGAATTTGAATACACAATACAATTATTTTCAACTTTATACAAAGACATTACGAATAAATCAATTTCATTCACATTATAGAAGTACTAAATTTAAAAATAATAAATAAAATAAATCAAACCGAAAAATAAAATGGTAAAGGTTAAAGGTGGAAAATCCTCAGAAAAAAGTATTAATATATCAAAAGTGATAATTTTTACTTTTTTTACGGTTTACCTTATATTGTATGGAATAGGAATAACAATTTTTTTTAATGAATTCCAGGAAAGTAACCCAGGAGAGCTTCCAACGTATGTAAATTATATTCCATTAGTGTGCTATGTTGGCGCAGCATTTCTTGGTTTGAGATTATTAATATTCATCAGAAATGTTACTGCTCAAAAAGCTCGAGAAGTTAAATCTCGTAAAAAAATTAAAGCAGGATCAATCTATAAACAAGCTCTATTTTTAATAGTTTTTATTTTTTCATTTATTCCCTTATTAGCCCCTATTATTGATCAAGGAAAAAATGATCAAAATTTCTCAGTATACAATGATGATTGGAACGGGTCTTC
>SDBV01013540.1_pt1 | contig 10374 bp, 19 predicted proteins | sample 2277081 | NCBI WGS metagenome assembly SDBV01 (sample SAMN10402039, study PRJNA504765) | marine sediment metagenome | isolation source: marine sediment core GS10_PC15, 223 cmbsf | place: Arctic Ocean: Southern Knipovich Ridge | collected 2010
CCTATTATGTGTGCCTGTATATCCAAAAAGCGAATGTTAGATGTTTCTGTATCTAAAAAGAAAGATGGAAAATATAAGTGTGATGTTAAAAAGAAAGATAATGGTTATGATGTCACAAGTATTACATATACAGGTGATGAAGAGGTATAGAAAATGTTGATGTATGCACATAAATACGGAAAAAATAAGTTTGAATTTATCTTTGATTCAGAACTTAAAGTTAAGATGTGCTTCCCTAGTATGAAAACAACAAGAGGGAGTATAGTGAAAGTTAATGTTGAAGAGGTAAAATAAAAATGGATATAATAACATTAAGAGTTTTAAATACAGTCCATAAACTTAATATCTCTGAAGAAGAGTTTAAGGATATTGAGAGGGAACAAGGGGAAATAGATCATACCGGAATTTATATAGCAACTGTAAAGAAGAAACATGCTGTCTATGTCAATCATGATGATAAACATAGGATTATGATTAAGAAAGGTGATTTTGAATACCCAAGCAGGATACTCTTAAAGACCTTAATAACTTTCAAGAATGTGCCTGAACAGATATATATCCTTCATAGGATAGGGAAGTATAGGAGCCAGGATACTGTTGTAAAGCATACTGCTAACAATATGAGTGAGTTGAAAGATAGGATATTGCAAAGGTTTAGGGATGGTTACCCTCAAGAACTTGGTGTTGAGGGTGATTCTGATGTATATGACAAGGCAGAGAAAAGGAGAAAGGCAAAGAAGAAAAGACCAGAGGAAATCACAAAACAACTGAAGGCATTATACTGGTTGTTTGATGAAAAGTTTGAGGATAAGGAAATTTACAGTAGAATTAATGTTGCAAGGATAATAAAAGTATGGAAACACAAAAATAAGAGAACCGCCCTATTTCAGGAGAACCAATGTTATAGGGTAGATAGGAGTGCGATGTATCACAACTATGAAAATATTGATAGGGTTGCTTACAAAATCAAAACATATACTCCTAGAGATAAAGAATATAATTATGTGTGTCCAGGAAGGGAGGTTGGATTATCTATTAATGGTGAGTACATTGAATTGTGGATTGATGATGATTTGTTTGAAAAAGTCAATCCTGCCGAACTTGAGATACTGCAGGGGATTGGATATAGGGATAAGTTTTGGTTTTTAAAAGCAGATAAGATGGTCGAACTTCAGAGAGAAGTAAGGATAACCCAGACGGATTATAGAAGGGCCAAGGAAGATGAAGAAGCGAAGGAAATTCTTGAAAAGAATATTGAAGATCAGTTTGAAAATGGTGAAGTCAAAAGGAAGGGATTTATATTCACGCCTGATAGTGTTAGTTATGAGGGTATTAAAGTCAGTGGGGATGGTATGAAGGCGCATATTGTTAAAAAGAACCTAATCGTATTGGAAGAGCCAAACTTTAATCAGATATGGGAAGGCTATATTGAGGAAATATTGGACATACATGTAGATACCAACTATTATCCCTATGATAGGGAGATATGTTTTTCAATCGGTGAAAAACGATTAAAGGTAGGCAAAGTCAATATAATTATAGTTGGAGAGAAAGGAAGGATGAATGTAAATGGATTCAGGGTTGCTAGAAATGAGATTGAGGAGATTATTAAAAGGGCAATAAACTATAAGACACAAAAGGCCTATGATAAGTTTCTGGAAAAAACAAGCAAAGTAAGCCTTAGACTCCAACGAGCATTGGAAACCGGGTTCTTCCAATTTGAGGTTGATTTGACAGGAAATGGTGATTGTGAATTATCCCTGAAAGAAAAAAAGATGATTTTAGCTATCCCTATAGTCAGGGAAAATAATAAAAATTATGTTGTTGTTGGAAAGGAAAAGTTTTCAATAAAGAATATTCACTCATTCTTCAGGTTGGATAAAATGGATAGCAGATCAATGTGGCGCTATGAGGGTTCTCCATTGCAGAAGATAGTTATCCAGCTGCACAAGGCAGTCCATAAACTAACTCCAGAAGATATAAGTAAATTGATATCTCATGGGATAAATAATTATCGGAAGGTGGTTGCTAAGCAAAGAAGGCTTGATAACATTAAAATTAAGAAAAGTAAGGAATTTTTACAGAATGCTATAAGATTATCCAAAGCAGTAAAGATTGATGGAGGGTGGAAAGTTTTAGGTATAAGCGGAACAATTTATACTGTTGATGAGAAGAATATTGGAGTGAATAAAATCTTAAAAGATGGTAAGGAAGAATATCTGTGTATTGTAGATGTGGAAACTGACATAGATGTGGAATGGGGAAAGAATGATGCTATTGCTAAAAGATTGTTGATGCTCAGCAAGGATATTAAAGTGGCTTCTGAAATCGACGTCTTGGGAGACCGTATGGATCAGCACTGGGCTGAAATATGAGGTGAGAAAATGATTATGAATATAGAAGGAAATGGTAAAGCAGATACGATTTCTGCAAATCCAGAAAGAAGAGTTGAAGATTTTGCAAGGATGAATGAAGTGGGGTGTGCATAAAATGAGAAAAAAAAATTGTCCTAAGGATGATGGTATTATGAGTTGTAAAGAATGTCCATCTCATTTTAATGATTGTGATGGTGATGACGAATGAAAATATTAATTATAGGTTGTGGTGGAATTGGAAGTAAACTAGTAGAAAATATACGCACAAATATTGAAAAAGGGCAGATTGATCCTTTCATAGAGTTTACAATAGCAGATAGTGATATAGTTGAACTGAACCAGAAAAAATACCAGAACTTTACTATGGATGATATAGGGAAGAATAAGGCAAAAGTGCTGGGAAAAAGATATGAGATGAATTCAATAACAGAGAGGATAGAGAAACAGGCGCAGCTGAAAGGTTATGATATATTTATCCTCTGTGTTGATAATAGCAAAGCGAGGAAGCTTGTCGTTAATTATTGTCATAAGAAAGATAAGGAGTTCATAGATTTGAGGGCTTCTGGAAAGAAAATTTTTGCTATGCCCAAAACCACATTAAAGGATAATATGAGGTTTGTAGATGATGGGGATTTTATAGAATACAGCTGTCAGGAAAAAACAGATTTGGATAAGGGATGGATACAGCTTGGCCATGAGATAATTGCTTCAATTGGTTGCCAGATGTTATTTAATCATTTAAGAGGTCAGAATAATAGAATAATAATCCAATTTGTATAAAAAAGAATTGGGGGGGAATTAAAATGGGAACATTTACAACAACTGTAAAATATGGGAAATTAAATCCAGAAGAAATATTAAAGACTTTTCCAAAAGGAATACAGAAATATGTTAATGAAGTAAAAGATTTACTAGATGAGGTAATTGTAACACCCCATAATATTTCATTAGAAAGTAAAGACTTTGATGGTGAGTATTCTTTGATGTGGATTAAAAAGGGAGAAAAAGGATTTAAAGCAATAGAACAAATAGTAAAACAACAAGAGAATGGGAAATGGGAAGAAGATAAAATAATTGCTGATAAAGATATAGGAGAAAATCCTACATTTAAAGAAATACAGGATATATTTAATTATCCATAAAACCGAAATCTGGGAGGAATTAAAATGGAACAAAAAGATTATAAGGCTTTTGCTGAAATGTTTAGGACTTCTAAACCACATTATGATAAAGGAATCAATGAAGAAAGCAAAGAAGGTTATTTTATCTGGAAATGTTTGGTTAATAAATCAGCCGACTATTTTGAGAAGGAAGATAAAAGTTTATTTGATGAAGCATTAAAGAACAAAGGTGTAGCAACAAAAATGTTCTATCGTGAACAATTTTTAGAGTGGTGTGGTATGTGAATATGAAAATAACTAAAGGCAGTCTATGGTTGGGTAAGGAATGGAAAGAAGCAATAGAACTAAGTTTAAAAAATCCTGATTGTGGAATTGAAAAAGTATATAAATATAAATACCCTAATAGATTATTAGATACTGAAAAGGTTTTTGTTGGTTATCAAATTTTTGGTTATGGTAATAGAAGAAAATATACCACCAGAATACCTAAAAGTCTAAATTCTTTTGTAGAAAATATTTTAAAATTAAAGCCGAAAGGGGAGGAAAAGAAGATGAAGTTTTACATAGAGAGTGAAAATGGGCACGATGAAAAAGAAGTGCCAGACAAACCAAAGGAAATACAGAAATCAAGTTAAGGAATGGAGACAAAAAAATAACTATGATCGAGCAAAGGCACAGGCACTAAAAGAGATTAGGAATAGATATCCTACAGAATTCAAAAAGATTATGGAGGGGTTAGATGGTAAGAACTACAAGAAGAAATATAGGATATGTGAGAAAAAGTTAAAAAACAATCATAGACAAGAATTTCTAGATTGTTTAAAAAGCAAAAGGAGGGTAAAAAATGAAATTAGTAGAAAAGATAGATAAGTACATAAAGGATAAGACAAGATGCTTTGTCAATGGTATGCCAGACGATGATGAGACAAAAGGAACCATACTGAAGAAAGAAGAAGACTACATAGAATTTGAGACATTGAAGATAGAGGAGGAAAAGAAGTCTCAGAAAGAGAAAACAACAAGGGAAGTTTTCTTCATACCAATTGCTAACATTGACTGCATTTCTGAAGGTCAGAAAGAGTCGGAAGTTAATATGCTGGATAAGGCAATGACAGCCTTAGATGCATAATGCGACATTTCCGACAAATGCGACAAAATGAAATCAATTAAGAAGAAGATACTGAAAATATTCGGTATCAGGCACTTATTCTTAAGAGTGAAGAATAAGTGGGTATGTGTGAAAATATTAGGGTGATAACAATGACCTTAACAAGTTATAGGGTAGTCTCTGATTCAGAGATAAATGTGAATGGACATAAAAGAATTACTGGTGAATTCTTTGGTGGAGACCCCCTTTCAAGAGAAATAAAAACATTGATAGCACATGGCTACATAGCTAAAGTTATGTGTTAGAACATTGGATAAAATAATAGGGTGATAAAAAATGGAAATAGAAACGTGGTTTAAAGTAGAATTTGAAGATAGTATAGGTGACAACTTTGAAGAAAATACAACAGAAGAAGACAGAAAAAGTCTAATAGAAGAACACGTAAAAGATTATTGTAAAGAACATAAGATAGATAGAGGATCAGTTACAATTATTAAAAAATAAATCCGAAAGGGGAGGTGAAGGAATGAATAAAACATTAGCTGATCTAAAGAGAGATATAGTAGGTAAGAAGCTTATCTTAAAGGAAGTTTCTGGAATACCTAAAAATGAGGAAAGAACCTGCATAAAACTACAAGGAGATAGTTTTGTATTCTTGAAAGGTGACACACAGAGTAAGAGCTATTGCCAGATACCAAAGGCGACATTAGTAGAATATGACGGGGAGACAATAAAGACATTTAGGCCTGCTTTGAGGGAATTGACTGAAGAGGAAAAGAAAGTAATGGATAATGTGCCTAGGGATGAGGAACAGGAAAGGGTAGATGCTTTAAGTGATGGTTATGTAATGGGTAGGAAAAGGGAGATGTATTACAAGGAAGCTGGGTTTAATTACCTATTTGGAATCAAGAAAGAAAAAGGTAAAAGATTGACACATGCGGATAAAAGGCCTATGATAGAAGATGACAACATCAAGGGAGATTTGGAATTAGTTTATGCTTTTGCTTAATATTTATAGTTTGGTTTGGTTTGTGTTTCTTTAGCATTATTTTTATATTGTTATGCGAATTTTATAATAAAAAACTAAAGGAGGTTAAAGAACAATGAAGTATATATTTGAAACTAAAGAAAAAGAAGCAATAGATGACCATATGAAAACTGAACAAACTATTTCGAAAGACGAATTGAAAAAACTGATGGTAGCTTTTGAAGTTATGGTAAACACAATGTATCCTGAATTAAGGGTGTATCTAAAAGTAGACTAATAATGATTACTTAATAATTAAATAGTTTGGTTTGGTTTGTGTTTCTTTAGCATTATTTTTATATTGTTATGCGAATTTTTAATAAAACAAAAGGAGGTAAACAAAATGGTAGCTAAAAGCATTTTATTTGACGGCTATGGGGCCGTGAGCATCCAACCAATATCAATCAAGGACAAGGAAACAGAAACAGTAGATTCAGAGGGAAACCCATTGACATTAAAATACAGTGGAGAGAGAGCTAAAAGTTTTTATGTAACTGCTGAAGGAGTAGAAGTTCCAAGAAGCCAGGTATGCAAGAAGATAAACGTGGAAGACGAGGATATGATACTTTCAAAGTTCAGCCCCACTAAAGAGATAGCAAAAGACAACATCAAAGAGATAGATGATGTCAGTTTGATCTATAATGGGATTGACAGGAAATTTTATAGCGTCGTCACCGATAACGAGAAGATAAAGGATCTAGTGATTACCCAGAACAAGTCTCTTGAATTCCCGTTTATTGCGGGCGGAGGCTGGAAGATATGGAGAGGGATACTTACTAATTGGAATGGTAAGATTCTGATGGTTCTAGTAAGGGGAGACATACAGAAAGAGCTTGAGAAATATTCTGAAGAGACTGTTGAATTTGAGATTGATATTATTCCACAACAGGAGAATATGAAGAAGCTAGTGACCGCAATGGCAATGGTTTAAAGAGGTGAAGAATGGAATTGAAACCAATGCTTCTCACTGAAACATGGGACAAATCAATTCTTAACGACACAACTAAATGGTATCAGGAAAAAATTAATGGGGTAAGAGCAATTCTCCATATTAAAGAGGGTAAGGTTGTTGGAATAAGAAATCGTTCCAACAATCCTATTCTTTATTGTTTTCCAGAATTGAAGAAGGCAATTTTTCCATATAAGGTAGCCATCTTAGATTCGGAGATTTGTGTCATTAAGGATGGTAAGTCTGTGTTTTACGGTGGAGTAGACAAAAGAAGAAGTGTCCCTTCAGAATCAGTTCTGAGGGATTATCCTGCAACTATAGTGGTGTTTGATGCATTGTATATTGATGGAGAGAAATTACTGATGAAGCCATATAAGTATAGATACGAGAAACTTTCAGTAATAGAAAAAAGTGATTACATAAAAGTTGCTGAGAACTTTGACGGTAAGGAATTATGGGGTAGAGTAGTGAAAGAGAATCTGGAAGGCGTGGTGATTAAGAGCCCAGGGGCTATGTATGAGGTTGGAAAAAGAACTACAACTCAAGTAAAACTCAAAAATTACAAACTTGCAGAAATTACAGTAGATAGAACAGAACCAAATGAAAAAGGGACTAAGGTATATGCAAAGACAACTATTGATGGTGTTGATTTGGATGTTGAAGTCCAATTGGGGGGTGTGTTCGGTGTAGAGAAAGGGACAACGCATACAATAAAATATCTTGACATTTGGGGCAACAGAATGATACAGCCTACAAAAGTCAACAGAACACAAGTGGAGGCGATATAAAATGAAGAAATCTTTTGATTTAAGAATTGATAAAGATGAATTAAAACTACAGATAAGAGATTTGCTGGAAAGTAATATTCCAGAAACGAGTAAAACTGGTTTACATAATTTGTTGGGTGAAATATTAGACCAAGCAGAGGCGACATAAATGAAAACAATAAATGTAGTATTGCACTGGAATTATTCAGTAGAGGTTGATGATGAATATAACCTCGAGGAAGATAAGGGACACGGATTTGAAATCCTATATGGTAAACTAGAGAATCAGATAACCAGCAACAATCAAACAATCAACAATGAATTTTGGGAACATGTGAGTGTCAAGGGATAAAATGATGGTTCATGGCATCTTAAATAAAGATGCACCTACTATCTGGCTTTATCCTGCTGCTGAAAATAACTTAAGTAAATTAAAGAAAGCATTAAAATCATTGATAGGGAGAAATGGAATTACAGGTGATACTCCTGTAAAATCCAATGGTAGCAGAAAGATATTGTTTCTGTTAAAAGATATATAATATTTCTATTCGGATTAGGGTATAGCCGACTTAAAACAAATAGCCCAAACTATAATTAAAAGGAGGAGTGATAACTATGGCAAAAGACGAAGGTAATGGAAAGGTAGCTGATAAAAGTGATAACCAAAAAGCGGATGAATTGAAGAGGTTACAGGCATGGGTAAAGAAAATTTTACCAGAAGATTATGACAAATATGACGTGAAGGCAAAGTATGACTCTACATTGACTTTTGACGAGAACAAGAAAGAGATGAGGGACGATTTAAAGGCTTTAATAACAGACCTTAAATCACAGGTGGAATACGCGAAAGCAGAGAAGGAAAAGATGGAGACAGAGAATGTAAAGAAAGCAGAGGAAGAAGTAGAAGCATACAATAAGAAGATAACATTTGAGGACGTTAAAGACTTAGATCAGTTCTATTCTCCATTAATAAGGGGAGTAAATAAGATGTGCCAGGGATTCAGCAACTTGTTGTTTGTGAAGAGCAGAGGTGGAGTAGGAAAGTCATTTCAGATAAGGAAAGTATTGACAAAAAATAAGGCAGACTTTGTAGAGATTTCAGGAGATGTGACTGAAGCCTATCTATACAGGCTAATCTTTGAGAACAACGGTAAGATAATCTGGTTCAAAGATGTGGTCAAGTTATTACAAGGGGTTAGCAGCATAAACTTATTGAAATCTGCAACAGAGACAGAGGATGCGAAGGTATTGACTAAATGTAACTACAGCAAGGATCAGGGAGATTTACCAAACAGGTTTTTATGTAAGTGTAAGTTTATCTTTGACTACAACAACGTATTTGGATCACAGCTTCAGGGGGATTTTGAAGCATTGACATCGAGGGGAGATTACAAGGAAATGCCATTCAGCGATGATGACGTTAAGAAGATGATGAGATTAATAGTGAAAGAAGATTGGCAGAAAGAAGTTACTGAAACTATAATCAAGAACTTTGAAGCGAATGGATTGATAAAACTGAACTTGAGAACACAGTGGAAAGGATTTAAGACATATAACTACGCAAAGAAGAATAACTTGGACTGGAAGAAAGAGATTGAAGAAGACTTGAAGAATGTAAGCAGGATAAGGGCAATGCTTTATACAATAATGGGAACAAAAGCAATGAGGACAGCTGACTTGAAAAGGTTGTTGTTAAGGCAGGACGTGATTTCAACTATAAGGACAGCCGACAGGAAGATAATTGATTGGTTGTATCTTGAGGAACTGTATAAGTGGAGTGAAGGTGACAAGAACTTTTATGTGTGTATAAATCAGAAACCAAAGGAAAAAGTAGAAACAAAAAAGGTGAGCTGATAAGGGATTGAATTTTCCTTTATAGTTTCACTTTTGGAGTGTAAGATGACAGGAAGAAAAAGGATGAAGAACAATATCAAAATTAGAAGACTTGAGTGGCAGATTGATGAATTGAAGAAATCACAGAAAAAAGTCAATAAATATCCAGGGTTAGTGAGCAGCATAGAATTGTCGATAGAAAATCGGAGAAAGGCCATAACTTATATGGAAACCCATGGATCAGTATCCTGGGAGGATATCAAGAATAAGTTTGGTTTCAATTACCACAGCTATTACAATATGAAGGATATTACTCTGACGAAGTGATTACATAGTATTATATATAACCTATGGTTTTACTTATTCATAGGTGACGAGGACGAAATGAATATATTACTCGTGGAACCAGTATATAGACAAGCTAAAAGAACAAAGCATGAGGCCAAATTATGCCCTGTAGGGCTGTTTAAGCACTATTTCTTCCATATATCTAAGGGAGACAAGGTTTGCATGGTAAAAGGGTGTGTTTTAGCTGATATCGAGCCTGATATGGTTAAGATCACAAGCCTGTATACCTACTGGTCTGAGGACGTTTTTAAGGCAATAGAATTCTACTCTAAGAAGTATCCGAATGCTATTATCAAGGTGGGGGGCATATTTGCCTCTTTAATGCCGGAAATTGTCAAGAAAAGGAGCCCTAATGTCATAGTCCATAGGGGGATTGACGAAGAAGTGGAGTATGTCACTATAGACTGGAAACATCTCAATAGAAATATTCAGATCATACACGCTTCGAGAAGCTGCATAAGGAACTGCAGGTTCTGTGGAGTGAAGAAAATAGAGCCTAAGCTGTCATATAAGACCTGGAACAGGGTTAAGGCAGAAATACAATTGAATGATATCGTGTTCTTTGATAATAATTTTTTGATTAACCCCCATCATCAGGATATCCTGGAAGGGATAGCTAATCACAAGGTAAATGGGAAAGTAATCAGGTGCGAATCTCAATCAGGATTTGACCCTTATCTTATAACTAAGGAAAATGCATTGTTATTAAAAAAGGCTAGATTCAAAAGCATAAGAATAAGCTGGGATAATAAACTTAACCAAGGTATTATAGTAAAGAGGGCCTTGTCTCATCTATTAAATGCAGGATTTAATTCAAAGACTATAGGGGTGTTTATGATATATAAT
>SDBV01013541.1_pt1 | contig 10372 bp, 10 predicted proteins | sample 2277081 | NCBI WGS metagenome assembly SDBV01 (sample SAMN10402039, study PRJNA504765) | marine sediment metagenome | isolation source: marine sediment core GS10_PC15, 223 cmbsf | place: Arctic Ocean: Southern Knipovich Ridge | collected 2010
AGTTCCTTCATTTACTGATAGTTTTTTCGATTTCTTATGATCTAACATTAATAATCAAAATAAAAAAAGAATTTCCTTCTTTTGAAAAACATTTCAATTTTTGATTCAAGTAATAGATGATCCAGTAGGTAATCTTGATTTTAGAAATATTAAAGATAAGCATATATTAAATATATTAAATCTTCTTGCTAATTGGCAAATGGTCTGTGTTGGACGATATAAGTTAAAACTCACTACGATTGCAATGGCTATGGGCATTAACATTAGAACCGGTCTCGAAGACACGCTTTATTATAAAAAAGCTGAAATTGTAAAGAATAATGCACATTCTGTTGCCCGAATGGTCAGATTAACAAAAGAGCTCGGAAAAGAGCCAGCAACCATCGATGAAGCGAAAGAAATGTTAGGATTAAAATAAAATAAAAAAATTTATAATTATAATTGAAGAAAATTAAGTCTCTTTTATTAACTTATTAGCAACCCAAGTAGGCATAAGCCATGCTAAATACGAAAAGAAGAGTCTGGTAATTAATATCATCCTTGCTATAAAAAGCATTGTAATGGTTAAAGATACAATATCTAAAAAAGTGCCGACCACCATAAGAATTGTTGAGATGATTAAAAATTTTCCTCTCCATTGAATTTTTCTATCTGGTGATTTGAGACATACTCTTATAAACAATATAGTAAATACCAGAATTGATATTAACACAAAAAGTACAAATAATGTTGGTATACTGCCAGCTCCAGAATCAAATTTTCCATCTTTAGTGCCAACCATTGATATATTAGTAAATAGTAGATATATAAGAATAACTTCAAATATAATTGTGAGTGTAATATATATTGAGACAATCTTTTTTAACGATTCTGGATACATAAGTGAAGTTAAAGCATGTACATATAGCGTAATAGCGAGTCCTGTAAACCCATAATTAATAAATAGATATATAGGATCGTCTAATATAAAATCAAAAAATACAAATGTTAAAAAGGAAATTCCTCCAGCCAGCCACGGTGAACTTGCTAGAGCTAATGATATTCCAACTCCTAAAAGTTCTACCCGTTTATAAGAAAAATACCTAACCGCAATTATTGATCCAGTTACAATTCCTACAATCGCATATATTAAACTCAAAGTACCTTGAGCTATTTCTAACTGAGTTAATTCTTCTATTCCCATACACTTTCACTTTTTTTTTAAAAATCTGGATTATTAACCAGATTGAAATCTTATTATTTAAATTTAATCCTATTAGATTCCAATTTATTTTATATCTAAATGCGTTAGAACCATGTAAGATTAGATATATTATAATTTTACGGATATGACAAAGAATATGATCAAATTATTAAAGATTATATTAAGCAATTAATTTAAGATCATACCAATATTTAGTTTATATAATTATTTAAATTCAATTAGGAAGGATGAAAAAAAAATGGTTGATATAAAAAACGTCGTTGTTATTGGCTCTGGGCAGATGGGTAATGGAATCGGTCAGGTTTCATTAATGGTTGGGTTCAATGTTACATTGGTTGACATTAAAGACGAATTTGTTGATAAGGGTTATGCTAATATAGAAACAGGAATGAAGAAACTTGAGGCTAAAGGAGGACTTAGTGCGTCTGCTGCTGATATTATGGCAAAATGTAAAAAATCAACAGATATAGCCTCGGCTGTGAAAGATGCTGATATTATCATTGAGGCTGTTGTTGAAAACATGGATGTCAAAAAAACAGTATTTAAAACTTGTGATGAAAATGCTCCAGCTCATTGTATTATCGCTTCGAATACATCTACAATGTCTATCTCGGATATGGCTACAGCAACCAATAGACCGGATAAATGTATCGGGATGCATTTCTTTAATCCAGTCCCTTTAATGAGATTAGTAGAGGTCATTTATGGCGAAAATTCTTCTGATGAAACTGTCGATGCTGGTATGGATTTTGCTGGAAAATTACCTTGCCTTAAAGGAGATAGATATATAGCTAAAGTTTTAAAGGATAGACCAGGCTTTATAGTAAATAGAATTACGGCTCCTGCTCAAATTTATCAAAATTATATCTTTGACATGTGTGAAGATAAAGGAATCTCATGGAAAGCACTTGATAATGATACTCGAGGACCTATGCCAACGTGTGTATTAGCAGATTACGTAGGTATTGATACATTATATCATGGCTTAGTTTATTATTCAAAAACGCTTTCTCCTGATTTTGCCCCTGGAAAAGTTATAACCCGATTGTTTAATGAAGGAAATCTGGGAGCAAAAACCGGACAAGGATTTCATGACTGGTCACAAGGAAGACCTAAGCCAGATAAAACTGCAGGAAAAGCAAGATTGATGAAACTTAAATATCCATTAGCAATTATGTTGAATGAAGGTTGTCGAGTCTTAGAAGAAGAAATAGCTACTAGTTGGGAAGTGATTGACCAAGCATTAATGGCTGGTATGAATATGCCAGGACCAATGAGACCAAACTTAAAAAACTCAGCCAAGCAGGTCGAAGTTTTAAATGAACTCGTAGAACTGACCGGTAAAAAATATTTTACTCCATGTGACTACTTGAAAAATGAAACGTGGGTCTCGATGGAATAATAATAATTATTAATATAATTGAGTAAATTTTAAATTTTAAATTCAATTATTAACTTTCTTTTTTTTTTCCATTTTAAATTTAATACGATCGTAATAGTCTAAGTATAAGATTTTTTATGCTTTAATGATTTTACTCAATTAGATACAAATTAACTAAACAATTAGAAATTTCAATATTAAATAATGAGTGGTTTAAATGGTAATCGAAACAGATATAACCAAGATGTTAGGGATTAAACATCCCATCATTGCGGCACCGATGGGCCCTTTTTACACAACTAAATTGACCACTGCTGTTTCTGAAGCAGGCGGTCTTGGCGTAATAAGTCATACTGCTCTAATGAGCCAAATTTTAGCAGGAAAAAGTGCCGTAAAAATAATGAAAGAAAACATGATGGAAGTAGTAGAACATACAGACAAACCTTTTGGAATAAATATTAGGACTTCACGTGTAGAACGAGAAGCTACCGCTCTTTGCAAAAAGATCCCAAGTATTATTATGAGTGAGCCTAAGTTAAAAGAACAATGTGTATACGTGATTACTAGTGCTGGTTCATCTAAGTCGATTTATACTGACAGTTTCAAGAAGTTGAAAGAGAGTGGTTCACAAATAAAACATTTTCATGTGGCACCAGCATTATGGCTTGCAGATAAATGTGTAGCAATGGGAGTTGATGGCTTGGTAGTTACAGGAGGAGAAGGTGGTGGACATCAATCTTATGAAAAAGTTAGCACTTTAGTTCTGCTTCAGCAAGTAAAACAAAAACATCCTGATTTTCCAATAGTAGCTTGTGGTGGCTTTGCCACAGGTCATGGCTTAGCAGCCGCTTTAGCTATGGGAGCAGGAGGAATCGCAATGGGATCAAGATTTATAGCATCAAAAGAAGCTGATTTCCATGAAGCCTATAAAAATGTCGTACCTACAGCTAAGGCACAAGACACGGTTTTAGTAACAGGGTCCTTAGGTCCTATTAGACTTTGGAAAAATGAATATTCCCTCTCTCATGGTTTAGTTGCTAACAAAAAAGAAAAGATGGCAGAAGAAAAAGGTGTTTCAGTTAAAGATATGATAGAAGCCGGGAAAAAATATGAATTGGCTTATGAAGGAAATATAACAGGCGGAGCGGTATTGTTAGGGCAGAGTATTGGAGTAATTAATAGCGTAGAGAGTTGCGGTGATATAATTGATTCTATCATTAAGGATGCGGAAAAATGTATTAAAAATGTTTCTTCTTTGGTGAAATAATCCAAAATTTTTTTTTTATTTATTAATCCTTGTTTGGTATTTAGCCGTAACTATTGGAAATAAATATTTATAATTTCAATTTACGATCGTAAAATACTCAATGTAAAGTTTTTACACAATTAAATAATTATATTGAGTACCTTTGTCTATTCTATAAAAGAAAGTTAAAAAATCCATTCTTGAAAAATTTAAATGTTCTTCTTCTTTTTATAAACTTGTTTTATTAATGGTTAAATCCACAAAAAAAACATTATGAGATGATAAAGTTATAATGAGTGAAATAAAAAATATTGTTGTAATTGGAGTGGGTCTTATGGGTAATGGAATCGCTCAATGTGCGCTCATGGCAGGTTATAACGTTACAATAGTAGATATTAAGCAGGAATTCATAGACCGAGGTGTGGCTAACATAGAAAGTGGCTTGAAACGTCTTGAAGCAAAAGGAAAACTATCTACAGTAGATGTGATGGCACGATTAAAAACTTCCGTTGATTTAGCTCCCGCTGTAAAAGATGCTGATTATATCGTGGAAGCAGTTGTTGAGGATATGGGTGTTAAAAAGAATATTTTTAAGACCTGTGATGATAATGCCCCTTCACATTGCATAATTGCATCTAATACGTCAACAATGAGCATTACAGAAATGGCCTCGGCTACAAATAGGGAAGATAAATGTATTGGAATGCATTTCTTTAACCCAGCCCTCTTAATGAGGTTGATAGAGGTTATTGCTGGGAAAAACTCTTCTCAAGAGTCGATTGATATTGGTGTAAAAGTAAGTGAGAGCTTGCCTTGCCTTAGGGGCGATAGATTTGTAGCCAGAGTTCTTAAAGATCGACCTGGATTTATCGTAAACAGGTTAAATGCTCCTGGAGGTATCTATATGACTTATTTGCTTGACACATGCTTAGAAAAGAGAATTCCTTTTGAATCTTTAGATGCAGACTTTGGTTCGGGTGGTCCAATGTCCCCATTAGTCTTATCTGACTATACAGGGATAGATACCGGTTATCACGTACGAAATTATTATGCTGACACGTTACATGAAGACTTTAGACCAGGAAAGGTTGTCACTAAAATGTTTAATGAAGGAAAATTAGGAAGAAAAACAGGACAAGGATTCTATGATTGGTCTAAGGGAAGACCGAAACCAGATTTCTCTAAAATAAAAAAGGCTGGATTGGTAATCCCTGGAGTTGGTTCTGCTATCCGCTTGAATGAAGGTTGCAGAATATTAGAAGAAGGAATAGCTTCTGGTTGGAAAGTAATAGATGACGCAAACATGGCAGGAATGAACTTTCCAGGACCTTTTGAACACGGAATAAAAAATTGGCAAGAACTCGTTAAAGTTTTAGAAGAATTTGCTGAAAAAATCGGTAGTGAATATCTTAAACCCACAGATTTGTTTAAGAGCGGTAAATTTGTTGACATGAAATAATTTTTTTTTTTTTAATATAGGACCAAATCTCGTTCCTATAAAACCTTTTTTGTCATTTGATACAACAATTTTTATATTTCTTTCCACTTCCACATGGACATGGCTCATTGCGTCCAATTTTATTTAATTTAATTGGAAGTGGCGATTTTATGTTATGATCGATTCTAATTTGATTTGCAATTCCCTTAAACCGTGGAAGAATATATGTATAAAGTTTTTTCCAACCTTTACACAAAACACTTAAAGTTTTCGACGATGATGAAGCGCCAACACGGAATTTCTGACAATCCCCATGGCAGTAGTTGATATAAGGGCATGAATCACAAATTTTATTCCATATAGTTTTTAACCGTCCAAAGCGATTATACACTGGAGATTTTAAAAAATTATCCCAAGTACCAGTTTTAACATTTCCCAGTACAAGATTCTCCCGAACAAAAAAATCGCAGGGATATACATTTCCATCATACTCAACTACAAAATATTGACAACAATTCTGCTGCATATAGCAGACATTATATGTCCCATGTACTAAATATTCCAAAATTGAATCTAAATGTCGAATAGAAATCCTTTTAATATCCTCTTTTATCCACTGGTCAAAGAGCTCGCAAAGGAAAGCGCCCCATTCTTCTCCGGTTATTGAATAAGGCTGAGGATTATTGTTTTCATCAAATTCGACACAGGGTATATATTGATGATAATAAAAACCTTTTTCTTTAAGATATTGATAAATTTCTGTGGCTTTCTTTACTGTTTTATTATTAACTAAGATTAGAATATTGAATTCTACTTTATTTCTTTTTAAATTTTCTATACCTCGCAATACTAACTGATGTGTCGGTTTCTGACCTATACTTTTTCTATAATAATCATGGAGATATTCAGGGCCATCAAGACTCACTCCAAGTAAAAATTTATATTCAGCAAAAAATTTCGCCATTTCATTAGTAATAAGTGTTCCATTCGTCTGAAGACCATTGTTGATAACAGTACCAGGGGATCCATACTTTTGTTGGAGTTCTACAACCTTTTTAAAAAACTTGAGTCCCATGATTGTAGGTTCTCCTCCCTGCCACCCGAAGGAATAGTTGTTATTTTGGTTTGTGCTCATATAGCTTTTTATCATTATTTCCAATATCTCCTCAGACATGCGAGGGGATTTTGTTCCCTCTTCTAAATGGTCTATATAAAAACAATACTCACATCTGAGGTTGCAATCTGCTGAGGTGGGTTTTATCAATAGCGAAAAAGGCTTCAATGTATTATCCTAAAAATTTGATTTTTTGAAAAACCAATTTTGTTTAATTTGTTTAATTCATGAAACTTAATAATTTTAATAAAAATATAATAAAAGAGAAGAATTTATAAAAGAAAGAAAATCTAATAGAGTTTTTAATTAAGACTATAAATTTATCATTTGAATTCCAGAGAGTATGCTATTTTTTTAAGCTCTTCATTATAACGATTAGCTAAATCAGAATAGATAACGTGAATTACCTTGTTATCTCTAAATACTGTTACACATTGAAGTTTGGATTTATTGGTCTCATGGTAAACCAGTACCTGAAAACTCTACTTCAATAACTTCGATACGACCATTTGTCCTTGAATCATTTGAAGTACAAATGAATAATTTTTTCCGATTTGGACCTCCTAGCATACAGGCATAAGCAGAATTCTCATCCTGGATTTTTAGCCTATCCGAAACTTCACCTCCCTCTAACACCCGTAGAACTTCAGAGGTTGTAGGAGATGCTACCCATATTGCTCCCTTAGAATCCAAACATATCCCGTCGGGAACAGCGCCTTCCTTTAATCGCGCCCATATTCGACGATTAGTGAGAGAACCGTCTTTTTCGATGTTAAAAGCAGTAAGACATGCACACCAACTTTCTCCTACTATAAGTGTGGTGCCATTTGGCGTAATAACGGTTCCGTTTGGGAAGGCCATCTTATCGGCAACAACTCGAGCTCGACTATCAGGCGTTACGAGAATTATTTCTGCCGGTTTAAATGGAGCTTTTGCTAAATAATCAAATCCGAAGTTTCCTATATAAGCATTGCCTTGGTTATCCACAACCATATCATTACAATGGTATGATGCCAAATTCGTTAAATCGGCAACTTCTGTTAATCCTTCAGGATCAAGCCGAAGCAAGCGCCTATCTAACATAGACACAATCAACAACCTCCCTTGGGGATCCCACCCTAAGCCGGAGGGAAAACCACGAATTTTAACAATAATTTCAGTATTTCCTTCAAGATCTACAGTCATTACTTTACCGCCCAACATATCGGAAAACCAGAGTTTATCATCATGCCATCTAGGGCCTTCTGGAAACTTTAAATCCTTCAAAAGAATTTTAGTTTGTTTTTCTATTTTTACACACCTTAACTTATCTATAAATTTTTAACAATATGATATTATTGTAAAAGGGTGAGATATTTATTTTAATTCCAAGGAATATACTACTTTTTTAAGATCTTCGTTATAACAGTTATCTGTTGCAGTAATGAAAACTCGAATCACCTTATTTTCGCTAAATAATGTTACGGATAAAACTTTGGTTTTAGCAATTCCTGCTCGCAAATATTCGACTTCAGTCTCATAAGCCGGAGTTCCATCCTTCAGTTTTGTTTGCAAACTTGAAATTATATTAATCTCATTCCCGTTCAATTTTAAAAAACGTACTAATTTTTTTGTTGTATTTTCTAATAGCATACCTTGAGATTTTTTTGATATACTGATATATAATCCAAAATTGGGAACCCCTAAAGCCAAGAAGGCTAGCTTTAAGACAGGAGTCGGAATTGCATTTACTTGTATCCAATCATTAGGATAGGAGATAGAAAAACTAGGCGAAGTATGCTCATAAGTTTTTGTATTTATAGGTGTTTCTTCAGCAGATTTCCCAAAAAGTTCATTTAATTTTAAAGTGTCGGTTTTGATCTTCTCAAAACGGGCTTGAATAGTGGGTATAAATTCAGGATGAGTAAGGATATAGAAAATACCATTTTCGATTGCTTTAATCACCATTTCAGCTGCCACATCGGGATTCATTCCCGAATAGAACAATTTTTCAACAAGATCGTAGAATGGTTTCGTCATCACTTCCATCTCGGGAGTAGGTTTATATATTCCAGTTTGATTTTGTTTGAATCTTTCCATATTTTTTATAATATCAGTTACAACATAACCCGGGCAGAGAACTGAAACATCTACATTTGTATTAAAGCACTGTTGTTTTAATAGTTCACTTATTCCCACGACGGCAAATTTTGAAGCAGTATATGGACCAGAATCAGCTGCCATAAGCCCCGCTATAGATGCTGTGTTTATGATATGACATGGTTCTTTACTTTTTAACATACGCCCCAAAAAGGATTTAATGCCATGAATAACACCAAATAAATTAGGACCAAGAACCCAATTCCAATCCTTTAACGTTAATAGTTGCATTGGACCACCTGTGGCTACACCAGCATTATTGCAGAGTATGTTAACTTGCCCAAAGTGGTCATACGAAGCATCTGCGAGACGATCAACTTGGTCAGGATCACTCACATCAACCATTAAAGATAACACTTCGGTTCCTAATTCTTCTAGTTCATGTGATACGTTATTCAGAGCTTCTTCATTGATATCGGCCAACACAATTTTCATACCCCGCTTGGCGAACCCATGGGCTAAAGAACGACCGATACCATTTCCTCCACCGGTTATAACAGCAACTTTTCCTTCAAATTCTTTTATAATTATTCACCCAAGAAATTTCATGGTAAATTTTCTTCAAAATTCTAATAATGAATAACATTTAGGGCATTAAAAAAGATTTTTTAATAGTAAAGAATTTAAATTTAAACGCTAATTAAAAAAATTTAAAAAAGATTTTAAAAGGAAAAAAGAAAAATTAAAAGTGATTTAATGACTATTGAGACAAATATTACCAAAATGTTCGGGATTAAACATCCAATTGTAAATGCTCCGATGGGTCCTTTTTACACGACAGACTTATGCGTTGCGACCTCTGAAGCGGGAGGTTTGGGCATATTGTCCCATACAACTATTGCCCGTGGAGAAGATTTCAGTGGTGAAATTACAGCAGGTGAAGTTGAGGCACGATTGGGAGTTAATGCTGTAAAAGCTATGAAACAAAACATGGAGTATGTTATAGAGCATACTGATAAGCCATTCGGCTTTAATATTCGAACTTCTAGAAATGAGTTACAAGCGGATGCTCTCTGTAAAGAAATACCGAAATTTATAATGGAGAATCAGAAGCTAAGGGAGCAATGTGTTTACGCCCTTACAAGTGCGGGTTCGGCTAGAAAATTACCGGAAAGTAAAACCTTCCAAGAACTAAAGGCAAAATCGGAAATTAAGCATTTTCATGTCGCTCCTGCTTTATGGCTTGCGGATAAATGTGTTGCTAATAACGTAGACGGGTTAGTAGTAACTGGTGGTGAGGGCGGAGGGCATCAGTCTTTTGAGAAAGTCAGTTCTCTTGTTTTACTACAACAGATACACGAAAAACATCCAGATATTCCAGTAATTGCCTGTGGTGGCTTTGCAACTGGGGCTGGTTTAGCTTCCGCATTATCTATCGGTGCTGGGGCTATAGCAATGGGATCTCGATTTATAGCGAGTAAAGATGGCGAGTTCCATGAGCAATACAAGGCCGTTATACCTCCTTCTAGGGCTCAAGACACGGTATTGGTAACAGGTGTTCTAGGTCCTATTCGGCTCTGGAAAAATGAATACAGCCTCCATCATGGACTTGTCGCATCAAAGGAAGAACTTGTGTCTCAAGAAGAGGAATTGAGGAAAAAATCTCCTAAAGAAATACAACAAGAACTTGTAGATATGGCTAACGCCTATATTGCTGCTTATAGGGGTGACGTAAATTCAGGGGCAGTTCTTCTTGGTCAAAGTATAGGTTTAATAAACAGTATTGAAAGTGTTTCAGATATAATCAATAAGATTGTCACAGATGCAGAAATACAATTAAAGAAAGCTGCTAGTTACATAAAATAATTAATTAAATTTATCCTTTGGATAGGATAATTAATTTTTTTTTT
>SDBV01013542.1_pt1 | contig 10371 bp, 16 predicted proteins | sample 2277081 | NCBI WGS metagenome assembly SDBV01 (sample SAMN10402039, study PRJNA504765) | marine sediment metagenome | isolation source: marine sediment core GS10_PC15, 223 cmbsf | place: Arctic Ocean: Southern Knipovich Ridge | collected 2010
AGGCTGCCGGGCCGCATGTTGACGAGCAGCCCGACCACCCCCGGGGGTTGCTCGAGCAGGCCACCTGGCTGCGGACAGCTCAATGTCTCGCCTCGCTTTCAGGAACCACAAAGCCAAATGCTTGCATGAGCTCAAGGCCTTTTTCTTCGCCCAGCGTGCTCATGATTTCGTCCTGCATCGGCTTGGGCAGGTCGGAAAACAGCCGCTTGATAGTCTCGGTGTTGCTGTCCTCGTCCGCGACGGGCACCTTGATGCCAGAGGGAAGTGGGATCTTCCAAGCGTGCGCCAGGCCCGGAACGATCTGGTCCATGATTTTCTTGAAGAGCGCTTCTTTGTGCGCTTGCTCCGTCTCGAATTTCTGGCGCTCAAATTCGCGCTGTGCCTGTTTGCTGAGCAGCGATTCCAGCAGCTCGTTGGTTTCGTAGCGGCGCCCCTCGAGTCTATCGATGTGCGTTTGCTGGCTGGCGATCAGCTTGATGTCGCGCTCGCCGTTGCGACTCGTGAGATCGACGACCAGCCGGGTCATCGCTTCGGTGTGGCGCAGCTGCTGGTTCACCATGGCCGCGATGGCGCGCTCGATGCTTGCCGGCGGGGTTGCGGTGCCCATCACCTCGGGGATGGGTTCGGCGAGACTCGTAGCCGCATGGCTGAGCGAGGCGCAGTAGTCATGGAACGCAAATTCAGCGATCGGCTTTTCGCCGACGAACGCGCGCACGATGTACTGCTGTCGGCCCTCGAGGCCGTTGATGTGTTCGCTGCTCTCTTCGGAAACCTGTCGGGCTAATGCTCCGCCGAGCACATCGCTGCTTGCTTGCGGCGCGACATCGAGACGGCAGATCATGCTCGAACCACCCACGGCGTCACGGTGGTGGAGCTCAAAGCGATCAGCGAGCGGCGGAGTCAACAGACGCCGCGTGATCCAAGCTTTGAATTTGTGGTGCTGGAAAGCCATCAGCTTTTGCTCATCATCGGAGCGCGTTTTTTGAAGCGGTAAATTCCGTAAACCAGCGTCGCGAATAAGAACAAGGGAACGAACGAGCTCCGCGCGCGCGCTTGCTCGATCTCGATGCGTGGCCGCTGCTCAGCAGCGGCGATGATGTTGAGCACCGGACGGGCCGCGTCGGTCACGGTGATGAAACCTTTGTTTTCGCGGTCGAGCTTCTTGTTTGCTTCGTATCGGTTGTCGGGCGCTGAATAGATGGCCACATCTGGACCGCGGCCAACAAAGGCCGGGGCAATGACACCGAGGTAGGTATCCGTCGGGTTTTTCATTCGACCGACAACCCCAGCCAGCTCAAAGAAGCGCTCGACGTACGGAAGTTGCTGTAACGCTGTGAGGCGCGCGAGCTTGTCTCGCGTCGTTCCCAGCCCTTTCGCCGCTATGCTCGTGAATTGGATCAAGCCCACAGCGCCATCCGGATTGCGAATGGCCGGGTCGAAGGTCCCCGCAGTTTCGAAGCTCACGACCGCGGCGAGCGAATCGGGGCTCGCGCCGATGCGATCAGCCAGCCCGATCAGCTGGCGCTTGAAGCGCATCGAAGTGAGCTCGATGCCGCGGACTGCGAGCAGCGAAACCATCAGTTGGGACGGATGGAAGGCGGGATGCGATTGATCCCCCGCAGCGCCTCGATAGCGGCCCGGTAGCGGCCCGGTACCATGCGGTGCGTCGCTCGCCGGCGAGGCGATACGAGCTCGTAGAGGCTGGCGCCGATGGCATCGCCAGCCATTTGCTCGCAGCCGTCGCCGCAAGCACAGTACTCGTCCACGCTGTACTGGATGCGCGCTGGCATGACCGGCGAAATGCTGCGCATCGCGGCGAACGAGCTCAACGCAGCCGGATCGCCCGCGGCTGCGCCGGCGATGACTGGGCCGATCGAAAAACCAGAGGGATCCCAGCCGGTCATGGCGTCATGCATGCAGCAAAGAGCCTCGTACATCTCCCCTGCGCTTTGGCTCGCCTTTGCATTTTCGCGCACCTTGGCGATCTCTGCGATCGCGATCTCGTTTCCGTTGTTGGCTTGCGTGAGCAGGATGTCCGCCGCTTGCATGACAGGCTGGCGCCCAGGTAGCGCCGTGATGGCTTTGGCGACTTCCGTCGCTACGATAGGCAGGTCGCCGAAGGCGCCCACACCGAGCCGCTGAGGCGGACCGTCGGCATACTGAATCCACTGACTGACCCACTGCGCCGCTTGGTTGAACCAACCTTCCGCGCGCTTGGCGAGCTTGTTGCTCGCCGTTGCTTGCAGCTCGATGAGCTCGCCACGCGCCACCACATCGGCGCGCGCCAGCCAACGGTTGCCATCTCGCACAGGTCGGTAGATCGTGATCATCGGTTGCATGGGCTTACAGTCCTGTCTGTGGGATGGGTTTCGCGGTCGGGTTCCAGCTCGCCGGAATCGTGATCACAAGCCCCGGCTGCCAGTTGGTGTAGGGCGGTTGCGGGGGTCCGCTCGTCAGCGAGCCCATTTGCGGATTGCCCGCCTCGAGCTCGCGGAAACGAGCGCCTTGGCCCGTATAGTACTGGGCCAAGCCGAAGGGCCGATCGCCGCTTCGGACGGTGAACTCCAGATCGCCGCTCAGAATGGACGGCCAGGTAGCGGGATTGGTGGGATCAAAGCCCGCTGGCGGTGAGACAGGCGCCCCACCGGCGCGTTTGTTTGCTTCCGCAATCAAACACGCCGCGGCCATCGGGAAACCCGTGGCGGCTGCAATCTGTCCGGCTGCCAACAGGATCGAAGCATTGGCATTCGATGCGAGCAGCGTGCGCACTTGCTGTTGTGCCGCCGGGTCCATCAGTGGATCCAGAATGCAGGGAACATCCGTCACACCACCCGGCGGCGGAAAGCCCGGAATAATCGGAACGGTTGGGCCTGGCACAGGCTCGACGGTGCCAGGCAGGCCGCTGGGCAAGATGCCGGGCGGTAGCGGAATGCCGAGCGAGCCCCATGTGCTCGGATCGGTCGGGTCGAAACCTGCTGGCGGCTCTTGCGGTCCGCCGCGCTGTTTGGCGGCAGCGCGCAAGCAAGTGGCTGCGCGAGTGAATTTATGGGTCTCGGCGATCTGCGCCGCGGCGATGAGCTGCGAAGCGGGGATCGCTTCGTTGGCGAGCAACGCGTTGAGCGCCTTTTCAAACTCGAAGGGCATGCCCGCGTCGATACAATCAGCGGTGACCGGCTTTTTCTTCTTCTTGCCGCGATCGGAAAACACCAGGAAGAGCGCAGCGGCGCCGATGGCCAAGGGCAAAAACGGAACAGGCATCAAAGTCTCCTAGGAGAGAGGGGGAAACGGCTGTGTTGCTCGGACGAGACGTGCCATTCCGGCCGCTGGCGGAGCTGCGCCGGGGTCCAACAGAAGTACAGGTACTGGGATAGCGATTGGCAAATGCGCGTTGGTCGGCACGTAGATATCGACGCCATCGGCATGAGACTGAAACAGCGCTGTGAATGCATCAGGTTGGCCAGGTTGCGCAGGCGCCGGATGGATAATGATTACATTTGGATCGGCCCCAAATTCCCAGGCGCGACCGCCATAGCTGAAAAGAATGCGGTGGGCGACCTCGGGTTTGTACTCGAGCACACCACCAATTTCGGTGAACAATTGCTCCTCAGCTGGGCTCGGCCTTGGACCTTTGGGCCTGCTCGGCTCGCGCGTGAGGGCAAACAGAACCAGGCCGCCGATCAGTAGCAGGGGAAACATTTTCTACCTCATGAGCGCGGCGCTCGGATCTTCGAGCCCGCCGGGATGTTCGAGAAGGACGTGATAATGGTCGCCGCTGGGTGTGCGCTGCTCAAGGTCGAGCACGTTGCGCGCCGGCACACCTTGCAGAAGTAATTCCGAAACTCGATCGGCTGCGAGATCTTCGCAATCGCCGTAGCCGCGCGCGAATAGGGCCGCGGTGCTCGCCCAGATTTCCACGCCGGGTGGCTCGCGCTCGTAGCGCAGCGCGCCGTCGTAGATGGACGGAAACGGCCAACGCCGGCGCGTCCAGACGTTGATCGCCGTGAGACAATCGAGCAGCAGCAAATAGCCCGCCTCACGCATCGGCACGTCGAGCACGATGCGCAAAATTCCCGGGGCGAGCTCGGCAGCGTGGGTCTGCCGCCAGCTACCGAGCTCGCCCGGAAAAGCCCGACCGAGAGCCCGCCAGCAGCCGCGTAGCATGCCGACAGGCTCGGGGTGGTCGGGCACCTCGAACACAATTCGCAGCACCCTTGCTGCTTAGTGGAGCGTCGGCGGGACGGGTTTGCCGACCACCGTGGTCGTGAAGCGCAGCGGCGCGCCGGTGATGTTGGTGACGCCGACCGAAAAGTCCATGCCGACGGTCATCATCACAGATTTCAGCGCCAGCACCGTGGAGTCCTGCACGAACAGCGCGGCGGAAATCGGGCCGGTCGTCGCGAGCAACGACTCCACGCCGGCGTCGATGTCCGTGATCAGGAAGTTGCCGGCCATGGTCTCGCTCATCACGAGCCGCTCGGGGATCATGGTCTTCTGCGGACGAACCAAAATGGTCGCGCTCGCACCCGCAGCGATCAGCAGCACACCACCGGAATCGACACCGAAGGCAGACTTGAGCTTGTCCGCTTCCTGCTGGGCTCCGCACAGCGTGCAAGCGGCCACTTGCTGCCAAGCAGCACCCGAAAGGGGCGGCATGTTGGGGTAGAGCGCTTGTTGCGGACCGCAGGGAGGCGGAACATCGCAGGGGCCCGGGCCGTTGGGGACAGCGACGATTTGTTGAGGTTGCTCCACCATGGCCGGGCTAAGGCGCGCCTGATGGCCGTAGCCGAATAGTGCGCCGGCTGCGCGGTTGTAGGTGCCAGTTGCGTTGCCGCCATAGCCGAACGTGGCGCCTGGTGGGGGATAGTAGCCGCCCCCTTGGGCGAACATGTACGCGGGGTAAAGAGGTCGTTGTCCGTGATACATCGTGATCGTAATCCTTGGTCGGGTGTTAGCGTTGCTCTGCGCTTGTCCTTTTGTCCCAGTAGTTCCAAGCGCAGTGCTTACGGCGACGCCGCGAGCTGTTCGGCTCCGATCTCGGCTCCCTTCTGTACGGCGAAGACGCTGAGCATGCCGTTCGCGAGCGCTTCGACGTTGCTCGATTGCGCGCCAGCCCAACCCATGTACGCTGCGACAGTCAGCGCGCCGCCGGCGACGAGTGATAGCGGAGCGCCTACCACTTCCTTATTTTCCGGGAAGCGTGATTCCCACCACGCCAACCCGAACGCTCCGCCCATGGTGAGGCCGGTTCGGGCTGCTGTTTCGATTGCGCCCGTGCTCTCTTCGCGGAGCTTCTTGTTTAGCTTTTTCTGGTTTTGGAATTTGTCTTTCCAGGTCAGTTCGCCATTGGCCATCGCTGCGGTTTTCCCTTCTTTGCTGCGAGTGTGTTCGCAACGAGGGTAGGGGACCGCGCGATCGGCTTTCAGCTAGCGCTTGTTTTTGCTCGGTGCTCTGCGCGCTTGTTGGACTTGCGGAGTTTTGGGCTCTCTGTGCAGTTCCCTATCGGGACTTCGCCTAGGGAAACGCGCAAACCATGCCGTACGCCGCGCAAAAACTCGGTATGCGGTTCGATCTCATTGATCCATCGGATCACTTTGTTTCGGTAGGGACGAGATTTTGCGTTGCGCCCTTTTCGCGCTGACGGCGAATGGAGCTGCAACTCCACCAGCTTGAGCCATCCTGGCATCTGCTCATGCTTGGGCAAGCGACAGATCAACACAAAATCTGTCCATCGGATCCCTGCAGGCAACGCTCCATCGTGGCGCTCGAACAAACTCCATAGCTCGGGTGCAGCGCGATCGCGCACGAGCAACAGCTGGCTACAAAGACTTTTGCTCATGCTGCACTCCTCGGCGAGCTCGTCTTTCGTCAGGTGGGGGCGCGCTGCATGCATCGACCACAGGAAGTTAGCGATCTCCCAGTGGCGCATCGGACGCCGGTGCGTGTTTTCGGCGAGCGTCGTTGCGGCAGCTAGAAAGTCGTCGGTCGCGCGTTCGTCGTAGGTGAACACCCATAGCTTGGTGCTCGAGATGTTGCGGTAACAAATCAGCCGGCGGGCACCTGCAACGAGTCCCCATTTTCCGTTCGGCAACTTTCGAATGCGCGGCGCATGGATGGGACCGTGTTTGCGGATGCTCGCCTCGAGGTCTGCGAGGCTCCACTCTTGGCCCGGTTCCTCGGCTGATTTGATCTCAGCGCCTGAACCTTTTTCGCTGCGTCCATGCCAGCGCGGATCGGTCAGCACTTCATCAACGCGCAGCTGCACAAAAAGGATGTTCGGCTCGGGCTCTTTTTTTTTTCGTCGCCGACTCACAGCGCGCCTGGTCGCTTCATGAGCTCGTGATCACCCCAGCGCAGATGGCTGAGAAAAAACCGGCCGCGTAACTCGTCCGGCGTAATCCAGCGCAGCTGTCGCGGATCGTAGTCCATCTCTATTTCCTGTCCGATGTGCTGGCCCGGCTCCACCGAGTTGAGGCGGATCGTAATGGCCACGTGCCATCGCTCTACCAATGCATCGGTCAAGATGGGCACGGCGATGTGTCGAGCGCCGTTGTTGCCCTCGTGCTCCTCGACGGCTGGCGCTGGCCCGGCTGGCTCCACGCCGAGCAACACGAAATCCGAGATCTGCCCGCTGATGTTCTGCGCTTCAAACGTGAGTATCATTCAGTCCTCCAAGGGAGCCGTGGCCTGCATGAGATCAGCACGAGCGCACATCTTCACCAAGTGCGGCGGCAGCACCACATTGCGGCGCTGGAGGAAATCGCGCACGCGCCGGGGGTCGCAGCGGAAGTGACCGCCGAGCGTACGGCGGGCAGGCAATCCCTCGAAATGGATCCAATTGCGGATCGTCGAGACGCTCACCCCCATCCAGTTGGCGAGCCGTCTGGGCGTCAGGTGTAACACGCGGCTGGCGGACCGTAGAGCAAGCCCCAGTTCTCGCCAATCTGAACGGCTGCGCCGCACCAAAAAAGGGGGGCACCGGTACCCCTGTATATATTTTCAGTGGGTTAAAGGGGGGCACCGGTACTCTAAAGGGGGGCACCGGTGCCCCCCGAGTAGTAGGAGAGTTAGATCAAGAGAGAGAACGCGCGCGCGCGATTTTGCGATCTCCTCAGACAAAAAGAGCGCGGCCGGAGTCTCCTCCGGCCGCTCGGCGGGCGACTAAGCCTAATCGCTTCGCCGTGGCCCCAGCTTTACCACACCTGTACGAGTTGCCAGGAATCACCTGCACAGGTAGGGTGGCCCAACTAAGCCACAGAGAACCCAACCCGGGGGGTTGATGCTCGAACAAAATGAAAAACGCCCAGTTAGTGCTGGGCGAAGAGAACTACTCGAACAGGCGCAGCCTAGCACACAACGTGCTGCGCGCCTGGAGTTTTCGAGAGCCGAAGCCAAGCGAGCGCTGCACACGATCTCGTTTGCCAGACCGGAAGGCGTAAGGCCGCAGGATTGGGCGCCGCATGCGCGCACCAGGCTGCTCGCCGGCTTGTTGATCGACAATACTGCGTTGCGGTTCGGCGTCGCTCGCAACCGCCGCCCCTTCTCGCCCGGTTGCGTGTTTCTGTCGATCGACACCATGGCTGCGCGGTTGTGGCTCGACCGCAGCAGTATCAAGCGCTCGCTGCGCGTGCTCGAGCTCGTTGGCTTCGTGAATCGCAAAGCTGCTGGTGGCGGTCGCGGTCAATCGACGCTCTACGAGCTGTCGGTGGGCTGGAAAGAGCCGGCCAAGCTTTCGAGCGATGAGCAGCGCATCGCCGAGCAAGAGGCCGAGATCGAACGCTTGCGAGATGAGCTCAACAAGCCGAAGGACATGTCAGCGCCCAGCGTGCACGACGATAGCGCTGAGCTCGCCCCTGCCGCGTCGTCATGGAGCAAGCGCGCGATTGTCGAGGCCTACAAGCAAGCGCGTCTTGAGGCCTATGGGGTCGGCCAAGTGGACAGGATGAAAAAGGGCGAGCTCAACGAGTACGCTTTGTTTGTCGAACGCATGAGCCGAGAGCTGTCGAGTCCGAAACGCAAAGTCCACGTGCGCGAGCTCGCTCCGCAAATGGTGAATATTTATTTCAGCATGCCAGGCAAGGATCACCGGCTGCGCGAAGCGAAACACCCGCTTGCTTGGATGATTTACGATCAAGCTGACATCGAAGAGGAGCTACGCCGACGACGGCGCAGCAAACCCGAGCGCGTCAAGCGCGCCGTTGTCGAAGCCCCCAAGATGAGCAAAGCCGAGGAGCTGGCCATTGCTCGGCACATGATCAAGACGATGGACAAGCCGAGCTTTCCGATAGCAAAGATTATGCTCGGCATGCTGGACAAACCAAGGTGAGCGGACAGCAACAGCTCGCGCTTCGAACCTTCGAACCGCTCGAGCTACCGAGCTCGGCGCGCGACCAGAACGCTTATTGGGTCTATCTCGGCTCGCTCGGCAGAGGTTCGCGGCCAACGATGCGCAGCAGCTTGCAGGCCACAGCGCAACTGTTGGGCGAACAGCGGGCCCCGGACTTTCCTTGGCATGCGCTCCGCTACCCACATGTTGCGATGCTTCGCAGCTGGCTCGCCGAACGCCACGCTCCCGCAAACTGCAATCGTTGGCTATGTGCCGTGCGCGGAGTTCTGAAAGCCGCTTGGAAGCTCGGCCATATCGAGGGCGAGCTCTATCGGCGTGCGATCAGCGTCGAGCCTGTCAGGGGCAAGCGCTTGCCTCCGGGCCGCTCGCTCAGCTCGGTTGAAATCTGTTCGGTGTTTCAGAGTTGCGACCGCTCGCCTGTCAGCTACCGCGATGGAGCGATCATGTCGCTTCTGTATGGCGCCGGTCTTCGTCGCGCTGAAGTGTGCGCGCTCGATGTCGAAGACTTCGATAGCTCGAGCGGTACCCTTCGTGTGATGGGCAAGGGAAACGCTGAGCGTGTCGGCTTTCTTGGAACCGGTGCGCCCGAGCTCTTGAAACGCTGGCTCCATGTTCGCGCTGCGGGCTGTGACGCGGTCGAGGCTGATAGCGGACCGCTCCTTTTGCCATTGACGCGCCGGCGTGGCCGTTTCGTCGCCCGGCGCATCGTGGTCGAAACGGTGCGCGGCGCAGTGGCGCGCGCCTGTCGACGCGCCGGCGTCGAGCATTTTACCGCGCATGATTTGCGGCGCACCTATGTTTCGGACCTGCTCCACAACGGCGCCGATCTGGCGACAGTGCAAAAACTCGTGGGTCACTCTTCGCCGACGACAACCGCGAGCTACGATCGGCGCGGCGATGAGGAACGGGCGAAAGCTGCACGTCGATTGGTGGTGCCACTGCCGTTCGAAAGGGATGCATGAAAGTGATCTCCAAACTGTGTGGGCTGCTGTTCGTGCTGCTGCTGAGTCAAAACGCGTACGGCGATGACGAGAGTATCGCGGTAGGTGCATCGCTCATTGCGATCGGCGGACTCGGGCTGGCTGCTGCCATTGCTGTGTTTGCTGTCGGCAACGATGTAGATCCGGAAATCAGCCGCCGAACGGCCATCTCTGCCGCTGCTTTTTCCACTGGGTCGGCTACCGTCGGCATCGTCGTATTGGCTTACGGTGGCCTGGAACCAAAACGAGCGACAAGGCTTGCCGGGGTACGTGTCCGATGGTGAATTCTAAAACACTGGGTCGCGCGCTGCACGCTGCCCGCGTGCTCTACATCGAACTACTGCGCCGCATGTACCGCGAGCACCCGATCGGCTGGTACATGGGGCCACCGATGATCGACGCGACCGAACTTTTTGAGGCGATGCGAAATGCGAAAAAGAGCTAACACTTGGATGCGTGAAAGCCGCTGGTATTGGGTCTGCGACAGGTGCGACGCCAGGCGCACCGAGAACTATAGCCCGCAGCGCTGGCGACGCACGCACGACATGTTGCCCAAGGGTTGGCAGCTCAAAACCAGAGGGCCGGGCGTCATTTGCGGCAAATGCCTCAGCGCCCAACAGCAGCTGTTCACGTAGCTACTGCGCCGCGCGCCAGGCTGCCTCCTCGGCAGCGGCGAGCTGCACATCGGACGGCTGCGCTCGCATCTGGGCGAGCATGACCTCTTCCGGGTTTTCGTGCACCCACTCCATAAACTGTTCGGTGCGGCTCAAGTCCTGGCGCCCCTTCACGAAGCGCCGGCGCTTTTTCCACAGCGGCCACAGGTGCGGCTCGATGTTCTGCCGCACCAAGTCGTCGCTCTCTTGGCGCGCTTCTTTGCGCGTTGCCTTGGTGCGGGCCGTCTGTCGCCGCTCACGCCCCCGGATGGTGCGCTCGGCTGCTTCGTAGGCGCGACGGTCCTCGCGCTCTGCGGCGCTCTCAGCCTTGGCCAGGGCCACCTTCGCGCTCGCCTCGGCTTTGACCGCGTCGCGGTCAAGCGCGCATTTGTCG
>SDBV01013543.1_pt1 | contig 10371 bp, 6 predicted proteins | sample 2277081 | NCBI WGS metagenome assembly SDBV01 (sample SAMN10402039, study PRJNA504765) | marine sediment metagenome | isolation source: marine sediment core GS10_PC15, 223 cmbsf | place: Arctic Ocean: Southern Knipovich Ridge | collected 2010
TACCCTCCGATTATAGTAGTCACAAGATTTGCAATCAATAACCACCGGCTGGGGGGTAAGATTTCAGCAACACTCGGGCAACATTCACCGCTACACGAACCTTTGTCACGTTGGACACGATCTCACACGGCAAAATCTCTACAAGAGATATCTTTTCACAATCCAGTTACACGTTACAGCCTTGCCGGCCTTCCGTTTTATTCTGGAAACGATCGAATTGATTTCAGTATGGAGGATTTTCATTCTACCTATCAGGCCCATTTGCCTATCGATAGCCTGGGCGGTCCCTCCAGATGCCAAGCAGCTTGCGAACGACTTGGAATTTCAACTCTCGGGGAGCTTCTATTGACACCATATCAAAAAATGGACGATATACCCAACTGTGGCCAGCAAACCATTGATGACACGCGGGAGACAATTGATTATCTATTACTAGAGTCCAAATCGGCCGTGGAGGTCGATACAAATTCATACTTAACTTTTATTGATAGTATATTCGGGCCATTCTTGCGGGATGAGCGTCAAGGTAATATTGTATTTGCGCGCCTCGGCATTTTTGGAGAACCAAACACGCTAAAGAGTGTTGCTGCACAGCACGGCGTAACCCGGGAACGAGTACGCCAGATTGAAAAATGCTTGTGGAAAAGGATCTCTAAACCTGTCTCTCAAAAACAACTTGGGGGACTAAAAACAATGCTACAGGACACTTTGCAGGCATTGGATGGGACTGCTACACTAAACGATATTGGCAAAACATTGGCCGAACGCTTCGACTGGGTTGCACCTGTACCTGAACGAGTCACCGACGCATTGCTGAGGATATTCCCCAGTTCTTTTGAAATCATCGAAAAGCAATGGTGTGTCAGTAGGGCCTTTAAGTGCCATCAGTGTGAACCGTGCATTCGAGCATTTCTAACAACATTGAATGCCTCCAGCGGGGAAGTGTATCCCATCTCGCAGTTATGCAAAGATGCTTCCAGCACATTTGATTTAATCTGTGTGGATTGCGCTGTCGCAAAGCATATGATTCCTTCAGATTCGCTGTTTACACTTTTGCTTCATCTCAATGGCGATCAATTTCCCGGTTGGCACCTTGATGGAAACAGTATGCTTCGATCAAGACTGTGGATTATTCGCAAAGGCTCGCTGCAAAAGGTGATTGAGGAAGTTCTACTCACCCATGCATTTGCAATGACTTATAATAAGATTTTCCACATTATAAGTGAATTATCATTCGACGGCAGAAACAATCTTACGCAAAAGCAGGTGTGGACCGCAGCAAACACTTTAGTATCTCAGAATGACAGCGTTCTGCTTTGGGAGCGTGGCGGCAAGTACATTCACCGAGACCACGTGAATCCGTACTTGCCGATAGTTTGTACGATTGAAAAAGAGATTATTGAACTACTTTCATCTGGCGATATGTCACAACTGTCGCTGTACAACACCTTCAATGAACACAGGGAAGAATGCTTGGAAGTGGGGCTCCCATCAGCCCATACAGTCTTCTCGCTGCTAAAGGTACGCGCACATCCTAAGCTTCGCTTTCTTCGAACACCCTATGTTGCATGGCATTCCACCAGAGGTTCTAAGAAGTCTGTCAAAGATATTCTTGAAGAATACATCTTTGACCACGACAGCGGTATTTCCCTTGATGCTCTTCGAGATCATGCCTACAAAAGCCTGGGGATGACCAAGGTGCATCTTGCCGGTACAATGCAACTTCTGGATTCCGTTATTCGAACCGATGATGGCTATCTGTATGCCGATTATTTCGACTCTGAATCAGATCAGTTCAAGATGCTGTTGCTTCATATTCGACGCGTATTGGAACAGCATGAACATGTATCGGCAAAATATCTCTTTAGCGAAAAGAAAGTGACATGCATTCGGATGGGGATTACTGGACCTCGCATGCTGGCATCTATTTTGGAATATTTCGCGGCTGATGAAGTGGGCGACATCTCATTTCCGATCATTCGGGCGGCAACCACAGAAACCAAGTCAAAAGCCATGAGCTTGTCAAATGGAATTGAGGACTTCATGCTTGAGTCAAACGGCCCATGTAGCCGCGAAAACATCATGCAACACTTTGCCGAACAGCGTGGTTATTCCCGTCAGCGATTACAGAACTCCATCTACAGACTGCTTAAGGAAGACGTGTTCCCGTACGGCGAATCACTTTTCGTACATCAGCAAACCATTGATTGGAACCATGAAAAGCAAAGCCAACTCATGGGCCTCGTCGCTGAGCACTATGACCTGTTAGTTGCCGCAAACTATTTTCATGTGCGCTGTGACAAATTTATTGATGAGTTCTACGATCTATTGCCACTGCTGGAAAATGACATTGCTTGGTCGGAAACATTGCTCTTATCTTTGGTAAAAAAGGACCCTGCCGTTCTCGAGCTTGGTAACGCCGGTGAAACATTTTTGCTGATTGACCGCAACAACAACATTCAGTGTTTTGGAGACTTTGTAAAGCGAGTACTGATTGATCGCTTTCAAGGGGGGGCCAATCTCACGGAATTCAGCGAGTGTTTGCAGGAAATGGGGGTCGTCCGAAAACGGTTAACCCCTAGCATGCTCAACAACTATCCTGACTTAGGTATATCTGAACGTGAAATCTGTGTGGCGGAGGGGTGTATATGCTAAAGGACCTGGATCTCCGCCCTGTGTACGACAGTGCTGAATGCAGTATTGTTAACGACTTGATGGTGCCATGCCTATGCAATTGCACTAAGTATCTGCGGGGGGTTGGTTTTTTTACGTCGGGATGGCTATCGCTAGCGGCCACTGGCATTGAAGCACTTGCCAAGACCGGAGGACAAGCAAGGTTTGTTGTATCTCCGGTGCTGGAGGAAGCTGACAAGGAAGCTCTTGCTTTGGGCGAGCAGGCAAAGAATTCTCCTGCGCTACACAGGGTTCTTAAGCAAAACATTAATGAGTTAACGGCTAATTTACACGCCGATACCAGAAACACTCTGGCTTGGCTGGTCGCCGACGGCATCCTGGAGTTCTCTTTTGCGATACCACGCAGCCTGGGACCCACCGGCAGCTATCACGACAAGGTTGGTGTTTGTATTGATAAAGACAATAACAAAGTTGCCTTTCATGGTTCCTTCAACGACTCGATACAGGGTTCGCTCAACGGCGAAGCCTTTAGTGTGTTTCGATCATGGGAACCAGGGCAACAGCCATATGTCAAAATGCATGAAGATCGGCTGCGGTCGCTTTTGGACAATCGTAATCGCCAATTTTACGTATGCAATATCCCAGACGCAATTCGTGACGACCTAATTATGCTTCGAACGACTACAGATCGTCCTTACCGATTGCTTGGCGATGCTTCGTTTACAGAACTATCACCTCCCGAACCAACATGCCCTTACAAACTCCGCTCCTATCAACAAGAGGCTATCAAAGCTTGGGGGGCCAACGATTACCGTGGCATCTTCGAGATGGCAACAGGAACAGGCAAGACTATTACGGCCCTAGAGGCCGCTCGCACCGTTTACTCGCTCCATGAGCACTTGGCACTTGTAATTTTAGTTCCATATCTCCACTTAGCTAACCAATGGGTGGATGAAGCCAAAGCTTTCGGATTTTCTCCGGTTGTCTGCAACAGTGCTATGCAAAACTGGTCGTCACGAATGGTGCAACTCATAGATGACTATTCTCTTGGTGTTCACAAGCACATTTGTCTTATTGCCGTTCACCAGACTGCTTCCGGCGACAAATTCCGACATCTTGCCCAACGCATCGACGGCAAGGATATGTTGTTGCTTGTAGATGAAACCCATGCGCTGGGAGCAAGGCATCTACGCAAAGCTCTGCTGCCAAGGGCACAAATGCGACTTGGCCTGTCTGCAACTCCTCGTCGCTGGCTGGATGACGAAGGTACCGCGTGTTTGATGGATTACTATTCCGACGTTGTGTTCAGCTACCCGCTGGAGGATGCCATTGGAAAGTTCCTGACACCGTATGACTATCATCCGATCCTTGTGCCGTTAACTTCCGAGGAGACCGAAGAATACACGACGCTGAGCCGGCAAATAGCGATCTTGGCCGCGAAGCAACCAGAAACTAACGAGATGTCTGTGCAGCTAAAGCACTTACTGATCAAGCGGGCTCGCATCTTGTGGAAGGCCGATGGAAAGTACCCAGCCTTGATTGCTTTACTGCAAACGCTCCAAGATAAGGGTAAGATACAAGGGGCTAGCCTCCTTAAGCATTTGCTATTATACTGCGCACCCGGGGAACACGACAGGGTACTGCAAATCGTCAAGCCACTGATACCCTCATGCCACGAGTTTGTGCATAGTGTATCGCTGAAAGAAAGAGAAAAATTATTGCGGGCATTTCAGAGGGGTGATCTGAATGCGCTAGTCGCAATCAAGTGCCTAGACGAAGGTGTGGATATCCCCGCGACCAAAACGGCCATTCTCATGGCAAGCACCAGTAACCCCCGTGAATTTGTTCAACGACGCGGCCGTATACTACGATTGCATGAGGGCAAAAGAAAAGCCACTGTCTATGACTTCTTGGTGATTCCTCCTGAAGATTGTGATTGTCCGCAGGAGACAGCGAAGGCACTCTTGCTGCGAGAAATGCCCCGGTTCGCCGAGTTTGCATCATGTGCAAACAATCAGTACGAAGCGAGGCGACAGGTACGCGACACCGTGGACCGCTACGGAATGCTTCACTTGCTTGATTTGAGGCCGTGGGAGCTCCACCGGATGCTATTGGCCGAGCGAGATATGCGACTGGAGCAAGAGTTTTCTTCTCTCGCAGGGCAGAGTTCAAAGGATAACACAAATGATAGCGAATAGAGCATAACGAAGGAGGATGTCGTGGAAAACGTTAATTCAAATATTCGGGATAAGCTGATCCAACACTGTAATGGTCCCGTTGCGGAACTGGCAATTAAGGCAATTGAACTTTCGGAGGAGCACAACTCTCCTGCGGATGTTGCTGAACAAATAAAGCCGTTGATTCGCAAATATGTCAAACTGTTGGGTAAAGGGGGCAAGGAATAATGATACTGCTAAAACTAAGCCTTACTAATTTCCGGCAATTTCGTGGCCAAAATACACTGAGATTTGCGCATGGTAAACGGCGGAATGTTACGGTCATTTTTGGCGAGAACGGACGCGGCAAGACCGGCATCTATAGAGCAATCATGTTCTGTCTCTACGGCATACGAAAACTCTCGCAAGACGGCGATGACCTTAGCGACAATGATCTGCATTTAGTCAATTCAAATGCTGTTGCTGAAGGCCGAGACAACTCCATCCCGGTAAAAGGCGTTGTCGAACTGTTTTTCAATCACGGCGACCGTGAATACCGGGTGCGGCGGACCATCTTGGCGATTTGGGATGCTGGCAAACAAGCCGAAGAAGATTTAGACGCTAGCTTAACTATCAAACATCCAGACGGCAACAGTGTTGTTTACGATACTACCCAGGAGATCAACGCTCAGTTAAGTAAGGTACTTGACCCTCGTGTTCGAGAGTATTTCCTGTTTGATGGCGAGAGAATTGAACACCTAACTCGGGCGAGCAAGCAGTATCGCAACGAAGTCTCAAAGGGTGTCCGCACTCTGCTGAACATCGATGGCCTGAACATAGCTATAAAAGCAATGCAAAGCGTCACTAGCGAATACGGCCAAGACCTGGAACAACATGCGACGGGTGACTATGGCAAAGTAGTCCGAGAACTGAATGAAGTCGATCAGCGTCGTAACAACATGTCCGATGAACTAGACAACATAACCGAACAAGTCGGCCATGCAGAGGTAGAAGATGAACAACTTTCCAAACAGATGAAAAAGTTCGAGGGCGTTTCACGACTCATCGAACAAAGGATGGATCTGGAAACGCAACGCGGTGAACTGGAAGAAAGTCTAACGATAAAAAGGAGGCAAGTAGCGGACAAGCTTCGGGAAACGGCGACTTTTCTCTGCAATACTCCGATCGGTGCTGTATACAAGGACGTGGAGGAACGTAGAACGCGAGGAGAAATACCGTCAAAAATCCGAGCCGAACTAATTGAAAGCTTAATAGAAGACTGCAAGTGTATCTGTGGCAGGTCAATCGATACGCATGAAGGGTCACCAGAACGCAAATGCCTTTTGGAATGGTTGCAACGTGTGGGTGATTCAATTCGTAATGATTTTGCATTAGGACTTTGGAAGGATCTGGGAGGCATTCGAAGCAAGGAAGATACTATCCGGTCGGCAGCGCGTACAGCACTTACCGATCACTCAACGACTCATAATTCGCTGCAAAAAGTGCGGGAACAAATCGAAGACATCACAGAGGAAATTGGTGAGGACGAACGCGAAGACGTAACATATCTTGCTCAGCAGCAGAAAAAGATTAAGCGAGACCTTACAAAACTGGCCGCCCGTCGTTTGAATTTGGAAAATGAAATAGAAGACCTAGAAGAACGCATCAAAGAACTCGAACGGGATAAATCCCAAAAGGAAAAAGAACAAGGTCGTCAGACGGAGATACAGAAACAATATGCGTTTGCAAAAGAAACGTTGGAATCGCTTAGGAACGTCCAAAAGGAATTCACCCAGGAGGCGAGAGAACTCATAGCGAGCGAGGCTTCGGCATATTTGCAGGAATTCTTGGATGCGGACAGCAAGAACCTGTTTGATTCTATAACCATTGGCGAAGATTATTCGCTCCAAATCCTTGATCGCCACAAGAACCCGCACCTTGCAGACATCTCGGCGGGACAAAGGCAGCTTGTTTCGATAGCATTTATTATGGCTCTTGCCAAAGTTGCTGCCGGCGATACACTCCTGGAAATGCCCCTGTTTATGGACACCCCATTTGGGCGACTGTCGTTAGAACATCGCTACAGCCTGATTGACAATATTCCGAAACTTTGTGCTCAATGGATACTGCTGTCAACTGATACTGAACTACGGCAATCAGAAGCCCGTCGCTTGCTGGCTACCAAACGGTGGGGAGCCTTTTACCACCTTAAGGCATCCGGAACTGGCGAAACGACAATTGACAAAGTCGAGCCAGAAGCTGCGATACGCTTACTTCGAGATTCCACTAAAACGAAAGGGGGGAACTCATGAAGATGGATAGAGAAATACGTGTTCAATCAGATAAGTCGCACCGCGAATTTTACCGAGACTACAGGAAGTATCTCGGGAAAGACGCTCATGAATTGTTCTATCTGGCAGTATGCATTGGCTTTCATCAAAAACAACATTGTCCTCTAGCCAAGAAGTCAGCCGAGGAACGATTTTGGTCGAGGACCATATTGCCGGAGGAGTGGGCAACATATTACGCCATTATGCTACACAAAAACGACATGAACTATGACGCGATCTGCGATGACGCAGAAACCTTGCAAATGATGGAAACCTATGCAAACGGCGGGATTAACTATCTAATCGAGGAAGAACTGGTTGGTGGTTTTCTTATAGAGAAAGATGGCCTCACGATGTTTGATTCACAATTAGCTAACGACATTCCTCGCCGAATATTGCAATTCATGTTCCACGCGGTCGAGTGGAATGAGTAAAACAAGGGAAGCAAGTCTATGCGTCGTATTCTGCTAGTCGAACCGGCATACCGCAATAAGTACCCTCCCTTGGGGCTCATGAAGATATCCACCTACCATAAGCTCATGGGGGACTATGTAGAGTTCGTAAAAGGCCTTTCGCCTAAGCACAAGAAGAAGCGATGGGACCGCATTTACGTTGCGACGCTCTTTACGTTCCATTGGCAACAAACGGTTAATACTATCAGATACTATTCGAGCACTGTGGCATCGCCGAGTGACGTCTACGTTGGTGGTATCATGGCAACCCTGATGAAGGATGATCTGCAGAAAGATACGAAGGCCACGGTGTTTCCAGGCCTTCTGGACAAGCCGGGAATGCTCGACAAAGATAATAGGTTTATTGTCGATCATATGATCCCGGACTATGCCATTTTGGATGACATCCAGTACGAGTATCCTGCATCTAATGCGTATATTGGCTACGCTACCAGAGGTTGCCCCAATCACTGTGCTTTCTGTGCCGTACCAACGATAGAACCAAAGTTTTGCCATTACACTCCACTGGCACGCCAAATTCACGGCATCGAAGACTCCTACGGTCCCCAGAGAGATTTATTGTTACTCGACAACAACGTTCTCGCCTCAAGAAGATTTTCGCGAATTGTCCACGATATTCTTGATTTAGGTTTCCATCGCGGTGCCAAACAAGACAACAAGTTGCGGTCTGTCGATTTCAACCAAGGCTTGGATGCCAGGATACTAGATACACGCAAGATGAGACTATTAGCGAAGTTGGCAATCCGACCGATCCGTTTTGCACTTGACAATATGGGAACGGCTTCAAGTTATAGGCGCGCTGTTCGGCTGGCTTGTGAGTACGATGTGACAACAATCGGAACCTATGTGTTATACAATTATCGAGAAAGTCCCCGCAGCTTTTATGATCGCTTGCGTTTGAACATTCAGCTAAACCAAGAGTTGGGTTCGCAGATAACCTCGTTCCCGATGAAATACGCACCACTCAACTCCCGCGACAGAAGGCACGTCGGTTCACGTTGGAATCGTCGGCTGCTGCGGGGCATTCAATGCATTTTGCTTGCGACACGCGGCCAAGTCAGCCCAAATCCCGAGTTTTTTTATGCTGCCTTCGGCGAAGAATACGAGGAGTTCTTGCGAATTGCCTCTATGCCAGATAACTACATCATTCACCGAGCAAAACATGAATACAATGGTGCTGTTGAGTGGACACAATTATTCAGGCGATTGACAAATAATCAGCGGACAACTCTCTATGAAACACTCGACCAAGGGGCTGTAACGAAGGACGTCATTGCCAAAGTTTCCGGCAAACGACTGACCGCCATTCTCGAACACTATGCTGTGGAATGAGAGTGTCCTTCCGGCAAGCGAGCAAAAACTATCTAAAACCGTGGTGTGGAAGGACAGCGGGTGGATTTTGGTGGCGGGATGATGCGGTCGAGTGTTTGACGGTAGTTCCAGGGCAGCCAGTTCCCGGGTGGTAACGTGCATCAGAACGGGAACTGGAGCGGAGATTGAGTGCGCATGAAGAGGGTGGCCATCGCAATTGTATCCTATCTTTTCGTGTTCTCCAGGGACAATGTTCTCTCAGCCCAACGCACGGCCACCAGCACAAGCCGGCGCAGCAGCAAACGCCGCCCGGGCAAATTGAGCCCGCCGAGCCGCAGACGCCAACCAGCAGACTCCTGCGCGTCCTCGGCCGCCTTCAACCGCCGCTCTACTTCTTCGATCAACCAATCAACGATCTGCTCAACATTATCTCGGCACCACCCAGGCCCGCAGGCGTTCATCTCGGCGATTCGGCTAGAGCATCCGCAGCCGGGGTTGATGTTTTCGCCGGTTATGGTTTTGAGGAGGCGATGGAGATGGGTGCCGGCGCCGGGTGGGATTGGGGGTGGTGGGCCAGACGGTTTTTTGTTTGGTAGCGAAGGCGAGCGTTTGGCGGGACAGTTTTTTACGGTTGGCGTTTTGCGTGGGTGTTTGGGGTGCGGGCGATCTTGCCAACCGCAGAGTCGACACGTCCAGCCGGTGCCGTCGGGTTCGAATTCGCAGTGATTCATGCTACTGCCCTAATTGCCAACGGCACATTTGACCACCATGGGGCGCCCTTGCCACGACACGCATCCCCATATCCTGACTCGGTGGTAAGAGTTCCTTCAAGATCCAGATTGCAAATACCTTCGCATGGCACCGGCAATACATTTGGCGGCGGTGGATCTTGGGGGCTCAAGTCGATTTGTACTCTGTAGACCGTAGTGGTGACGGAATCTTTGTTCGCATCGCGCCAGCAAACGTAATCAGCCCACACGTAATAACTGGAGGCGAGGTAGCCAACCGTCAACCGCAAACCTGTACTGGCGATACCTCTTTGCATCCCTTCACAAGACTGCCACCACGGTATTTCTTCCCCGCTCTCTTCAAACACCCACTCTGCATCAAACCCGTAATTGCAGCCCGGCGGGCTGTCTTCACAGGGATACGCCCATGTGCGAGTAAGGGTATACGATTGCCCGTCAATCACCATCTCGATATATAATGGTCCGGGTGTCATGCAGGCACCAAGATATCCAGATGGACAATACAAGACTTTGTCGTGGCACTCGCACGGGTCGTATGGAGCCGCGGCGAAGGGATGGGCCGTAATGTGGCACTTGGCACCCGAAGGGATGCCCGAGGAAGACACCTCGGTCAATTCTAGGTCTGAAACGGCCAGGCAGTCAACCTTGCCGTCAACAAGGTCTTCCGCGGCGAACTGCACATCCCAGACATAAGAATAATTACACCAATTCGAAATAG
>SDBV01013544.1_pt1 | contig 10371 bp, 13 predicted proteins | sample 2277081 | NCBI WGS metagenome assembly SDBV01 (sample SAMN10402039, study PRJNA504765) | marine sediment metagenome | isolation source: marine sediment core GS10_PC15, 223 cmbsf | place: Arctic Ocean: Southern Knipovich Ridge | collected 2010
TCCCGCGAACCGCGTACATGTCTGGAACTCCCCTTACTGGGCTAGTGCTTGTCCCCACCAGTTGGTTAAGAATGACGTTCAAACTCCTGCGAACCAACCTTCTTGCATCTTCCGCAAGGACAACCCCGTTGCGATAATCGATGATGAAATCAGACGGGACAGAGAACGAAGTATCATTCTCGGCAATAGATATGCTCGCCTCGGTGAGGTTGAGGGAGAATGGGAAACGCTTCCCAAACAAATCGAGAGCCTCCTGAAGCCACGTTATTGAAAAGGCGTCTGATTCAATCGTTGGACTGGAAGGCCGATCTTTGGCATCTAGCACAGGGCTATCAGCCAGGTCCAAAGCCCGGTTAATTATTTGGTCTCGTGTGAGTCTATTCATAGCCATTGTAAAATCTCCTTATGCGTCCGTTATAAAATGTCCAGAGAGCATGACTCTCCCGTCGTCAGTCCATTCAGTTTCCTGGACGCCTTGAATGCCGGTTGTCAAGTTCCAGATAGACATACCGATTGTCGTTGTACTTGGAATCACCGTACCCGTTATACTTTCAGATGCGTTGATTGCCAAACCATCGGCAAGCCCGATGGTAACACAACCACGATGGGCAGCGCTCGCAGTGAACGGAAGTCCCCCGATTGTCAAATTTCCTGTACGTGAGGCGATTGATAAAGTCTCCAGCTCAATACGGAAAAACACAGTGTTGCCAATGCGCGTGTAGCTTCCAAGCTGCGTAGTATAAGTAATTGTGCCGGAGCCCGCGGCAAAGATGGCTATTGGAGTAAAGGTTCCCTCGGCATACTCAACCAGATCTGTAATATTGTGGGCATTGGCGAGTGTGCTGGTTCCATGAGCGTGAACGTGGTCCGATCTGGCCGGGGTCGAGGCCGATCCATCAGCCTCCGCATCAGCAACATCCAAAGGGTAGCCCGCGCTGGGTGCTGCAAATGCGTGTTGATGATCTGACTTGCTGTGAGAACTCAATGACCCCTCAGTGGCGCTGTCTCCAATATCAATGGCACCTGTAGGGCCAGCAAAGCCTCCCCCACCCCCGACCTTGGTGTTGCCGTTGGTGTCAATGATCTTAAAGCCCGTGGTATCAGTGTAACTGAGGGTTTCATCTTGTAACAGGGCAATCTTTACAATCTCTCTGTCGGTGGCCCCGTCAGCTAGTTGCAGGGTAAGCGTGACCGTGGCAGTGTCAGTGTTCCTGATATACATGAACTTGACCATACGCTTGCCACGGGGCTCGGGGGCACTGAGAATTGTAACCTCAGTGGTTCCATTGCTGATAGAGTGTTGCAGCGTGGGGAAGAAGTTGGAGGCTTCTCCGTCGATGTAGGCCAAGACAACGGGCAGCTCGTTGGCTGAGACTGCCCCAGCCAGCTTGATTTCTAGGGTCTGTGTGGTTGCGTCTATAAGCATGAGGTTATATTACCACGACCTGTTTTCTCTGTCCACAGAACTTGCAGACACGTACCCGGTGGCCGGTTCAGGTGTACTCGAAGACGCCGGGACGTTTGCAACGCGAGCACATCTTTAGTTTGGGGGGAGTTTTTCTGGGTAGCAGTGCCGGGCGTTCCTCACCCTTTTTGAACCTATAAGAAACGAAATTGCGGCCTTCTGCGACTATCTTCATAGCGAAATCACCGTTACAACAGTGTCACCTACTGCGTCTTCAACAGTTATATTTAGCCCTTCCATCGATATACCACAAGGCAAGCAACCATCATCTATCATTTGCTGTGTTCTTACATCAAAAGGATTACCACTTGGAAAATCAGAACAGGCAGTACTACAAGGTATGCAGTCTGGAAACTGTGGGCAAACACCCGTATTACATACAACCTGCCAGTTATTACCTGGCGCAGATACAGGACCAGTACATCCCGATATTTCCACATCATCACAGCCGACAAAATTTCCACAAGAAAATGCTGGACCAGGACAGCTACCAGTATTAGTTACTGCAAGTCCGTTTCTATAAGCGTTCCCGATTACGTCAACTCTGTCTGGGGCGGTAACTTTCACATTGCGGTTGTTTGTTCCTGACTGAACGCCCGATGGGGAACCTTCCCCACCAGAAATTGACCACTGATAGGGGGGCGTTCCCCCGCACACGGTTATCTGAATGTTGGGTGATTCGTCCTCACAGTTTATTTCTGCGCAGACCACCACGGTTAAATCAGAACCGTTATCGGGAGTACAAGGACATGTAGCGGCACCACCACCTCCACCACCCCCGCTGGTTCCACCGCCAATAGAACCTTCCCCGCCGCCACCTCCCCCAGGTGAAGTAGCACTCCCAAACACACCCCCAGACCATGTGCTGAACGACCCAGCGGCCCGAAAGTTGGGCAGGTTGAACTGAACGCCGAACCGGCTGAAGTTGGTGAACTGGCGGACCAGGGTACCACGGCTGTCACAATACGCAATGATCTTGGCTATGTTGGTGGTCTTTGAGATGTCGATGAGGCCGGGTGAGTCGAACCCAAGGTCTATGGGGGTGCTCCCACCGTACTCTCCGGTGCTCCGGGCTCGCCAGCAGAACCAAAGAAGTTGCAGCTCATCGGGACTGTAACTTCCATCTATCACGATAGGCGGAAGTGGCTTGCACAGTCGGAAGGCTCCCCAAGCCGCACAATTACCTGGAGGACATGACATAAAACACCATGCCAGGTGGCCAGGCTTGCCCGTGACGGGCTTTTACGGGTGGGCCTAGCGGGAAGGTATCCCCCCGTTTTTCCTCTCCGAAGTCCATTGGGTCGTAAATACCTGATTTCATTAGATTGTCTCCTGCGCACTTGCCACAGCGCCCCTAAGTCTCACCGTGTCTGAGCTGTCCCACTCAAATCGGGCCGTAGCGAACCGTCCCCGGGCGTCGAACCCTTTAGGCTCTTTGACCGGAACCGCAGTTAAATCAATGGTTTGGCCTGAGCTAAGTGTTCCAGCCGGGGTATCAAGAACGTTCGAGGTTGCTACCTTGACGATCATGGTGCCTCGACCAGCAAGCCTTTCCACGAAGGTCTGCACGTTGAGTATCCTGGTGGGCTCTGCTCCGTACAGGGGTTGAAGGCCGTACTGAATGTGACTGTCAATGGTCGTACCGTCATCATCCGTACCGTCCAGGGTGAAGGACTGCTCAGTTCCAGACGTGGCGGTAAATACCACAGGGACTTTGCTGTTAGTCCTGACCACTGACATACCCGCGCTGATGCCTTCAGCCATAACCCCGGTAAAGCAGGCGAAATGAGGGAGCCCGAACTTGGGCTGTGGTAACTTGATGATTAATAAGCCCTTAGCGAGCCCGGAGTCTTGAGTTCTGACGTAGTGAAACCAAACCTCTTCCTCCTGGCGGTGGTATTCTCCGCGGATTCTGCCGGGTTTAGTCTGGTCAATCTCCGCTTTAATGGTAGACCAGGCACCGTCAGCGATCCAGTCGTGAGACACACCAGTGAACATGGCCACCCTACCGTGCTCGGTCATGTAGAGGTCAGCGCCTCTGATCCTGACGATGGCGGCGGCGTTAGCAGGACCGTCGAAGTCCCCTACCTTCTCAAAGCAAAACGCCTGCGCTCCGGTGGCTCCTGTAGCCTGCCCGATCCAGATGGAATCTCTCTTATAGACAATCGCACCTATTGTACCCAAGGAGGTAATCCCCACTGTGTGCGCCGGTGACTCCGAGAGGAACCGTTGATTGAGTGACGACCAGGTACTATCACCCAACGGATCTCCCCACCGGACTTCGTGGGCACCAACTAAACCGAGCAGGCGATCTGCCGTACCGATCAAGTCCTTGAATGTGGGAGGTGAACCGGAGACAGCACTGATCGATCCATCCCCTGTCTTCCAAGTTTGCAAAGCTACCGAGTCATTACAAATATAAGCGTGAGTAACAGCAGGAGTACCAAAAACCAGTTGCGCGATCCGAGCAGGTTTATCAGCAGAGCCCCCAAGAGTACCACTACGATCTGTCCAACTAGAGAAGTCATAAGTCCAAACTTTACCGAGCGAGGCTGCAATAATCAACGCAACTTCAGCCGTTGTATAGTGCAACACGGCGCCGGTCACCTGAGAGTCGAACACCTGGGAATCAAGTGCTTGGTAACCCGGCCTGCCCTGCAAAGTACCCGACCTGATGATGACATTATTCGTTTGAAACAGCCCGTCCGTAGCTATCTCAGTGTCATTAATGCCAGCCACCAGGCCGCGAATAGGCAGCTTGAAGGACAGAACCTTCTGTTCTTCCCTGCGCCTTGCTCCACTAGCCATTAGTTATCCTTTTCGAGGACGTTTAAACGCTCCTCTATATGCTTAATTTCGTTGTCTTTTATCTCGGTGACAGCTTCCCACAGCTTCGCGTTACCTTCGCGCCACTTGTTGAAGACGACCCAGGTAAAAGCGTATGACCCAGCTACACCACCGATGATGATACCAAGAACCCACCACAGAGGCAAGGTGACGTTGAGTTCAGCCATTACCGACCTCCTGTAGGATTAGAGGAGAATTGCTCGCCTGTGCGAATACCCAGCAAACTTGCAGGTAACTGTGCCGGTCCGGCCACGCTAGAGGGTATCCTTTTAAACCCCGCGCGTTCCACAAGACTGGGGAGAGGAAAGTTGAAAGCACCCGCACGGGGAACAATAGCACGGCCTGTGAGTTTTTTGATTACATCTGCCTTACCCCGACCCGCACCACGTTGACTAGTGGCAAACAAGCCGGGAAACTTTTTTGCGGAAACTTTGCTTCTGTTCAACAGCTTTGCAAACTCTCCGAGGTGTATGACGGTGCCCCCGGCTGTTTCCTCGATGATGTTCTTGTCCAAAGCCTTTTTCATCACGTCCAAGATGGGTAGACCATCTCTAAACTTACCTACCGCCGCATTGTAATCCTTCACGAGAGAAGGGACTTGAGACCCCTCCCTAAAAGAACCCTTTAACTCATTGTCTAACTGCCCCAAAACATTTTTGAGGTTGCCCTCCATTTTAGTTGCCTGGGCTTGAAGCTGGCGCTTGAGTATAGGTTGATCGAGCGGGATTTTCCTGGCATCGTTTTTCAGATCCTTCACCCTTTGAAACAGCTCGGGCAAAGTCACAGTTTCGTCAACATCAGCAGTGGGAACCGAACCCTGTTTGTTAGCGCCCCCGAGAGTTTGGGTTTTCCTTATCTTGATCGTTCTAATCAGACCTTTATCATCCTTACCGAGAGCAGCAGTGGCAGCGTTTTCAACATCATCAAAGACAGCACCCAAAGCCTTTCTACCTTCATCCGGTTTGGTAAGGGTGGTCAAAGCATTGCCATCACCTTTCGGTAATACTTTCTTGAGCGGGGGAATAGCCTGACGTATCCTTTCAACAACATTCGTGGCATCTTTAGCACCACGCTCCAAAATCTTACTTTGCCGGGTCAACCGTTTAACGAACCTTGATGCAGCACGAACGGGAACGCCTCCAGTTTCGGTGAGGGCCGTCAAACCCCCAGCAATAGCTCCCTCAGTAGGATCGGTCCCTGTAATGGCAGAGGTGACACCAGCAGCCGCCCCGGGTGCGACAGCACGGGTAGCTAAGGCTTTGCCGGGAGTTCCTAACAAAGTCTTTTGTAAAGCCTTTGCACCTTTGACAACTTTGCCGCCCCTTCTCGCTAACAAAGCGGGGCCTGTAAACGCGGCGGCCCCGGGAACAATAGAAGCAAGAGCTAACGCAACATCAGCAGCCGCACCACCGGGAGTCTCAGCCAGTGCAAAGTTAAGGAACGCTTTGCCACGTCTAGAACCTGGAGTATCTTTCGGACCGAAGAAAGGGGTAGTCATGCCTTTAATGAAAGCAGCCCGACCACGCCGAAAAGTTGTTTGAGAAGCTCGCTTTTCCTGTTCCCGTGTTACCCGGACCTGTTGCTGGTTACTCGGTACCCACTGATTAGTCTTGGGGTCCAAACGAGTTATAGCCTTGGTAATCGGGTCTTCACTAAACCGTGTTTTTGCAAGTCCAGCCATTACGGTAATTCAACTCCTCCTGGGGGTAACGGCACCGGAACATTCACTGAGTTTAAAACGCCCTTGAATTTTTCGGGCATAGGTGCGACTCCTAAAGCCATGTTTATAACCGCACGGAGCAGCTCTTTTTTATCATCTATCTTTTTCTGCGCTGTTCGGCGTAAATCGAAGCTATTGGGCAGAGCCTTCTTTTGAAATCCCTGCTCGGCTATGGAAATGTTGGCAGCGTCACCGGCGGCTTTAGCAAAGCCCGCCAAGTTCGCATCAAGCGCAGCGAAGAAAGACACAGCATGAATATCCCCATCAAGAAACTTGTTGAAGATGCTGAGAGCATTTTTACCACGTTGAAACTTGCCACCCTCTGGAGTTTCGGGAAACAAGTGGGGTAATGCGTCCTGCATCTTGTCAAGTACCGCCAGAGCCTTCACTGAGAATATCAAAAATTGACCACTGCTGTTACCTCGGAACGTCTTGAAACCTGCTGCCAAAGCCTGACGCTGGGACATCTTACCTTCCGCAGCAACAAGGGTCTCAGGATTTATGAAGTTTACTGCGTCCTCACCCAAAGGCAAGTCCAACTTGGCTTTACGAGTAGTAACAATCTTACCCTGAGTCTTGCGGGCTTCTTCTTGCGTACGTCGCATGCCTTCAAAGTTGACTTTGGCTTCGCCCGATAAACCCCGCTCGCTTACTTCTTGTGAAAGACTGCGCTCAAAACTGGGTGTGCCTTTCGACTCAGGTAAAACACCCCTCTCTTGCTGTCGCATATTTATCAAGAGTTTAATCTGGGGAACAGTCAAGTCTAATTCTATCAACCTGGCAACATCAGAAGAAGTTATCTTGGCCGGTTTGCCCCCGCCCGGTGGTTGAACAACCTCAATTAAAGCTTTGGCAAAGTCACCTTGCGAACTCACGATACTGCCTGCCACCCTTTCGTTAGGTCTTAAAGTTCCTGCGGGAACCTGAAACTGATCGATCCTGCGCCTTCCCTGTTCATCAAGTTGGGCGCCGGGAATTGTCTCCAAATCAACAGATCTGCCGGGGGTGAGTGTCTGCGGGCCTTGAAGCACTTTGTTGACTTCCGCTCCCTTTGCCGTGGTGGCCCGTTGTGTCTTAATCGACTGAAGAAACTGGTTCATTGCGGGTAACGCCGAAACAGGTACGACACCAGCTTGAACAGCGGCGTTACCAATTTCCTCTGCGCTCTGTAAACTTTGAGGAGAAGTACCGGGATTGGCGTCATTGGCTAGATCCATGATCTGAGTTGAAACATCGGACAAGACCGCGCGCTTCCGTTCGTTCAACGGATTTGGTCTGCCCGCTATCGATAATGCTGTGGGTGCGTTAAGTGCCATTGATTGCCATCCTAAGCAAACACTTGTGGACCTAGCCCCGTTAGTCTTTTTGACGGAACTTTTGACGCCACCGAACTAATTGAAGGCGCGTTGATAATCTTGCCCCCGCTAAAAATAACATCACTACCACTGGTAGAGGGACCACCAACAACGCCGGTACCCCTCGGATCATTAATGCCACCGCGCACAAGAACGCCAGGTGAGCCAATCGGTGAAGGGCTGAACTGTTGTTTGCCTGCCCTGATAGATGCCACCCTTGTAGCGTTGCTTTGTGTATTGAGAAGGTTGGTCCTAGCCCGATCCAAAGCGGAAATCTCAGGCGGCGCTGACAATCCCCCGCTACTACCCCCACTCCTGGCACCCAAATTCGTTATCGAGCCACCAGTATTAGCAGCAGCACGGTTCAAGTTGCCTTCTCTAATAGTGCGAAGCTGGTCAAGTAAAGCAAATGTGCGATCTTGAGTGCTGAGTCCAATGTTGGACCTGGCAATCTCCCGGTTTGACTGCAACTCAGCACCAGAAAGGTTGAACTGTGACTCACTTCCAGCGGAGCTAAGGTTGAACTGAGCTAGAGCTGAACGCTCCTGGGCATTGAGGCTTTCAATAGAGATACCGGCGTTGACCTTATTCAACACAGAGTCAAGTAAATCACGCTGTTGCGACTGTTCCCGGCCAAACCGAGCCTGTTCAAGAGCAACCTTAAACTGATTGGCGAGGCCCTGTTGGCGCCCAGCCTCGGTAACAATAGGCAGGGCCAACTCAGCACCCGCACGGGTGGTGGCTTCCAAAGCAGCGGGACCTCGACCAAACCCGGCCTTAATAGCAGCGGCCTCATTCTGCGGGCCTACGATAGTATTGATGAAGTCTTGGGCCTTTTTAAGACGTAACGTGGGGTCAGCGGCCTCAAACAAGCCTTCCAATCCCGCCAATTCTCCCGCCGAAGTGGCGGTATCACGGCCTCTTATACCAGCAATGGCCTCATCCAGCTCCGAAGCAAAAGGAACCCCACGGCTGGTTTGAAAGTCTGGGCGGTCGGGTGCCACGAACTCAGGGGCAGGGCCAAACTGAGGGGCAAAAGGTGACTGTGATAGCGTTTCGAGCTGTTGTCTTATACGACTCGAAACATTTCCACCCCCAGCGCGGCGCCTTATGGGACCACCCCGACCAGATATAGTCAATGCGCGTTCTGCTGCTGCCAATTAAACCAACTCCTTTTCCATAACATACTGCTTGGTGAAGAACCCGTACTTCTTTGCCCACTTAGGGTCGGCCCGGCGAGCAAGAAGAGTCAACAGGGGTATGACACCTTCTTCTCCAAGCACCTGCAAATTATACAACTTGAGCCACGACTCCGCAAGGGCTATAAAGTCCCCGATGGTGTCGTTCTCGGTGGGCTCATCTACCCGGGGTTGTAACAGGTATGCTTTGTTCTCGGAACCGGATACGACCGAAACAGCATGACCTTTTACCAACCCTTTGTCACTCAAAGCAGCAAGGATTAAAACTCCTGGGTCTTTAATCCAAGCACGGCCAATTATCTGATGAAGGAGGGTAAGATCCTCCCCATGCTCCTCCGCGTTATCAACAATCCTGTTGGCCACCTCAGCCAGTATGAAGCTTCCGGCTTTTGTGTAAGGCTTGGGTGAAACGATTTTGACTGAAATCATAATGATCCTCTTAATGTAATTTTGTGACCTTCCCCGATTTCCTTTCCTTCTCAGCCAACTCGGCCAACTCCTTCTCGCGCCGTTGTTGCCCTTCCTTGACGATCTGAGCAATGTCAGACTTAGGGGCTTGACCCATGAGGACCTCCATCACGTTGTGAACAGCGTGTTGTGCGTCCGGGGTAAGCCTGCGAACCAGCTCGTTCGAGGCCAGAATACGGTTGTTCATCTCGAAGAGGCGGTCATCGCAGAGCTGGTAATACGGGAGGAGCTGTTCGAGCATGGGTTGACCTTTTCTAGCTTCAATCGTCCCATCGGGAAGCTTGACTTGATAATCCTTTGAAGGTTCGAACTCCCCCTCAATCGAGGTCTGCTCGCCGTCCGCTGTGATCTTGATAATATTGATTTTACCCATTTCAGTCTCCTATGTTCTGAGTGCTAAATTCGAGCCGTCCATCGGCAGCTCGAACGTGTCCGGGTCCACTTCCATTAGAGTATGATGACCTGTGGGACCCACTTTTCCGATGATAACTCCACGACCATTAAAAAGGTTTCGCTGCTGTTCTATTTGTGCCGCCTCCTCTTTCATAAACTGGGTGCCCAGACTACGCAAGACCTTTATCTTGCCGGGGCCATAAACCGTACCATTGACGAAATGCTGCATACGCAAGGCAACCACGAGGTGAGACTCCTGAGACCGGCGAACCTTGAGCATGTTTGCAGCTCTGTTAGCACGGGCAGTCGCAGTGCTTTTAACTTTACGCTTGCCTTTGCGTTTGCCACCTTTAGTTTTAAGGGGTTTTTTGACAATCATTGGGGCACCTCTAAACAGTTAAAGTTATAGATTCACCGGCAGATAATTTGCGAACCTTAAAATTACAGTGAATTTCCCAGGGCGATTGCCCGGGTATAGTTAAGTCAACCAGAAAACTATCCTTCCGGGGATCACCACCCGCTTTTAACACAATGTGATCTCTAAACTCAACCGGGCTCAGAATAACTGCTAAGTCACCCGGTTTGAGTTCACTGGCAATCATTCCTTCTTCGTCTTGTAAGGCAGATTCTAACTGGTACATTGTCACCTCCCTTGAAATGAAATCTCTTCTGTCAACCAGATTGAGACGGATTGACAGAGAGGTCTCACTTGGTTACGACGGCAGTTGCGCGCTGTAGGCGGACGAAGACTCAAGTCTCACGAAGTAGTTATTATCGATGATAAAAGACTTCCACATGATTTTAGAGCCAATCTTCCGGCCTTGCGCCAGGGGATTGCTGAAGGATGCTCCGGCAGGCGTAATGTACGACTGCAAGGACATACCGTTCAACTCAACCCTTCCAAAGGCGTCTACACCGAAGATC
>SDBV01013545.1_pt1 | contig 10370 bp, 7 predicted proteins | sample 2277081 | NCBI WGS metagenome assembly SDBV01 (sample SAMN10402039, study PRJNA504765) | marine sediment metagenome | isolation source: marine sediment core GS10_PC15, 223 cmbsf | place: Arctic Ocean: Southern Knipovich Ridge | collected 2010
TTCTCCTTTTATAGCTGCAAGTGATTTTCGGATTGTTGGTGAAATAAAAGGCATTATTTCTAGGGAATACTAATGTTTTGCTACTTTGTGATTGAAATTTTCACATATGTGTGCGACATGGTACGAATTGGTTGCATCCGCGTCCGTTTTCCCAATCAATCCGCACCTTTGTTCTCTTGATCTAATAGAGCAAGTTTTTGATATAAAGATATATTATTGTTATAAGTAATTTTAATCTGTAATAGCATTATTAATGGTTTCGATCATTCCGAGAATGCTGGCAGGGTGTTGTTCCAAATGTTGTCATGATATTTATTATGGAGAGATAGGTTATCTGTATGCTGCTTGCGTGAAAGGTTGTTGGGGAGGGCTGGAACCTGTATTTATGCAGTTTTGTTCTATAATTATAGGGCATATTTAAGCATTGTTCGTTATTCTTTTTTTTATAAAATAAAAATTTTAATTTAAAACTGATATTTTAATTCTGCTCTAATTGACTCAGAATCCCATAAAAGAGATCTATGAATAATTCCTTTTATTCCAAGAGTCCAATGATCGAAAAATTCAAGATGATATTCTCCTTCAAAAGAAATTGTAGGATTTTCTTCTGAATCTGTTCCTCCTGATATTTTTAAATTATAAAAATGCATCTGATTTCCGCAATAGTGATAAGTAGAAATATCATGATGCCAGTCTAGACTAAATCTAAAGGAATTGTAATTATTTGGAGTCCAATAAGGATGAATTATATTTATTAGGGTTGCTCCATCAAATACAAAAATATTTAACTGTTTTGTTTGTCTATATTCTGCATAATAACCTACGCGAAATAGCTTTGGACCGTTTGTAGCGCGAAATGCTAAGTCAATTTTATAATGTTTTATATTGTTGTTATCATTCAAATCATAAAATTTTATCATGGCTTTTACTTCTAATCTTCTTTTTATTAAAGAGTTGGATTGTATCCACCAAGTATTGGTTTGAACTTTTTGCCTTAAAGAAAAGATATTATCTAGATAATCTTCTTTATCAAACCCTATACCTAATTTTGTATAGTCTTTTACATTAAACCAAAAGTTTATAAGACCTGTGTTGGTATTCCGAAAACGTTTTGTAAAAAACTTTTGTGTAAATTCTGCATTTGCTTTTACATATTTTGAAAAAGTACCTTTGTATTCTAAAGAATACCCATAAGCTGGATAGGAAATGCCTCTTAACTGGGCAGCATCTTGAATTTTAGTGTTCTTTTCAAAAGTTGGTTCTTCATTCCATCTATGCCCTGTGAAAATTAACCAATGTCTACAATTAATTGGAACTCCAATATCTAAGTCTGTTCTATTTCTTTTTATTCGATCAAGATCTCCTCTTCCTGCTTCATTGAAATACCTATGATGAGCTCTTAGATATATATGAGATTTTATTTCATTATCTTTTAATGCCATTTGAGCCAAATTATTTGAGGAATTGATTTCTAAAAGATCTTTATAAAGCTTTTTAGATTTATCACATAGTCCAAATGAGCATTGCATTTGAGCATAATCAAATAGGGCGATTTCATTACTTGGATATAATAAAACAAGTTGTTTAAGATATTTTTCAGCTTCGAAATATTTTTTTTGATAAATGAACCATTTAGCTTCATTTTCTAAATAAAAAAGCCATTGAAGTTGGAAGTTAACATTGTTTTTTAATAAAACTCTTTCAAGCTTTTTATCATCATTTTCACTTATTGGATATTTTCCTTCATGATAGTTTGTGTAAATTTGATCATATAATTGATAAATAGAATTATTTGAGATAATTAGATCTTGATATATTGAAATTTTTGATAAAAGATTTTCTTTTATCAAATCTTTAAGCAATAGAGTATCAACTTTTGGAGATAATTTTGTATAGTAGAGTTTTTTTGCTTCAATGGGTTTATTTTCAGAATAAAGTATTTGTGCTTCTTCTTGAAAAATTTGATAGTCATCTGGATTGAGTTTTTCTAATTTGTGATAATATTGACTCGCAAGTTGATAATCTTTTTGATTATTATAAGTTCTTGCAATAAGTGTTAGAAGTTCATAGTTATTTGGAAACTCTTTTAAAAGAGCAAAAAGTAACTGAAGCGATTTATCATATTCTTCTAACTCTGAGAAAGTAACAATTAATCCTAATGTTGCTTGATAATTTTTAGGATCTTTTTGAAGCGATTTTTGATATAAGATGTTTGACTGTTTATGAAAATTATATAATGAAGCTAAATCAGCTAATTTTTGAAGTTCAAGAGAAGTAAAATTGTTTTGTGTATAGGCTAGTGTTTGATCCACTTCTTTGTTTAAAAGAAATTGAATATAAATTTTTAAAGGCAAATCATCAGGTTCTAATTTTTGTGCTTTTAAAAAGTAAGACTTTGCTATTTCAGTTCTATTCATATCTAAATAGAGTTTTCCAACTTCTAATAAACCTTCTTCTTTTAACAAAAAAGATGGAGGCATATTTTTTATTTCATTTTCTGCTTTTTGAAATTGATTTAGTTTAATTAAATTTTTGGCTTTTAATACTCTTGCGCTAGAATTTACTGAATCTTCCGAAAGAACTTTATTTATCCAATAAATTGAGGCGTTATATTCTCTTTTTTTAAAATCAATCAATGCTAATTTTTCATAAATAAGTACTGCTGTTTTCTTGTTGCTAAGAAGTATTAAAAGAATATTTTCAGCTTCAATAAAACGATCCATTTCAATGTAAAGATCTACTAGTTTAATGTTAATTCCTACATTGTCTGGACTAGCCTTTTGATACATTTTGTAAATTTCTTCAGCCTTATAATAATCACCCCATTTTTGCATAGCATCAGCATAGTAAAGTTTTAAATGATTTTGTCTATTCCCATTTAATTTAAGGATATTTTCCCAGGTTTTTTTAGCTTCTAGCATATGGCCTAAAGCAATCTGTATATTCGCCATTTGAATAAGAACTGTTTTATTACCAGGGCCTAATTGATGAAGATGGTTTAAAATCTTAATAGCGTCATGATAGCGACGATCTTGTACATAGATCTTTGCAATTTCTAACCCTAAAGGTAGATCATCAGGCTTTTCTTTATGTAGATCTTCTAATAAAATTAATCCTTTATCTTCTTGTCCTGTCCAGCTGTATGCTAATGCAATCTTTTTTCTAGCTTCAAATGAATCAGGTTTGTCTTTTAATACGAGGTCATAATATTTTAAGGCTTTGTAATACTGTTCATCAAGAAGGTAACAGTCTCCTATTTCTAAATAAATATCTAGAGAAGGTTTTTTCATTAAGGATAGAAGATTTTTATAGGTTTTGATTGCTAGTAAATATTGAGAATTCCATTTATAAGCAAGAGCTAGATCTTCTAAAATCTTATGATCTCTTGGCTTTAAAGCTAGAGCTCTTTTATATAATTGAATAGATCTATCAAAACGAGAGAGGTTTAAATAAAAAGCAGCGCTCGATGTTAATATGTAAATGCTATCAGGATTTTTTTGAATAAGATCTTCAAAAATCTTTTTTGTAGAAGAACAGTCATTTACAGCTAAACAAGATTGAGATATATGATCAATTACATACCATAAATCCACCTTTTCAGAAATGGATTTATAGTAATATTTTAATGCTAGATGATACTGATGCTTTGCAAAAGCCTTTTCTGCTTTATAATATACTACCCATTGATGCAGCCCAAAATAAAAAGAAACAAAAGATACGATTCCTAATAAAAAAAGCAATGTGTAAGTAATAAAATAGACTTTTGCTTTTTTTGAATAATTAAACATAATTTCTTCTTTATTTGCATGTTTACATATAAAGAATAAAAAAAGTAAATGAAAGAAAAACTACTCTAACTTTTCTTCTATTATTGCTTGAATAATTAAAATCATACAAGCTCCGTAATACGCGCTACTATCATTTGGAGGATCAAAAATAGAGGGCTGTTTGTTTGCAATAGAGTAATTTTCAATATTAGGAGCTAACTTTTCCATTAATGCTTTATCTTTTTGATAATAAGCATAAAGAAAGACAGGAGCATTTAAAGCAGGAGAAACATGCTTCCATCCGTTATTTGCTTCGTTTGTAAAAACGTTTATTCCTTCAGGGGGAAGAGTCCATCCATTTTTGGATTTTTTAATGAAAGGTAATAAGCTTTTTGTCATGTTATCTAAAACATTTTTTAAAAGAGCATATCCTTTTATGTGAGGATTTTTAGATAAAAATGGAGTTGTCCATAAAATGTATCTAATCGCATCATAACTAAATGCTTTTTCCCATTTTGAAGGATATTTTCCATCAAAATATAAAATGTTTGGAACCAATCCGGTATTATGCTTTTCTTGAAATTTTTTTATAACTTGAGCACTATTTATCATCACTTCAGAAAATGAAAATTGCAATTTTGAAAATGTTTTATCTTTTATGGTAATAAGAGCTCTATCATTTTGAATAGTTATATCGCTCTTTGTAAAAAACTGTTTTTTTACAATATCCCATTTTTGATTTTTAGCTATAAGAGTATATTCCGCTTTTATCTTAGAATTATTATTAAAAGCGATTTTTATATTAATATTTGATGAAGAGTTTTTGGGGATAAATAATATCCTTGTTTTTGAAAGAGGAGGAATCCAATAAAAATTAGTATTTTCTGTTTTAATCAAATAAAAATCTGGATGGATATTTGCATTATCCTGTTCTAAATTAACAAATATTTTTTTTGCGGAATTATTTTGAATAACCAAAGAATATGCTTTTGAATTTTTTTCTTTTTCAAAACCATTAGACGTAGAAACAATTGGAGCTGTATCTAAAGCCTCAAATGCTTGAGGTGTAAAATATCCTGCGAAAAAAACATTTTTCCCAGCATCTCCCCACTGGCTTCCAGGTAAGATAATTTTCTTATCCCAATCAATATCATAAAGACGTATCTCTTTTACCATTTGATAAAAGATGTTTTTATAATCAGCTTTTCCAAAAAAAGTTCTAAAATAATTATTTTTCCATTTTCCTTTTTCTACTCTTTTCATTGCTAAACTCAAAGCCCAAGCAATTTGAATGTCTGCATCAGTTGCAGATCCAGATGAAAAATAACTATCTGTAGAATCTTTTTGAGGTTTATAATAAAAGGGTTCTGATTTGTAATCTAACATCCAAGGCATCAAAAAAAATGATCTATGATAACACTTATCTTTAGTGAAAACTACACAACCATACTTATTGCATGCATCTATTACATATCTTAAAAACTTATCAAAAAGATGTTGATCATCATTAGCATAAGATAATAAAAGACCATAGGCCATCCCTTCAGAAACTGTTGGTCTTTTCCCTTTGCCATCTGATGAAAAAACTTTTGATCCAATAAAAACAACCCTTGCTTGATCTTTATCATCTAAAAATTCAACAAAATGATTTTCTTTACTTTTCCATTGATCATATGTAGAAACAAAATTTAATTGGGAATACAAATTAGTAGCAAAAAATAAGATAAAAAGTATATAAATTTTTTTCATTTTACAATATCGAGCATCTCGTTTATTTTTTTTTGATGATTAAGGGATGTTTGTTTTAATTCAATAAAAAGTTTTAAATTTTCTTTGTCTAACAAAGATATTTTTTGCATTTCTATTTCTATCTGTTTTTCAAGAGTAAGAATAGTTTGTAGATATTGCTCAAAATATTCATTGGTAATCATTGTTTTCTCTCTCTTTTATATTATTTAATTTTTTAATTATTAACATCTTTTCTTTGAAAAGGTCATCTAATATTTGGTTTATTTTTTTACTATCTTTTTTCTTAATACGTAAATGCTGAATAAAAGCTTTAAAATGAATAGCATATATTGCAAGAGCTTCTTGTTGTAGTTTAATGAGCTTTTGAAGATTTGTTGGGGTATTATTTTCCATTTTTCTCTGGGATATAATTAAAAAATATAATAGAAAAAATAATTATAAAATTATAAAAACACCAAAAAGTATTAAAACATAATGTAGTTATTGGCTGTCTAACAAAATAAATACGGCATAATCCCCATATGGTTCCGAAAAAGAATAAAGTAATGAAAAATAATTGAGGCCATAATTTCCATAATGGGATTGTAAATGAACCTTTTTTGCTTGTGATTTTGAATTTTTCTTTTCGATTCAAAATGATATTTATTGTAGCTTTTATATAAATTGGAAAAGTTGCTAGTAAAAGCCACTGTCCTTTAATAACATTTTTTAGAGCATATCCTCTTCTTGTAATACTCAACATAAACGCCGTTAATGTAATCGCCAAGTAGGGAATGAAAATTATAGAGGTAAATGAAACGCTAGCTACATAATTTGGAAAACCAAATAAAAGGTATGTTGCAGGGAAAATAGAGATAACAATAAAAACTATACCAATTAGATAAAATGAACTAGATAAAAGATATTCCCACCATAAAAACCATTTTAAAGCTTTTGGGTTTTTGAAAAAAGTTACAATGAGTTTTTTCAGTACACTTAAAGTGCCAAAAGCCCATCTATATTGTTGAGTGAAATAACTAAATAAATTGTCAGGACCCATTCCAAATACAGAAACTTTATTGGAATAGAAAGATTTCCATTTTCTTATGTGAAACTCAAAAGAGGTTGAAACGTCTTCTGTTACTGATGTTTCATCAAACCCACCAATACTGTCCAATGCTGTTGTCCTATAAATAATATTTGTTCCACAACATAAAACGGCTCCTAAAACACCTTTGCCTTCACAAATATATTCATAAAAAATCGCTTGTTGAATATTAGCTGCGCTCGCAACGCTACTTTTTTGATAATTTGTATAGTATTGTGGACTTTGTATAAATGCAATTTTGGAATCCTCTTCAAGTTTGCTTATTATTGGTTCTAAAAAATCTATAAAAGGATTTTGATCTACATCAAGAACTGCGAGATATTTGGGATCGATTGCTGTCTGTTTTTGATTATATATGCAACAAGATTCTTTTTTTTCTCTTTTTTTTATAAAATCTATAAAATCATTTAATATTCCAGCTTTTGCTCCTCTCCAAGTATGTCGAAAAATGTTAACTTCATATTTTTTGCAAAGATTTTCTAAGTCTTGTTTATATTTGTACATCTCTTCTGTTTTACTTTCAGGCAGGTCGTATCTTGTGTCATCGAGAAGGTAGAGATGTTTATTTTGATAAGATAAAACCTTTGAGCATATTAATGTATTTTTAATAATATTAAGAGGTTCATGATAAGCAGGGATTAATATTGCAACAAATGGGGGCGATTCTAATTTACTTACGATAAGCTTTTTATTTTGATCATCTGTGAAAGAAGCTTTAAAAAAGACTCTTAAAACTTCTATTAAATATCCTACAGAATGAACAATAATAAAAGTTTCTGCAATTAATAAAATAACTAGACTAGCTTTTTCATACCATTCTACTTCAGTTTCAAAAACATATAAAATACGACTTATAAAAAAAACTAAGCTCAAAATCACTATAATAAAGCAGGTAATACATATTATTAATTTAAACGTTTTGAACATAAAAAGACTTTGCTCCTTCTATTGCTTGTATTTAATAAAATTTATTAATAAATCAAGATTTTTTTTCATTTGTCAAATTAAATATCATTCTTTTATTGGAAAGAGGCCAGAGGCTTAAGAAACTATCGGGCATATTTAAGCATTTTTCACATTTTATTTTTACCCGAAATTTACGTGTGTAAGGTGAGTTAATAAGAATATTCTATTTGTGTTTTTTTGCGCAAATTTTGCACACTAAGAGGCCATAATGAGCATGAGTTATCAGCTCTCAACAGAAAAGTAAGGTATTATTTTATCAAATAAAGTTTTATGTTGGATTGGATGCTGTTGAGAATTTTAGTGTTAAATCGGACTTGAAAATAGAAGAACCTGCAAGGGTACCGGGGGGGCGAATCCCTCTTCTTCCGATTTTTCTAATTTCATTTAAAAATTACTCTAAAAAACACTTATTTTGATAGACATTGGTATGCTTGAAAAGTTCGAATACTTCCGCGTCCGAAGTTTTCTTCCAAATTTTATTGTAACTTTTTTTTGTTTAGTGCTTTATAGTCTTTTCGAAAATTAGCAGTGGTAGTAATATTTTGCTAAATCCGTAATTTTAAAAAAAGGATATAAGCGTGATTATTGTAATTGATGAATCTGGATCATTTTATATAGGAAATAATTCTAAAAAATATAGAGTACAGCTTTTTTCAGCTGTATTATTAAATAATAAAGCTAAAGAAAAGTGGCTTAACAATCATTCCAAAATTGAAAAAGGTTGTAAAATAAATGAAGAAAAAGCTTCTCAAATTATTACAGATTTAATCTCGTGGAAGGCAAAAGCTTTATCTGTAATTGTAAAATTAGATTTGATTAGTACAGAAACTTTTCAAGACTTTAAAGAAGATTTTATACAGTCCATTATATTGAGCATAAAAAAACAACCCGAAATTGCAAAAATAGCGATTTTAGCTTATGTAGAAAAGTTTAAGTTATTGTCCCCACAAGAAACGGCAAAAGTTCTAATATTATTGGAGTTGTTAGAAAATAGTGTTAGGGAATATCTTGGATCATTAGATAATCTTAAAAGCGTAGATTTCAGAAAATTACAGATTATTATAGATAAACAGTCAGAGCCTCTTATCCCATTTATAAAAACTTTTTTTAATTATTGGATAAATTGTAGAGCAGCAAAAAAAAACATCTATATGGATTCTAAATCAAAAAGAAAAATGCAAAATATTAGAACTCTTAACGATGGAAGAGAGTGTTTAGATTTAAGAAAATTAATAAAAAAAATAAAAGTTGAATCTGATGATAAATACCCTGTTCTTAAATGTGCCGATTGTGTTGCTAATTTTACTCGTAGAGCTTTCATAGGACACTTACAATTTGAAGGATATAAAGATCTTCCATTGATTTATAAAACACAGCATGTTCCGGGCTTTGATTTCGTTCATTTTGATTCAAAAGTAGAAGGTGATTTAATTGATCATGTACCATCAGAACTTTTAGCAGTTTTCCAACATTTTCAAATCGTAGAGTAGTAAAAATTTAGTCCTTTCCTAACAGTTGTTTTATGGATATTCAGCTTGCCTCAATCTCTACATTACTCATCCCTAGCGCTTTTAACTCCTTGATTTTAAAGCTGAGCCTTTGATAAAGCGGAACAGTTTTATTAAAAGTGATCTTGATCCGAACTGGTATGAGCGAAATGGTACGAATTGGCACCCACCGCGTCCGCTATTCTCATAGTATAATGTATATTGAAAATAAGTAATTTAAATTCATTCATTTTATAAGAATTGTGAGTAATTTTTTACAGATTTTTTTAAATCTTCCAAAGTATTAACCAACTAAAATTTAAAGCTCTTTAGCATTTTTTAAAAATGAATCGAATTTCAATTTAAATAGTTTTAAATTTTGGTTTTTTTTTATTGATAAAAATAAATAAAAAGAGCTTACTCGATTAATAAAAAAATTATATCCGGAGAGAGGTATGAAATTCTGGTTGTTAATAGTCTTAATTCCTATTGCATTAGTTCCGTTTGCCTTAAAAGCAGACTTGACAAAAAAACTTTTGTTTTCAAATAAAAACTACGCTAAACAAATAGAAGTTAAAACATATATTTTAACTCAAGAACAAGTTGCTCAATTGTTTAAAGAACCAAATAAAGAGCCTATTCAATTGACAATAGAGGAGTTAAATAAAATTTCGAATGAAACTAAAAATAGATATATTGTTATTAGAGTAAAAAATTTAGGTAACTTACATGCATGGGGAGTTTTATCTTGTAAAACCGGATTGCGCAATCCAATAATGATAGGAATTCCCTCAATTAAACCGACGTATTCTGATTATGTAATATGTATTTCAGGCATTTTTATAGCATCGCCCGATCAAAATATTTATCCAGCGACTGCTTATGAATGGACTGAACTTTATACTAAATAGTGAAGTCTTATGTTTAAAAAACTGATAGCGTCATTAACTTTCTTGTTATTTTTAACATTCATTCCTGCTTATGCAGTTTCAACAAAATCATATCAGTATGTTGAGAATGATCATATTATACAGATAACAGATCCTAGAGAAATCTCTCTCACCTATGAATATGACAATTTTAACAGATTGATTTTAAAAAAATATCCTAATGGCAGAAAGGTTGAATATGAATATGATAATATTGGACATCGAACAAAAGTTATTGATGATGATAAAACTACATCTTTTGAATATGATATTTTTGGAAATATCTCTAAAATAACATTTCCAAATTCTGAGTCTGTTCAATATCTTTACGATCCTCTTGGAAAGCTTTTAAAACTTACATATCCCGATAATAGTGAAATATATT
>SDBV01013546.1_pt1 | contig 10370 bp, 10 predicted proteins | sample 2277081 | NCBI WGS metagenome assembly SDBV01 (sample SAMN10402039, study PRJNA504765) | marine sediment metagenome | isolation source: marine sediment core GS10_PC15, 223 cmbsf | place: Arctic Ocean: Southern Knipovich Ridge | collected 2010
CCAACCGAATTACCCAAGGAGCCCCCTCATGCTGAAACGTTTTTCCATCGCCCTGGTTTTGCTAGTCGCCGTTTGCATTGTGGCCGAAGCGGCCCCGCCGCTGACGGCTCTGATTGTCACCGGCCAGGACCGCAGCCACAAATGGGCCGAAACCACACCTGTCCTCAAACAACTGCTCGAAGAAACCGGCCTGTTCACGGTCAACATGGCGATCTCACCCGGCTACGGCGAGGATTTCAGTAATTTCAAACCGGCCTTCTCCGACCACGACGTGGTGATCATGTGCTACGGCTACGGCAGCGACCCTTGGGCGGCAACGGTCCAGCAAGACTTCGAATCGTGTGTCCGCAACGGCGGCGGGCTGGTTATTTTTCACGCGGCCAACAACGCCTTTCCCAAGTGGAAGGAGTACAACGAAATGATCGGTATCGGCGGCTGGGGCGGCCGCAACGAAAAAGACGGCCCCTATGTACGCTGGCGCGACGGCAAAATCGTCTACGACAATACGCCCGGCCCCGGCGGCGGGCACGGCCCACAACATGAATTCGCCATCGAGATCCGCGACACCGAACACCCCATCACCAAGGGCCTGCCGTTGAAGTTCATGCATTCGGCCGACGAGTTGTATAACAGCCTCCGCGGCCCGGCCAAGAACCTCACCGTGCTGGCCACGGCCTATTCGCCCAAGGATAAACGAGGCACCGGCGAACATGAGCCAATGCTGATGACCATCAAATACGGCAAGGGACGCGTCTTCCACACGGTCCTCGGCCACGCCGCCAAGCATGTAAAAAGCGTGGCCTTCATCGCCACCTTCCAACGCGGGAGCGAATGGGCCGCCACCGGAAAAGTAACGCAGAAGGTGCCCCAGGATATGCCCGGGCCGGATAAGCCGGTCGTGCGGAAGTAGATAATCTTTGGAACTTTATTACGGAATAATCCCTTATGACCAACCAACCCCAAAACTCCAAATCTTCCCCTCCCACTCGCCGCGAGTTCCTGAAAACCGCTACCGCCGCCATGGCGGCCGTTGCCCTTCCAGCCGTTTGGACCGGCCCAAGCGCCTTGGGCGCGGAATCTAAAAATGATCGTATCGGCGTGGCCGCCATCGGCACCAGCCGCTATCAGCCGGGCACCTGGGGTAACCCCAACGAATTCGTCGGCCGCGGCACGACCATCGCCCGCCAGGCCGCAGCGCTGGGCGACATGCGCGCGGTGGCCGATGTCAACAAAAGATTCGCCGGCTATTTCTCAAAGCATTACGCCCACGGCTGCGAGACTTACAGCGACTATAGAAAAGTGCTCGACCGCAAGGATGTCGACGCCGTAATCATCGGCACGCCCGACCACTGGCACGCGAAAATCGCCGTCGACGCCATGCGGGCCGGCAAGGACGTGTATTGCGAAAAACCGCTTACCCTGACCATCGACGAGGGCAAAATCATCTGCCGCGTGGCCAAGCAGACGGACGCCGTTTTTCAGGTGGGAACCCAGCAGCGCAGCGAACACGACCTCTGCTTCCTCAAGGCGGCCGCAATCGTCCGCAGCGGGCGGTTGGGTAAAAAGGTCAAGGCGCTCAGTTCCGTGGGCCAGCCCGACTTCGTTCGACTGAAAAGCAGCCGCGGACCCTTTAAGACCATGGCTCCGCCCCAGGAACTCGACTGGAACATGTGGCTCGGCCAGGCGCCCGTGGCCCAGTATTGCCCCCAGCGATACTACTATCACTGGCGCTGGTGGTTCGAATACTCCGGCGGCCAAGCGACCGACTGGGGCATGCACCATACGGACATCGCCGTTTGGGCCATGGGCCTGGATAATACCGGGCCGACCCACATCGAAGGCCGTGCCACCTTCCCCGGCGTGAAGGACGGTTTCAACGTGGCCGAATCGTTCGACTGCAACATGAAATTCGCCGACGGCCAAGAGATCCGCCTTTATAGCGGAACCAACGAGTTGATCTTCTCCGGAGAAAAAGGCCGCATCCGCGTCAACCGCGGCGGGCTGACGGGGAAACCGGTCGAACAACTCAGCAAGGCCGACAACGACGAACTGGCCGAAATCATGAGCAAGCTCTATCGCGGCAAGCAGCCGGGCAACCACATGAAGAACTTCTTCGACTGCATCCGCGACCGCTCGCTGCCGGTGGCCGATGTACGGTCGCACCATCGCGCCGTAACCTGCTGCCACCTGGCCAACATCGCCATGCGGCTGAGCCGCCCGCTCGAGTGGGACCCGAAAAAAGAAGACTTCATCACCGACGCCGAAGCAAGCTCGCTGCTCGCACGCGAGCAGCGCAAGCCGTACGGCATTGCCTAAAGCGTTCTAACGAGGTTCCACCTCAGACCGGCATGGTCCCAAGCAACATTTCAGCGTACCTGAGCTTATAAAAGCCCACCCGCGCTGCTGACATGGTTCAACAGGTTGTTGGCACACCGCAAAGAAGACCAAACCGTAAACCCACCCCTCCGGGAATACTCAAACACAAGTTCTTACCATCTCACAACTTACAAAACTCCGCGGGAGTAACTCAGTGGCTTTATTAATTACGGTTTGATACTTTTGATGTAATTGCCGGTTGTTACGCTGTCCATTATACGGATCGGCCGGAGATTTCAACGCAAGTTTTTGGCCACCCGACATTCTGGTATCGGACGTGTGGCATCGGCAAGAGGAAACGTAGGCCGACCATTGAACTCTGGAATCATCACTTTTGTGTGATGAGTTCACTGGATATCATCGGAAACGCTCCGCAGCGCGGCCCTGGCCCGGCGGGCTTGGCGGTAGTCTTCGCGATTGTGGAAGGGCCAAACGCGATAGTCGCCGGCGAGTTCGAAGCGGCGCTGATCGGCGTGGAACCAAAGCCTTAGCCCCAGCCAGCCGAGCACGGTGGCGGCGGCCGTGGCAAGCGTCAGCCAAACGGCCGACCCGCCGGAAAGCGAGGCTGCCGTGAACCAGTCGAGCAGAGTGAACAGGGCCATGCAGACGGTCGTGGCGGCGGCGATAATCACACCCCACCGGCCCAGCCGCGCAAGCGGCTTGTGTTCGGGACACCGCGGCCAGTCGTAGGAGAGATCGGTTTGCAAAAACCAGATGCAGCGGGCCGCCTTGCGATAGGCGGGAATCGAATCGAGACGGCCGCTCTCCAGCCAGGAGGGAAACACGGGGTCGCCGGAAAGGGCAGAGGCCCCGAAGCGGGAAATCACGCCAACCGCCTCGTCGGCCGAGCCGAACCACTGCTTGCCCGCGCGGTCGCGGAACTCGGCCGTCGCCAGACGGAAGTTGAACAACTGCCGCAGCGCCGTGGCCAACTCCGTTCGTGACTTGCGATCAACCATGACAACACCATGCCCCGGCCGCGGGGCCGGGCATTTATTTCCATTGAATTTCCGGTCGTCTTGGTGCAAAAACGTTTCGTGCGGGCACCAAACCCCCATTTTACAGTCTTGCGGGCCACTCGCATAGAGACTTAGCGGCCCCCGCGTTTTTAGCGCAGAAACTGCTGGCACCAGTAGATTGTGCCGTCGGCCGTTTCGTAGGCGGCCGTACCGATGCGACGGTAGCCGCCGTTGAGGATGTTTGCCCGATGGCCCGGCGAGTTCATCCAGCCCCGCACCACGCCCTGGCTGCTGGTGTAGCCCATGGCGATGTTCTCGGCGACCGGTTGCGAGGTGTGCTGAAGCCGTCGGCTGCGGGCCATCCAGATGGCGTGGTTGCGGGCCGACTTGACCAGGTTCTCGTCAATCCGTAGCGGCGGCAGGCCGTGCTGCTTACGCCGCTGGTTGGTGAATTCGGCGATATTCTTCTCGATCACCAGCAACTCGAGTCTCTGGGGAGCTTTTTTGTTTGTTTTCGATTCCGCCGCCGCTTGCGGCTTCGCAGCTTTTTGCACGGCGGCATCGTCGCCAAACGCCGGGCCACACATCAAAAACAACACACTTGCACACAGCGATATGCGTACGATCATCTGATTTCTCCTCTGATATTCCTGTCCGTGGGGTGGGCAGGCCCTAGAAATCGACCTGCGGCGATTGGGGGGTGTAAGCTATGCCGGTTGGGTCGACTTTTCGGACTAAGAAGCTGAATCTACCCGACCCGGAGGCCAGATAAAAGGGGGTAGAGAGAGATTTTTTGCGTGCGGCTAGTCTTCGGCGCGGATTTCGAGAACTTCGTAGTTCAAAGTGCCGGCCGGGACCGGAATCGCGACCTTATCGCCAGCCTTTTTACCTATCAGGCCCTGGGCCAAGGGGCTGGTGATGAGGATCTTACCCTGGTCGTAGTCCTCTTCGCCGGCGCCGACCAGTGTGTAAATCTCTTCGTCGTCGCAATCCAGATCTTTTAGCACGACCGTCGTCCCAAACGCGACCTCGCCCTTGGGCATCTTCGAGGGGTCGACGATAGACGCTCGCGAGAGCTTGTCGCGGAGCAGATTGATCTTAGCCTGCAACATGCCCTGATTCTCCCTCGCGCCGTGATACTCGGCGTTTTCGCTGAGATCGCCCTCGCTACGGGCCACGCCGATCTGTTTCTCGATCTTGGGCATTTCCTCGTTTTCCAGGTGGTCCATCTGGGCCTTGAGCTTTCGGTAGCCTTCGCGGGTCATGGGAATCAAATCGGTCATGGGTACCTCCCCCAAGCAAGCAAAAAAAACGCGACCTCTCACTTTCCATAGAGGCCGCCGCGGATATTATTGTAATTTCGACAGACCCCATTGTGCCCAATTTCCGCTTTGGTGTAAAGAGCAGACTTTTGGTTCCTCCGCGGGCATTGGTCCGGCAGATCGTTTAAGGACCCCCCCGACGATTTCGAGTGTCTTTTACGCTTGCTACGTGGAATATCTGAAAAAACCGGATTTGACTTGACAATTCTGGGACCAATTGGTATTAAAACTGCACAGATACAAATGATTCAGTCCCGACCGAGAACGAACAGGTGACGTCATGGGATGTCTAAAGGGGAAATCCGAGCACAAGCCCAAATCCGGCCTATATCGGTGCCTATCGGTGCCATAGGTGTGGTGCCGTCTCCAAGACCAAGGATCATCTCTGCAAACCGAAGAAAATCAAGGGCAAGACATGAGATTACCATGCAACAAAACAACGAAACTTCCGAAGAACGCCTGAGCAGACTCAAGCGGGAGTTGGCCGATATGCACGCCAAGAGGCCCGAGCACTGCCACGGCAAGGAAGGCTACATCAGCGACCACCGGGCAACGCCGGAACATTGGCAGAAGGTCGAGGATCTCGAAGAAGAGATCGCGGCGTTGAAGGCGGAACTGTCGTGTTGAGCACCCGCTCTACGGCGTTACGCACTGGGATTCGGTGATCCATTTTTTCGCGGCTTCGAGGTCGTCGTAGTCGAAGTGCATGACTTCGGCCGAGACGAAATGCTTTACGATCTGGGGTGCTATGGAGAGGAAGGTGGAATCGGTGGCGATGGCCACGCGGCCGATTTTTTTGTGGTGCTCTTTCACAAAGTTGATGTGACGCGTGAAGGCGCCGAAATCCTCCCAGCCGGGGAACGATTTGGCATGCACGATCAGGCCGTTTACGCGGCCGTGACGCTCGATATAGGCATCGACGTCGCGGGTAAGATTTTCGAAGTCTTCCTTGCGCAGGGGTCCGCACGGCTCGAGAATTACAATGCCCTGTTCTTCCAGAATTTTGTAGTCGATCATCTCGTTCTCCAGTTTGTTGCGATGGTAGGGGGTGTGCGAATTGTGACGGCGGACAGCCGTCGGGCGGGCTTTTCTCGCAGGGTGCGTCCGCGACGCACCAGCAGTTCCGCGGTGCGTCGCGGACGCACCCTACGTTGCTCAAGCGTAGCTCACGATTGACGCGGAGAGAAGAAAAGATAGAGCCGCTACGAACCACAACTGGGAGGGAGAAGCTCCCGCTGAGCCGTAAACGCATCCCCGCTCAGCAGGAGCTTCGCCCTCCCGTGATTCTCATTTCTGGTGCGTCGCGGACGCACCCTACTTGGGCAGTTCCGGCGTCTCGCCGCGGTAGCTCATGTCCAAGAGGTCCATGGGGTGCATGACCAGCAGGGGCGCTTTCGACTGCCGGACTTCGCGGGCGATTTGCAACAGGCAGCCGGCGTTCGAGGCCAGCACGATTTTGGCGCCCGTGGCGCGGATGTTCTTCAGCTTGCGGCGGCTCAGCGTCGAGGCCATTTCCGCGTGGTTGAGGTTGTAGGTGCCGGCCGAGCCGCAACAGATTTCGGTTTCTTCCAGGTCGCGGACCTCGAGCCGGGGTATTTGCGCCAGCAGTCGGCGGGGCGGGTCGACGATCTTTTGGGCGTGGGCCAGGTGGCAGGCGTCGTGATAGGTGGCCGTGGTGTCGATCTTGCCCGAGGGCGGGACCAGGCCCAATTCGTCGAGGAACTCGTTGACGTCGCGGACCTTGTCGGCGAACCGTTGGCGGGCTGCTTGGGCTTCGTCTTGCCAGTGCAGGCCGTATTCCTTCATCATGGCCCCGCATCCGGCGTGGTTGACGATGACGGCGTCGACGGCGTCGAGATCGAAGGCGGCCAGGTTGGCGTCGGCGGCGGCGCGGGCGCCCTGGCTGCTGCCGGCGTGGTAGTGGATGGCGCCGCAGCAGCCTTGCCCGTCGGGGATGACAACGTCGCAGCCGTTTTCCTGCAAAACCCGCAAAGTGGCCCAGTGTGTATGGCGGAACATGACGTCGGCCACGCAGCCCACGAAGAAGGCCACCCGCGCGCGGCGTCGCCCCTTGGCCGCCAGGAACTCAGGCAGCTTGGGCCCGCCGCTTTTCAAACGCGGCAGCAGTGTGACCATGCGGCCCATGCGGCCGGGTATGAGCTGCAACAGACCCAGCCGTTCGACAAGTCCATAGATGCCCAAGCGTTGGGCGATTTTCACCGGCGCCAGGGCCAGACGCATTCGCTTGGCATGGGGGAAGAGCCGAAAGAGGACGATCTCGCGGAACCAGTCGAAGCGTTTGAGCAGCGACTCTTCCATCTCCTTTTCGTCCATGGCCAGCCGGAAGGGCTCGATCAGCCGCCCGTAGTGTACGCCCGAGGGGCAAGCCGTTTCGCAGGCGCGGCAGTCGAGGCAAAGCCGCAAGTGTTCTTGCAGCCGCGGGCTGACGTCGATCCGCCCGTCGGCCACGGCCCGCATCAGGTAGATCCGCCCGCGGGGCCCGTCGTTTTCGTCGTCCAATTCGGTATAGGTGGGGCAACTCGTGGTGCACAGCCCGCAGTGAACGCATTCAAGAAAATGCTCGTAGTCGACGGCGTCGCCCGGGTTGAAGGGCTTGTCGCTTCCGCGGCGGGATTTTGAATCGCGTTGTTTATCGTGTGAAACGTTGCACATGCTTATTATTAGTGGTTATTCGTGCATTTTATCGTGTAATTTGGAGCACTGAACTTGTTAGCCCAGCCGCTAACATCTGTCCTGGATCCTCTAAAAAATAAACCGCCCCGGATTCAACAGTCCCTGGGGGTCGAAGCGGTCTTTGATGGCCCGCATCACATCGAAGCCCTGGGGCGGCGGGCCCCAGACGGCCGTTTGATCGAGCCGGGCCCGGGGCGGATAGCCGAGCACCGTCATGCGGGCGTCTGCGGCGGTTACCGTGGGGCGGAGCGTTTCTTGCAGGAACCGCGCCACACCGTCGGGTTCGACGCCGTCGGGCTCGATGGGGAAACGCGCTCGCAGGATGCCGTCGCCTGCGTGTGCCTGGATGGAAACTTGGGGCGCGAGTTGTTGGATTTGTTGCGTCAGGCCGACAAGCCTGCTGGGCAAGGTGGCGATTTGCACTACCAGCGCTTGGTCCCGATCCTTGCTGAACTCGGTAAGGCGGCTCCAGAGCGGGGCGACTTGCGATTTTTTCACCACCGTCGGCGCCAGTCCGGTTGCCTGTTGCCACTGTTTGCCGAGCGTGTCGAGCATCCAATGGACGTCGGCCGGGGCGCCTTCGAAGCCGACGAGCAGACGGGCCGCGTTGTCGTCCAGCGGGCCCAGGGCCGGGTCTGCCTGCCAGGCGGGACCGGCCAGCAGTTCCACGGCGGCCGGTAGGGTTTCGGTCCGCACCAGGTCGGCCAGCATCCGTTCGGCCGTGTCGAAGTCGGGCAAGTCGCAGGCCAGAAAGGCGGACTCCTGGGGCAACGGTTTTACCATCAGCGTTACTTGGGTGATTAGCCCCAGCGTGCCCAGCGAGCCGGTCATCAGTCGGCACATGTCATATCCGGCAACGTTTTTCACCACCCGCCCGCCGCCGGCGAAGCTGGTGCCGTTGCCGTCGACGGCGCTGAAACCGATGACGTAGTCTCGCATGGTGCCGCGGCTGAAGCGTCGCGGCCCGCCGCCGCCGACGGCAACGGCGGCGCGGATGGGGGCCCGGGACGGCTGGGGGATATCCACCGGCAGGCGTTGGTTCTTCGCGGCCAAGAGCTTGGCCAGCTTGGCGATAGTGACGCCCGCCTCGACGGTGATGGTCAAGTCGCCCTCGGCGTGATCGATGACTTTGTTGAGCTTTTCGGTCGAGAGACCCAGACCCGCCGGCAAGGGGTTGCCCTGCCGGTCGCAATTGGCCCCGTTGCCGCAATTGGCCCCGTTGCCGCAATTGGTTGCGGCGCCCAGCGGATAGACGGGCGTGCCCGCAGCCACCGCGGCAGCCATAGCCTCACACAAAGCCGACTGGTCGGCGGGTGATACAGTCTCGGTCAGCGGTAAAATTGAATCTGGCATCGTGTATATCTCTATGTGCTCTCGTTAGCCCGTAGGCCGGGTTATAACCCGGCCTACGGGCCATTTTCAAAACACTTTCTCAGTTGGGCAACAGTTTAGCCGGGTTTAGGCAGCCGCTGGGGTTGAAGGCGTCGCGCACGTGGGCCATCGCTTCGAGGTCGGCCGCCGTGAATAGCCGGGCCATGAAGCCGAGCTTTTCCACACCGATGCCATGCTCGGCGGTAACGCTGCCACCCGAGGCGATGCACTCATCGAGCAGTTCGTCGCCGGCGGCCAGGGCTCGCTCGACTTGTTCCTGGTCGCGCTGGTCGAACAGCAGGATGGGATGTACGTTGCCGTCGCCGGCGTGGGCCACGTTGACAATGCGGATGTCGTGTTTCTTGGAGATTTCCACGATACGGCGGAGGATGTGCGGCAGTTGTGTGCGGGGCACGACGCCGTCCTGGATGATGTAGCTGGGGCTGAGGCGTCCCACCGCGCCCACGGCCATCTTGCGGCACTTCCAAAGCATCTCCCGCTGGGCGGCCGTTTTGGCCTGTAGAATCTCACGTGCTTTCCACTTTCGGCAGAACTTGGCGATCTGCTCTTGCTGCGCGTCCAGGCCGGCGGTGGGGCCGTCGATTTCGATCACCACAATCGCCCCGGCGTCTAAGGGGAAGCCCATCTGGTAGGCCTCTTCCACGGCAGCCACGATGCCCTGGTCCATGAGTTCCATGGCCGCGGGGATGATGCCGGCGGCGATGATGTCGCTGATGGCATTGGTGGCGTCGTCGACCGTCTCGAAGATTACCCGCATGGCGCGATAGTCCATGGGGTTGGGTGTCAGTCGCACCCAAACCTTGGTGACGATGGCCAGCGTGCCCTCGTTGCCGACGAGCAAACCTATCAGGTCCAGCCCGGCCGGGTCGTTGACGGGTCCGAGGCGCACGATCCGCCCGTCGCCCAAGACGGCCTCGACGCCGAGGACGTGGTTGACGGTGACGCCGTATTTGAGCGTATGCGGGCCGCCGGCGTTGGTTGCCACGTTGCCGCCGATGGTGCTGGCGCCTTGGCTGGAGGGGTCGGGCGCGAAGTGGTATCCGCTTGCGGCCAGGGCCCGGCCCAGTTGCATGTTGGGCGTGCCGGCCTCGACCACGGCCATGCGGTCGCGGAGATTGATGGCCACGATTTTTTTCATCTTGGTGAGCATCACAACCACGCTGCCTTGGCGGGGCAGACAGCCGCCGGCCAGGCTGGTGCCGGCGCCGCGGGGAACGATCTCGGCGGCGTGGCGGTTGCAGATTTCCACCAGACGCGAGACCTCTTCGGTCGTGCGGGGGAAAACGACGGCGGCGGGTGGACAGGTTTCGATCGTAAAACCGTCGCACTCGTAGGCGATCAGGTCGGACGGCGCGTGCAGAACCTGCTTGGCCCCCAACAGCGAGCGGAGTTCCTTAATCAACGGCGAGACGGTGGAGGTGGCTGAAGTAGGCATACTGAATAGTCCGCCATTAGTAGGCCGGGTTACAAACCGGCCTATGGGCTATTGCGGTTTCGACAAGATTACCATCGTTAATGGCAATCCATTATTATACTGGCGGAGACTTCCGCTGCCAGACGGGGAGTGGCGGCTGGGGGGGACATGCCAACCGTTAGCCGCAGAAGGTGTTTTCGCACAAAGCACTAG
>SDBV01013547.1_pt1 | contig 10369 bp, 9 predicted proteins | sample 2277081 | NCBI WGS metagenome assembly SDBV01 (sample SAMN10402039, study PRJNA504765) | marine sediment metagenome | isolation source: marine sediment core GS10_PC15, 223 cmbsf | place: Arctic Ocean: Southern Knipovich Ridge | collected 2010
AATTGGAGTTAATCATGACCCGACACCCGACCTCTGACCCCGGACACCCTTCTTCAACCGTTGTGCGCCTGAAGAAGATTCACCCTTGCGGCGGCGACAAGTTCACCGTCATCCGGGAAAGTGTTGTGGTCACACTGAGGTGCCAGACCTGTGATTCCATTGTCAGGCTTCCGAAGGAGAAGTATGTGAAGGCGGTGATCGGTGATCGGTGATCAGTGATCAGTGATCGGGGAAAGCGTAAAACCTGGATTATGTTTGTCTATAGTCCTAAACCATTTAATGAAATTCATGATTATGTAATTCAGAGTGCGAAGGTTGAATACATCGCAAAAAGTCATAAACGCCCCCCCCGTGGGGCGCCCAAATCAATGACCGACACTGTAAGTCATTGATTTGTAAGGAAAGCGAAAACCACGCTTTTCGCTTTCCGAGGAGCAAAAAGCCACGAATGGACTTTTTGCGACCCTATCAAGGTTGAGATTTGAAGTTACTGATTACCGATCACTAAAACGACCCCTGACTGTTCTGGACAGCCCCTCTCCTTGCCATACATATTGATTTATGCTACACAAATCCTTCCATATTCATGACCCGTCAGGGGTCGTTTTTTAACTCCTTGCTCCCACCGCCGGACCTTCCCGCCGAAGGGGGCTGTAGCCCGAAAGGAGAACACATTGAAAGGCTATGAAACTATCTGCATTCTTCACCCGGACCTCACGGAAGAGGAGGTTCAGGGGACCATTGAACGCTACTCCGCCCTCATCGGCGAGAACGGCGGCGAGGTAACCAGATCTGACCACTGGGGTCAGCGCAAACTGGCTTACCCGGTCCAGGGCCACTCCCGGGGCCACTACATCTATCTCCTTTATACCGGCGGCGCGGAAACGGTGTCGGAACTGGAGAGAAACCTTCGGATCCTGGACCAAAATATTCGCTACATGACAATAAAGGTAGGCGACGTCGAGGAGACCGCCAAGGCTAAACCTCAGCTCCTCGAGGACCCCACACTTACTCTTCAGGACGGATGACATGGCAAACTTTAACAGAGTGATCCTTATGGGTAACCTTACCAGGGACCCCGAGCTGCGCTACACGCCCAGCGGTACAGCGGTCGCCAAATTCAGCATCGCGGTCAACAGAAAATACAAGGAGAATGAGGAAACTAGCTTTTTCGACATCGTTTTCTTTGGTAAGCCCGCTGAGATTATCGCCGAGTATATGAAGAAAGGCCGCCCACTTCTCATCGAGGGCCGGCTTCAGCAGCAGCGCTGGGAGACCGACGAAGGTCAGAAGCGGAGCAAAATTGAGGTCATCGGGGAGAACTTCCAGTTCATAGGCGGACGCAGCCAGGAAAGCCCGCGCCAGGAAAATGACAGCGAACCGCCTGAGTTCGACGACTCGGACATCCCATTCTAACATGATCCTCGCCCGGACCTGATATCCGGCGGGTCGACCACACGATAGGACGGAAAAAATGAAAAGGAGATTCAGCAGGAGACGAAAGGTCTGTCATTTCTGTGTCGATAAGGTAAAGGACATCGATTACAAGAACGTCAGGGGCCTGAAACGGTATATAACTGAAAGAGGTAAGATCCTGCCCAGCAGGATCTCGGGTAACTGTGCCAAACACCAGAGAAAACTCACAGCCGCGATCAAAAAGTCCCGAAATATCGCCTTGTTACCCTTTACTATCCAACGGTAAAGGGTGGAGTCCGGTGAAAGAGGAAAGTCGGAGAATAGACACCGGCCTCTGGCTGCGCCTTTTGGGGTTCGCCCTCATCCCGGTAGCAGTCCAGGCTTTTCAACCCATCATTGGGGGCTCCCTCGGGATATTGGCTCCCCTTCCCCTCGCTTACGGGATGGCGCGACGCGGATACCTGGAAGGTACCGTTGCGGTGGCCTTCGTCGCCCTCGTCACTTCCATCGTGATGGGCACGGGCCAGGGGCTGTCCTTTCTTCTTGAAACGCTGCCGCTGATCGTTGGTATCGTATGGACTGCCGGATCAAGGGCCCCTCTTTACCGGTCGGTCGTCATGGCTGTGGGGGCCGTTGCGTTAACGGCCCTGGCCGCAGTCGGTGTTTACGGCCTGATCTCAGGCACACCACCCGACCAGCTTTACCGAGAAACGGTCCAGCAAATGGGTCTTTTCATGGACAGCGCCACTCACACATCGGGGATGGAACCCGAGCAGCAGCAGCAGATGTATTGGATCATGGGCCTGTGGCAGCGGCTTTTCGTGGGGATATGGCTTTCCACCCTGATCCTGCTGGTCATTTTTTACGCTCAGCTTATCAGGGGTTGGCTGCTGGCGGCAAAGGTCATGAGTGAAGAAGGACTGGCACTGATGACCCAGTGGAGTATGCCCTTTCCCTTCGTAGGGGCTTTCGTAGCACTGGCATCCACAGTCCTTGTCACAGACGGACTGGTAAGAGATATAGCATTGAACTCCCTGATCCCTCTCGGGACCCTTTACGGGATCCAGGGGATCGTAGTAGCGGGCCACCTGTTCACCAAGTGGGCGCTGCCACCCTTTTTCAGGGTCATGATCCTGGTCTTCGGGATCATATCGATACCGCTGGGGACATTAATAGTGGTAGCACTGGGAGGGCTCTTCGATACCTGGATAGATTTCAGACGGCGCTGGCCCCTTGAGTTAAAACCATCGCCGCCTTCGTCGTAAAAAAGGAGCAAGACAATGAAAGTGATACTTTTAGAGGACATTGATACCCTGGGGAAAATGGGCGACACTATCAATGTAAAGAACGGATATGCCAGGAACTACCTGATCCCCCGCAACCAGGCGCTGCCGGCCACCGCCAGGAACCTCAAGGCCCAGAAACATCAGCTCAGGGACATTGAGGTCCGGAGATCGAAGATCGTCGAAGACGCCCAGAGCCTGGCCGACAAGATCGCTGGTGTGTCGCTGATCTTCAGCCGCAAGACCGGGGAAAAGGGACGCCTATTCGGATCGGTCACGAACATGGATATCGCCGATGCCTTCGGGGAAAAGGGGCTGACCATTGACCGCAAGGATATCATTCTGCCGGAACCGATCAAGAGCCTCGGCGAATTCGACGTCCAGGTCAAACTGCACCACGATGTGACACCAGTGGTCAAGATAACTGTCCTGCCCGAGGAGGGCGAGATCCCGGTGGGCGCCATAGAGAAAGCACCCGCTGAGGAAGCTGGGCCCAGTCACGCCGAAGGCGTGATCGAAGGGGCCGCACCTGAGGTCACTGAGGAGATTCCGGCAGAGGAAGCAGCTGCCGAACCTTCTGAAGAAGCAAGTGTTGAGCAGGCCGAGGAGGAGAAGGAGGAGTAATAGTAATAGTAATAGTAATAGTAGAAAGTAATAGTAATAGTAATAGTAATAGTAAATTAGCAGATCTTTACCATTACCATTACTTCCTACTATTTCTGGTTTTCTCTATTACCATTACTTTCTACTATTACTATTACTTACTTTTATGTCTAGTCACGGCACCGAAATCAGAAAGGTCCCACCGCAGAACCTGGAGGCGGAGAGAGCCGTCCTCGGAGCCATCCTGATGGACAACGAGACCGTTTTTACGGTCATGGAGATCCTCGAGCCCTCAGCCTTCTATCAGCCGTCCCACCGCCTCATATTCAGCACCATGCTGGAACTGAGCGAGCGGGGTGAACCTATCGATATCGTAACCCTGGTTAACCGCCTGCGCTCCGCAGGCAACCTCGATCAGACCGGGGGCCCCGACTACATACCCACCCTGGCCGACGAAGTTCCTACTTCCGCCGGTGTCGCCAACTACGCCAAGATCGTCAAAGAAAAGGCAGTCCTTAGAAACCTCATAGAAACATCCACCGAGATCGTGCAGGACTGCTTCGATGCTCCGGGTGATGTGGATCAGCTCCTCGATGATGCCGAACGCCGTATCTTCGCCATCTCCGAGGAGCGCATCCGTTCCGGTTTCCTTTCCATGAAGGAGATCGTCAAGAGCAGCTTCAAGACCATTGAATTGCTCTACGAAAAGAAGGAACACCTAACGGGTGTCCCTACCGGCTTTGCCGACATCGATGAACTTACTTCCGGATTCCAGCCATCCGACCTCATTATCATCGCGGGTCGCCCTTCCATGGGAAAAACCGCCTTCTGCCTGAATGTCGCCCAATACGCGGCAATGATGAAAAAGTTGACCGTTGCCGTGTTCAGCCTCGAGATGGCCAAAGAGCAGCTGGTCATGCGGATGCTCTGTTCAGAGGCCCGCATCGACGCCCACCGGCTTCGCAGCGGATTCCTCGGACAGACCGATTGGCCCAAACTGAGCACCGCAGCCGGAAAACTGGCCGACTCCTCCATCTATATCGACGATACGCCTGCTATCAGTTCCATGGAGATGCGGGCTAAAGCGAGGCGCCTCAAGGCCGACAAGGGGCTGGACCTCGTGATCGTGGACTATCTCCAGCTCATGGCAGGCCGCCGCGGCCGCAGCGACAATCGGGAACAGGAGATCTCGGAGATCACCCGTTCCCTCAAGGCGCTGGCGAAGGAGCTTGGAGTCCCGGTCGTAGCACTGTCCCAACTAAACCGCGGTGTCGAAAGCCGTACGGACAAAAGACCCATCCTGGCTGACCTCCGGGAGTCCGGGGCCATAGAGCAGGACGCCGACGTTATCATCTTCATCTACAGGGACGAGGTTTACAACAAAGAGAGCACGGAGAAAGGGATCGCGGAGATCATCATCGGGAAGCAGCGAAACGGTCCAGTGGGAACACGAAAACTGACCTGGCTGGACAAGTACACGCGGTTCGAGGCACTCGCCACCCGGGAGCAGTTCTGATGCCTGGCAGGAACACCTATAATGGAACCTGCTGGATCGAGATTGATCTCGCTGCTTTAAGATCCAATTTTCACATCGTCGGGGAACTCCTGGAGGGGAAACCGCCCATCCTCACTGTCGTAAAGGCCAACGCCTACGGCCACGGGGCTGTCCCTGTAAGCAGGACCCTCCTCGAGGAAGGGGCCTCTATCCTGGGGGTGGCCACCGTGGAAGAAGCCCGGGAACTTCGTGAAGGTGGGATCGAAGGCAGGATCCTCATCCTGGGCAGAATGGTGGAGGCTGATATCCCCGCAGCTCTCAGGTGGCACACCGAGATCACCCTTCAGCATCCTGAAATGGCCCGCTGGGTGTCCGAAACGGCCCTCGCCAAGGGGGTCACCGTGCCGGTTCACCTTAAGATCGACACCGGCATGACGCGCCTGGGATTTTACTGGGAAACGGCTTACGAGGAGATCCTTAAAGTCCTGGAACTGCCTGGCCTTGACCTGCGGTGTTTCTTCACCCACTTTGCCAACGCAGATCTGGGGGACAGGGAGTTCACTCAAAAACAGATCCAGCGGTTTGAGGAGCTGCAACTCAGGCTCAGACAGTCCGAGATAGAGGTCTGCCATCATATATCCAATTCGGCCGCTATCCTGACCGGCCAGACCCCGGAAGGCTGCGGTGTACGTCCAGGCATCATGCTCTACGGCTCATCCCCCTCCGGAAACATACCCAGCGGTGAACTTAAGCCCACCCTCACATGGAAATGCAGAGTTCTCCAGGTCAAGGAGGTCCCCGAAGGCACCGGTATCAGTTACGGGCACGATTTCGTCACCACCCGCCTAAGCCGCATCGCCACTATCTCAGTCGGATACGCTGACGGGTACCTGCGGTGCCTGACCAACAAGGGACAGGTCCTCATAGGAGGCAAGCGCGCTCCTGTAGTTGGGCGGGTGACCATGGACATGACTATGGTGGATGTGACCGACCTGCCGGAGGTCAGCATCGGCGATGAGATCGTGCTCATCGGCACGCAGGGTGAAGACACGATTTCGGCCGAGGAGGTGGCCGTCTGGGCCGATACGATCAACTACGAGATCTACTGCGCATTGAGCCACCGCGTACCGCGCGTTTATTCGGACGGCCCATGAAAACGCCGGCCGCCCGTGTATGACACGGAGACTCGGGGACACGGAGACACGGTGAGTTTTGTGAAAACCGTTTGACACGGAGATATGGTGACACGGCGACACGGAGATATATCGAGTTCTTTCCCCGCGTCCCCGCGTCCCCGCGTCATCGCGTCACCGCGTCAGGCGGTTTTAACCAGCATCCCTTTTTCCATACCCCATATCCTAGCCCCTAGACTCATAACCGCTCCCCGTAGTACATTCACCGCATGCGCATCATCTCCGGCCTCAACTGGGTAGGTACCAGGACCCTGTCTTATCTCGATGAGGCAGGGGTGACCCTTATCCTGCTTACCAAAGTTCTGCGCGGTATATTCAAACGCCCTTTTCCCCTACGGCTCACGATCGAGCAGATGGAGGAGATCGGCGTCCGTTCCCTGCCTGTTGTCATAATCACCGCCATCTTCACAGGAGCGGTCCTGGCCCTGCAGACATACAGCGGCTTCAAACGATTCGGCGCGGAAGGCCTGGTGGGAACGGTGGTCGCCCTTTCCATGACGAGAGAACTCGGCCCTGTACTCGCCAGCATCATGGTAGCCGGTCGGGTTGGTTCCTCCATGGCCGCGGAACTCGGGACCATGAGAGTGACGGAACAGATCGACGCCTTGATCACCATGGCAACCGATCCGATCCACTATCTGGTCGTGCCCAGATTCGTGGCCGCCTTCATCATGCTTCCCTTCCTCGTGGTATTCGCCGATCTTCTGGGCATCATTGGGGGGTATTTCGTCGCTGTGAACGTCCTCGGGACCAGCAGCACCATCTACATAAACAGAACGCTCCAGTACCTGGAGTTTTCAGACGTTTCAGTCGGTATCATAAAGGCCGCTGTTTTCGGTATGATCATCGCCCTTATCGGGTGCCAGATGGGCTTTTACACCGAAGGCGGCGCTGAGGGTGTTGGTCGGGCAACCACCAAGGCGGTGGTGGGCGCTTCCATCCTCATCCTCATATCCAACTACTTTCTTACCGCACTCCTATTCTGATGAGTGACCAACCGACCATACGGATACGGGGCCTGAAGAAATCCTTCGGGAATAAAGTCGTCCTGGACGGAACCAACCTCGATGTCTGGCCGGGGGAAAGCGTAGTCGTCATCGGCCAGAGCGGAGTCGGGAAAAGTGTTCTCATCAAGTGCATCATCGGCATTCTGACACCTGATGAAGGGACAATCGAGATCGACGGCGAACTCATCACCGCAGCCGGTTTCAGGAACATGGACACGATCCGTCGGAAGTTCGGTATGCTGTTTCAGTATGCCGCCCTTTTCGACTCCCTCAAGGTTTGGGAGAATGTGGGGTTCGGGCTCCTGCGGCACTCGGACCTGAAGCCGCCGCAGATCCGGGAGATCGTCGAGGAGAAGCTGCGAATGGTCGGCATGCCCGGAACCCTGGATATGATGCCGTCGGAGCTCTCAGGGGGCATGAGGAAGCGGGTGGGCCTCGCCAGGGCCATCGCCATGGAACCGGAGATCATGCTCTACGACGAACCGACCACAGGCCTGGATCCCATCAGGGCCGATTCCATCAACGACCTCATCATCCAGCTCAGGGAGGAACTGCGCGTCGCTTCCATCACCATCACCCACGACATGGTAAGCGCCTACAAGATAGCCGATCGGATCTCCATGCTCCACAAGGGCAAGCTCATCGCCACCGGCACCGTCGATGAGATCCGCGACAGCGATAATCCCTACGTCCAGCAGTTCATCCACGGCAGGGCGGAGGGGCCGATCAGGGATGAGTAGGCCGCGGCGCGGCCCCGTGTTCCTTCGGAACGAGGGGGAGAGAGGGAGAAGAGTGCACGAAAGTACCATCATGAAACGGAGAAACGGAGACGGGGTGAAACGGAGTTGGAATCGCTCAGTACCTATTTTAGATACACGGAAAGCGCTTTCTGCCCCGATTCACCGATTCCCCGATTCATATAGGCATTATTACGCATTACTCTCCGGTTCACCGTGTCCCCGTGTCAGGCGGTTTCTTCCCCGTTTCCTGACTTCCTGATCGTGGTCTTTTTATTGACCAAAGGGTAGTATTTATAGAAGAATAGAAGGATTTCATATTCCCAGTTTTCCACTCGTGCCCAATGGCGCGGGAAGGGAGAAACGTTTGACCCGCTTCAAGTCCGAAACATACGTTGGCCTTTTCGTCCTCACCGGGTTCCTCATCTTCATCTGGGGGACCATGCAGATCACCAATATCGGAGAAAGCGACGGTTACGAGCTCTTCGCGGTGTTTGACAACGCGGCGGGTCTCGGCGTCAACGCCCCGGTGCGGATGGTAGGTGTGAATGTGGGCCGAGTGAAAGGGATCGACATCACTGAACGAAAGGCCAAGGTAACCCTCTTCATTGATGAGGGGCGCCGGATCGACCGGGAGGCCGTTATTTCCATCCGCAGCCAGGGAATCCTCGGCGACAAGTTCGTGGGGATCAACCCCGGCGACAGCGGGGAATATTACGAAAAGGGAGAGGTTATCACCGACACTCGTGCCGGCACTGATCTCGACAGCCTCATGGATTCCCTCCAGACCGCCGGAACGGACCTTTCCGCCATCCTCTCAAGTCTGAGAAAGGTCATAGGCACCGAGGAGGGGGAACGATCCATGACCGAGATCCTCCAAAACACCAGAAGCCTCACCGCCAACCTGAACCGGCTCACCTCCAAGCTGGACGTAATGACTGGTGAGAACCGTGGGGACATCCGTACTGCTATCGTAAATATTCGACAGCTCACTGAGAGTCTCCGCGACGATATTCCCAGGCTCACCGGAAAGCTTGAAGGGGCCGCCGACCAGGTCACCGGCCTCGTGACCGATAACAGAGAGAATGTGAAAACGACGGTCGAGCGGATCCGAAGGGACGCCGAACTTCTTGAGGAGACCCTGGAATCCGTCAGGGTCATCGCCAAGCGGATTGAGGAGGGCGAAGGCACCATCGGCAAGCTCATCAACGAGGACGAGACCTACACAAGCCTCAACGAAACCCTCGGGAGCATCAACAAGGCCCTGAAAAAGGGCGAACAGCTCCAGGTAGTCGTTGATATCCACGGCAACTACCTTTCAGAGGTCAAAGGCACCAAGGGATACGTGGTACTCGATATAAAACCCACACCGGACAAGTTCTACCGGCTGGAAATCATAGACGACCCGGAGGGTGTCCGAACCTGGACCGACACAACCCGAGTCACCACGACCACGCCCGGCAGCACGATCACCACTGTCACGGAGGAAGTTCAGTTCGAGAGTAAGCTTAAGTTCTCTCTGGAACTGGGGCGGAGGTTCTACGATACCGTCTTCCGGCTCGGGTACATCGAATCCTCTTTCGGTTTCGGGGTCGATCATTTCTGGAGCGACGACGATCTAAGACTCACCATGGATGTCTGGGACATGGCCCGCGACGTCAACCCCCAGGTGCGTCTTGCCACCTCATTCAGGTTCATGGAGTTTTTCCACATCGATTTCGGGGCCGAAGATCTCATAAACAATGACCGGGATCCATCCATATTCGTCGGCCTGGGCCTGTCCTTCGCGGATGACGACCTGAAATACATCCTCGCCAAATCGCCCCTCCCCTGAAACCATGGCACGCCGCAGCACAGTATTCGTTTGTCAGAAGTGCGGTGCCAACTCCCCCAAGTGGATGGGCAGGTGCCCTGACTGCTCGACGTGGGGTTCGGTGGTCGAGGAGATCCGCGATACGGGGCGCGAAAAGCGGTCAACCGCAATCGCCGTGGATCTTGTCCCCATCACGAAAGTCCCTGAAGACTCCTCCCAGCGTGTTCTGACTGGCCTCGAGGAACTGGACAGAGTCCTCGGAGGCGGTATGGTCCCTGGTTCGGTCATACTCCTCGGCGGTGATCCGGGCATAGGCAAATCCACCCTCATTCTCCAGGTGCTGGCCCAACTGGCCGCCTCCGGTCAGAAGGTCCTCTATGTGACCGCGGAGGAATCCATGCGCCAGATCAGCATGAGGGCCAGGAGAGTGGGATCGGCGCATGAAGACCTCATGGTCCTGGCAGAGACCGATTTCGCCGTCGTCATGGAAACCATCAGAAAATTCGCCCCCGAGACAGTCGTCCTGGACTCGGTCCAGGCCCTGTACCACCCCGACATCGGCTCCTCCTCCGGGAGCATCAGCCAGGTCAGGGAGATCGCGGGTGAGGCTGTGGCCCTTGCCAAGGGGGAGGAGATCACTACCTGGCTCATTGGTCATGTCACCAAGGAAGGAACCATCGCCGGGCCAAGGGCACTGGAGCACATGGTGGACACAGTTCTCTACTTCGAAGGGGATTCAAGCCACGCCTATCGAATCTTAAGAGCGGTCAAGAACCGCTACGGTTCCACAAACGAGATCGCCCTGCTGGAAATGACAGGACT
>SDBV01013548.1_pt1 | contig 10369 bp, 20 predicted proteins | sample 2277081 | NCBI WGS metagenome assembly SDBV01 (sample SAMN10402039, study PRJNA504765) | marine sediment metagenome | isolation source: marine sediment core GS10_PC15, 223 cmbsf | place: Arctic Ocean: Southern Knipovich Ridge | collected 2010
CTTCTTCAATTTTGATATCATACCTCCACTCTATCTCGATCTTGTTTGTTGACTTCTATGAATGTACTCTTCCTTTTGTGAAGTGTTTTCGAATATGCGAATAGCATCCACCAAATGCATTACCGATATATTCACCTTTCATGATTTTTCCACTAGTTTCATTATCCTGATGTTCTAAAATTAGTATCTCAACTTTTAGTTTTCTAAGGCTTTCAGTTGCAATCTTTAATGCTTTGTTTGCTTCACTTCCTTTGGATGCGCCGATTAACATTGGATTAAATCTCCCTGTTTTTTTTTGCTCTATTAAATGCAGTCCTGGCGCTTGAAGCAGGCCTGTCTCCATCTTTAACTTCTTCGTAAAGTCTGTCAGCATATTCTGTCATAGTATTGTCGTAATCATCTAATTCATCTGGGCAGAAAGCACCAGATGGTTTTCCGCATTCTCCTGAGAATGATTTTTCCCATCTGCATCCATATCCGTAGCACATGATTTATTCTCTTATTATTCTTCGCAAATTAATTCCATTGTTTCTTCGAATTTACCTGTACCAACTTTTTTACACTTCGTGGCATATTCAAAGAATGCTCTGACTTTTAAGATAGGATTTTTGTGTTTTCTTTTAACTTTGGTTTTGAAATCCCAGCCGGTCCATCCCGCATCAATGTACTTACATTCTTGGTGGAATACTAAGTTTGGATCTTCTTTCATTTCTTCAATGATGGGCCCAATGTCTTGGATAATTGAATCGTTTTTTCCGAGACGAAGATTTAATGCTAAACAGTTAATGGTATGGTTACCAAGAGTAAAAGTGAAATCGAAGCATCTGTCGAAGTTTCCATATTCCCATTTGTCTTTACTGGAAAACATGTATCCGTAAATCGTTGCAAGTGTGAATAGTGGTTCATGGGCCTTTAAATCTACATGTTCTTGTTTTTGTCTTTCTTCCAATTCTTTTTTTGCGTTTTCATATGTTAACATTTTTTTATTTCCTCAACCCCTTAAAAAGGTATCTCATTATTCATCTGAGTAGCTGAACCATTAGAATCTCCAGGAATTTGTTCTGGAGGAATCATATCTTTCGGCGCCGATGGATCCAAGAAATCAACGGTGTTTGCAATAATTTCCGTATTAACGCGGTTTTTTCCGTCTTGGTCTTCCCATTTTCTCGTAACGAGGCGGCCGGTGACCGCTACGTGGCTACCTTTGTGTAGGTACTGAGCAACTGCTTCCGCTTGGCCCTGCCAGCAAACAACGGTGAACCAATGGGTTTGGCGGTTGTCGCCAAAGCCTGTGGTGTTTGCGACGGATAAATTGCAAACCGGTTTTTCGGTTTGAGTATAACGAAGTTCCGGATTTTGGCCTAAGCGACCTGTGAGTGATATTGAGTTCATGATGTTTTCTCCTTTTTGAAATGATGAATGTTATGATTTATGATAAGTCCAAACTCTTATTGTCGAACAGGAATGATTGAATTTGGGTAAAGAAAGACGCCGTGATCGTTAACCTCTACCATACTGGTTATTCTTAAAATTGGTGATGTAGATTTTTCTTTAAGATAAAGGTAAAGCGCCTTGTGTGCGCTGAGTTGATAGAGGATGCCAGGTTCTTCGCCTGTATCTATTACTCTGGCTTTCTTGAGGGATACCGTTGCGGTGATGATATGACCATCGAGGACTTCCGGGGCATGCGCGAAGATTTTAGCCCTGAGTGATTCGACGTAATAATCGGTTGCATTTGCATATGCCCTGTATGAGAAGAAGGCTAATGGTTGTATCCAACCAATGGAATAGTTTATGATTTTTAATGTCAGATTTATATTGTCGACTATTTTGCAGCCATTCATAACGAGTTCCCAATCTTTCGCATCCTGTGCCGGCCAGGTTCCCCAAACAGCGACTTGGATGGCTTCTTCAGCAATGAAGCATGGAAACATTACGAGACCACATAGTGTAATATATGCAAAGAAGATTTTCAAGGCTGTTGTTATTCTTTTCATAGTTTAGCCTTTCGTGGCTATTTTAATAGCTACATGTTCAAGGTCGTGGATATCTTTTATTTTCCGCATTCCCCATTCATCATAATCTAAGCGGTTTTCAATGATCTCTCCAAGTTTCGATTCTCTGATAGTATCGGCAATGATTTGATGTCGATTTATTTCTATGTGTGCCCAATATTCATTTTTAGAAGTTCGACAAATAGAAATTGAACCTCCAGGGAATTTGATAATATGTTCCGCTGATTCTGGATTTTTAGGATCACCTTTTAATTCGATAACCTTAGCTGATGTGGCCATTTTATTTCATTCCTTTAATGTGAAAAAGTGAATCGAATTCTTTAGACCATGGAGCAAGTTTATTATTGTCTGCATAGCTATAATATGTTGTGTTGCCAACGATAATATGTTCGAGAAGCGTTGTGCCGACGAGTCTTACTGCAAAGAGAATGGATTTTGTGAGGGCATTGTCTTCGTTTGAAGGTATGATGGCGCCTGAGGGATGATTATGTGCCAGGGTCAGGGCTGAAGCTTTGTATTTTAAACAGTCTTTGACTATTTCGCGCGGATAAACTGCTGATCCGGTGATTGAACCTGTAGATAGAACTTCGAGTGTTATGATTTTGTTCTGTCTATTCATAAAAATTCCGTATGTTTTCTCTACATCGTTGTGGGCATCGGTTAATGGGCGAATCAGGTTGTACAACGCTTGCGAACTTGAGAGTTGATTTCCTGGCGCGGTTTCTTTCACCATTTGTGCAAATTCTCCGGATATTAGGTTGATCCAGAAAGTTTTTTTGTTCATTGTATTGTCTCCTTATTCAACATTATGTTCAGGACCATTGTAACCTATAAGTCGATAATCGTCCGTCCATTTCGCATCACAAGCCTTGCAAATACAATCTTGCCAGCCAACGCCTCCGGCGACTTCTATTGGGCCGACAATCCTTACCGTCTCTGTTTTTTTGCAGATGGGACATTTAAGTCCGGCAGAGTCAACATACTCTTTATCTGTTATTGTCATATTTCTCACCTATTTTTTTTAAAGAAAGGGCCTGCCAGACATTGGTGCCTTAGCTTAAAAATAGCCGGCGCCGTACATGAATTTATGGCAGGCCCTTAGTAGAAGCGCGCCAGGAGGTGTAGGCGCACTTGGGGTCGGTTATTTGTTTAAGATCTTAAGGACCGTGTAAGAAATGCGGTCCTTGTAAATACGTGATGCACAGATCGCCTTGAATTCTTGGCCGGCTTTAAGATCCTTTGCGGAGTCGACTTGGTTGCCGAATGCCATTACGGGTGTCTCGGTCTGGTATTCGATACCATTAAGGGTCCTGGTTTCAGCGACGATTACGCGTACATACTCATTCCCGTTTTTGTCAATAAGGGTTTGAACGTCTGTGATGGGCGCCTGCAGTATAACATCTAAGGCTACGGCCGGGACGGCGATGGAAATCATTGCGATCATTGCGATCATTGTAATGAATCTTTTCATTGTGTGCTCCTTTGTATTAATGTTGATAGGTTAATGTATTTGCAAATTGGTTTATAATGTTCGAACCTCCTTTCTTTAAGAATTTACATATTCATTAATAAACAGGGAAGATTAGATTTTAAAGATGGTATTGAATGTCAAGCATGAGCGCTGTGTCGAGTGGTACGCGGTATTGTCTGCGATTTGTGTTAATACGGAAATAAGTTTGATGAAGGATGGAGATTTCATTTACTATGTTGTCGTTGTACCACAATGTTGCGTTGTTGTTCGAAGATATTAATGGAAGAAGGCGTTTTGGAATGTTGACGAGCCTTATTGTTTTCATAGTGTTTTTCTTTATTATTGTATTATCTTTTTGAGATGTTTCAGCTAATTTCAATTTCTCGATTTCTTTAGATTGCTTTCTGATTATTTCGCACAGGTTTCTCGCCTTTAGACTTATAGAGTTGAATTCTTTCATCATTTCGTCGATAGTATGGTGCGTATAATCTTTCATTATTTTTCTCCTTTTTTGGGCCCTTGTTGAAAATGTCAAAAAAAAGAGGGGAGACCACGGCACGGCCCGCGCCGGTGGAGCGGCCGCCTCCGTGCGGAATTACGCGAAGCGGGTGAGCGAAGACAAGTGGCTGCAGAAATATTGACGTGGGCTGTTGCGAAAATTTTTAATATGAGATCAGCTTCTTCGTCCACTTAAGTGTCATTGGATTTATGCGCGATGGGATATCATGGATTTCTATGAACTGTTCGCCATTATCTTTTGTGGATGGATCCCAGGCGCCGTTTAGGGCTTGTTGCGGAAACATTTCGTAGACATAGAGAAGAAGATTCGGGTTGAGGCTGCAGAGTTCATGAAAGAGTTGTGCGGCTGTTTCAACCTGCATGTCGGTTGGAACGCAGAGCGATGGAGGGATGCGAAGAGTAATAGATTTGTGTGGCACCATTGTTGAGATGGTTGCTCCGTAATTTGAGGCAATATGGTGTGCGCGGATTTCGAAGATTTGATCTTTTGGGTTGGCGATGATTTCGAGTGCGTTGATTGCAAGAGGGAATGCAATGCAGGCGATAATGATGGTAAGGAATGGAATGAAGAGTTTTTTTGTTTTGCGGGCGAAGAATGGTAAGCGATGTCTGCGTTTGGGTTTGTGTTTCATGGCGTGTGTCCTCTTGTAAGTGTGTTGATTAGTGGTGTAGCTTTTGCATTCACTGAATTAACTGGTTCTGCATGTATCATCCCAATTTTCAACTATTTCTTTATGCATACCTTTTAAATGATCTATGAATGAAACGAAATCAAAATCTGAATTAGCTACTTTAATTTTTGTTTCATGAAAATGTAAAAATACACCTGATTCCACGACATCACCATCTGAATCGTAGTCATTAATACTAAAAGTTGGCCTTTTCATGTTATCAATCTCCTTTATTCGAATATGATAATTACTTTAAAACAGAAAACATAGAATTTTATTGTAGTTAGTGGTTAAAAAAAAGAAGTAAAAAAAAAGAATCGTTGTGTGCGAGAAATTACGACACTGAATGTTTACGTGGATGGGTGCGGAGGCCTTTTAAACTGTAAGCTCGTAATATCCGTTATATCCGAACCCTTTCATTCGCACTAATTTTCCAATCTTATTAGCTTTCCTCATCGCTGCTTCGTGTCCCTGGTCTCCGCAACCGTAACCATGGCGCTTGTCAAGATATTCTGCCAGCATTGCTGCATGTATTGCAATTCTTTCAAGTTCCTGTCGTAAAGTATCCCTGTCTTGTAATTTCAATCTGTCTACTGTTTTTTTCCAGTCGACAGGTGCTCGTTTCATAATTGTTTTTGCTTTCATGATGTCTCCTTTTTTATGGCTTGGCCTATCCAAACTTCGCGATCTTTCGTTAGAAATCCTTTGTCGATTATATCTTTTGGTTTAATGTTATACTCTAATAGTACCAGACAGTGAAGGCTTTGGCGCGACTTATAAATCTTATCCTTTGTTTTAATTAATAATGTTGTCATGGTGTCTCCTTCATGTGATGGTTTTAATCGCATAGGTTTTGCGGATATGCGTCGTCGATTGTTCCAACTTGGTCTCCTTCGGCCCAATGTGGTGATGAGAAGCCATTTGGGAAAGGGAAGTCTTGTTGCACCGGCGCTGCCGGTGTAAGAAATGTTTTGCGTTCTTTGTACGTTGCCCAGATCGGATTCCAGTTTGTTGTCGGAATATAGTCTGGATCCGCCTGGAGTTCGTAGAGACGTTTGCCGATCTTCGCTAAACGTGAGCGGAGTTTCGTTGAGTTAATTGTTGCGATAATAAGGTCTGCTTTTGGTACGATACGAGGCGTGAGAGCTTTCTTGCGTCGATTGTAGTGCATCCAGAAGACGCCTGCGTATTGTCCGAGATCTTTATCGTACGATGCTTTACCTAATTCTGCGATGGTTTCGAGTGTTGGACAGTTCTCTATCGAAGCAAGAAGTTCTTTAAACCAATTCGGGATTGTGTCGTAATAATCCGGAAGGTCTTGCTCGCCTATCGTGTGATATGCATGTAAGGTTGGTGCCGGTGGATCGGCGCTGAGTGATTTAAGGAAATCGTCAGGGTTTGTTGTAATACAGCTAAGTTCGGATGCAAGGTGTCCGAAGTATTTTAAAGAAGCAGCGATGCCTGAAGCGTTGATCCATGTGATATACGAATCAACGAGCGGTCGCGTATTGCCAATGGTCTCCCAAAAGCAGAGCAGGTCTTGTGCGTTTCGAAATGATAAGGTTAAGTCGATTGGTGATAGAGTCGAAGCTGAGAAGGAGTTTGCACGTTGTGATGCAATGCGAAGCGGTGTCAAGGTTTTGCCGGGGCGTATCTTAGATATAACCCAGCGTGGAGTCAGATAATATGGAGACGTTGAAAGGTTTTCATGTGGCGCCATAACGACTGTGTTGTCTGCGGATGGTACACATTCTTCGAATATAATACGGTCTAAAGAGTTCATATCGTTGTGAATGTGGCGGGCCATGCCTTCCCAGCCTTCACCATGCGAAACAAAGTCTGCGTCGCGATATTGTTGTTCAGTTAATATGCCATCGTCGAACTGGTCAAGAAGAAGTTGGCGGTTGTCGTGTACGAAGAGTTCTGATTCATGTGTCATGGTGATACCTCCTTTTTCAGCGTTAGGAAAATGTCAGAAAAGTTGTGATGAAGCATTGATGTTTTCTCGATATCTATTAAATAGAGGAGTGCGACGTTAATGTGTCGTTTAATTTCTTCGGGTTCGGAAGTATTGGCAGTTTTTTCAAGCCTGTCAATAATCCTATTAATAATAGATGTGGAAATGAAATGTTTCGGCATGATGTTATACCTCCTCTGGTCTTTCGAGTTTATGAAGAGCTTGGTCAAGGTCTGTTTCACATTCTTTACAGTCATTCTGGTTTTGATTAAATTTACGGTCTTTGCAGTGATGAAATCCGTTACAATATCCGCTGTCGTTACAATTGGCGAAATCTTTGTATTGAATGAGTCGTGGCATGGTGATATCTCCTTGGTAGATAGTTATAGCTATGAAATTTCTTTTGATATCCTTTAAATAAAGGAGTGCAACGTTGATATGTCGCTTACCTTCTTCGTGCATCGGTATCTTTATGGCTTTCTTGAGTCTATTGATAGTCCTATTGATTGCAGCAAGGTGTGTCATGGTGATACCTCCTTAAGAAAAGAATGAATAAGATAATGAAACCATTAAACAACAGCAATAATTAAATTAAAGAACCTAAATGCGCACAACGCGTACACGAAGCCCATATTCCCGAGCCAAGTCAATCATGTCCCTGGTGCCACGCGACTGACTGTCCCAAAATGCAACGAGTGCGTCAGCGAACTGTGCCATTTTCTTGTTGCGCTTATAACCGGCAGACTTATCGTAAACACCGTTAGGTCGCCAATCAGCGGGGAACGGATGAATGAATAAGCCATGTTCCATTGCGTAGCGTTCGCCAAGACGGTCAGCGCCACGTGCGTTTCCCGATACGATTTCAACAGAAGTTTTACAGTAACGAAATAAATGATCAAGGTGCGTAGACAAAAACGAATAGTCAGTGAAACTACGTGAACCTGCGACAATGATTTTCATAATCAAAGACCTCCTTCCCTGAACCATAAAATACAAGAACGAATATGCTCAGTATGGCATTGCAACGGAGCGCAAAAACACAACAAAGAAAGAGTGCCCTTAATGCGATACAACTCAGTAAACCTAACGACCTCATTATATACCTTGCCATGCTTCTTAAGTTCGTCCCATAACCATACACGGTATTTTGCACACACCTCAGCGCGTGTTCCATCTTTACCAATAAGAAACTTATTACCCAATACAGATCCTCGCCCACAATAAATACCATAATCAGTGTCCCTCTTATTATTAATAAAAATACTCATAATGTAATACCTCCCTGTAAAAAGTGTGTAATAAAATAAAAAAACTATGCATCTAATAGTTCAAGCCGGAAGCCGTTTATCACCCGTAGGGCCGTAAGGAACGTAGTGACTGTAGGACCCCTGGCTTGATAGAAACCGTAAAAAACTCCTTTAAGCTTTTTTAAATTGTTTGTTTTTTACGGAGTGTCTGTCAAAGCCAGGGGTTGAAAAATGGCTGGAGTGCTTGATACAATGACCGGGCCTGGAAGGCTAAGGATAAGTCGGAACGACGCCTTCCGATCAGTTTTTGCCGTGCAACGCCGGCTAAATAGGCGAAGCCTTATAAGCGTGCAGTGCGCGAACCTTTCATTAATGTTCCGTTTTTGCTTTTATTTAATAATTGGTTCGTGCCAAACGCTTTGTTAAACCGCTGTTTTAATTGTGTTTTTATTTCCTTACAGCGGTTTTTCCTTATAGTGGTTAAACGGCGTTACGTTTACGTCCCCGCGCAGGGGTCCCGCGGTACGTGGGATTAAAAACAGTTGGGCCTGCTTTGCCTGGTATGCGTTGAATGTCGATACATGTGGACTGATTAGGGTGAACGAGCGGCGTGCTGACGTATGCGAAACTGAATGGCGCCGCGCGAGGGCACACGAGGAAGTGTGACAAACTTTGCGTGAAGATGTTATACCAGGCAAGGCCCTTCCCTGTAATTTATACGGGCGCCGACCGTCTCTGCACCCCCCGGAGGGCCGTCTCCGTGCGGAATAACGCGCTGCGGCATTGATGGGCCGAAGGCCCGTCCTTATTAAAGGCTTAGATTGATGACCGGCCTTGCAATGAATAATCAAAGAAATGTCACGTCATTAAATGAATTTAGTTCTTCATGGTGGGCCGGTCGTCCTTATTAATGATCAACATGATCAAGTCTTCGGTTGCTTCACTGTAGGGATCTTCAAAAAAAAATGTTTAACACTCTGCCGATCCTCTTATCTGCCGATCCTCTTATTTTGTTTGACACTCTGCCGATCCTCTTATCTTCGTTTCACATCTGCCGATCCTCTTATTTTGTTTGACACTCTGCCGATCCTTAAAGAAAAATGTTTCACGTACCACCAATGTTCCACGTGCCACAATATGCGAATCTTAGCTTCTAAAATAAGATGATGTTCTCGGCAAAACCAACGAACATCGAGAGGTTTCGAATAATCATCATGGTGTGCTTCGACATAATTACTATTGCACACCTCGCATGATCCCCTTTTCAATTTACCTCTTTTGATATAGACACTTACGTAGCTTCTGGCTATGTCACGTCTTCTTTGTATCTCGGTCATAGGATGTGTCTTCCTCCATTCACGCATATATGTTGCATGGCATGGAGAGCATACCTTTTGCCTTGTTCTTCTCATGTTGCCACATTTACAAAACAATGATTCCATAATTATCTCCTTTCATTTTCAATATACTGTATCACGGAAACAGTTTCATGTCAACAATTAAAATTGGCACGGAAGGTTGGGGCCCACCGGAATATTAAATATGAATAAGCTTAACTAGTATAAAACAATACATAGCAGCTTAGTGGTGAGCGCCGGCCTGGAATACATTATTGTGTGGTTGGTGAGCGGCGGTGACTTTTGTTGCGAACAACTTAACTTCGCCCGCCGCCCGTCAGCCACACATGGAATTGTGGGAAGGTCGTTATATACTTAATCAGGTTGGCCCGGTGCATGCGTCTTTTCTTTTGCATGCAGCGTGACAACCGGCGAAACGTGCAGGTTGTGTGAAGGTCGTCGCGCGAGGTATGAGTTGAATATGTTACGTTATCGAATACTTAACTGAATGTCGCGCGATCTATCTTTTTATCAGCGAGCGCAGCGAGCGGGCTTCTTATCGTTTTTCCAATCCTCGTAAAAAAAATCCTTACCTGATCCTCGTAAAAAAAATCCTTATCTGATCCTCGTAAAAAAAATCCTTATCTGATCCTCGTAAAAAAAATCCTTATCTGATCCTCGTAAAAAAAATCCTTACCTGATCCTCGTAAAAAAAATCCTATTTCCTCGTTTTTTTAATGATTATTCTCACCTCATCTCCATAAAATCCTCGTTTTATCCTCATCTTAATAAAAATATCCCCTCATCCTCATCCTATCCTTATTTTATCTATATTATATAATACTAATTAACATTACTCCATAATTTAGTCCTTGAGGTACGACGATTTTTTTGTCGTACCTAAGTGTCGTACCCCAACGCCTCGACGAAATTCCCTTACCACATTAAGCACTTACCTTAATCATCTAATCTCTTATATCAGCCTCATAGTACGAAGACCAAAACTCTGCGTACCCTAAATTTCTTCAATGAAGTCAATGCAATACAGCAGGTAACGTAAATCTAGGGAACGAAGGTCTTCCACTCTGCGTACCCTAAACTTCTTTAATAAAATCAAAGAGATCCAGAGAAAAGGTACGACACTTTGATGAA
>SDBV01013549.1_pt1 | contig 10367 bp, 17 predicted proteins | sample 2277081 | NCBI WGS metagenome assembly SDBV01 (sample SAMN10402039, study PRJNA504765) | marine sediment metagenome | isolation source: marine sediment core GS10_PC15, 223 cmbsf | place: Arctic Ocean: Southern Knipovich Ridge | collected 2010
GGATGTAACAAGCCACAGATCCGGCACATCAATCGCTGATATATCGAGTTCATGTTCGCCCGTCCTCCCGGCGTACATTGTAATGGTGTTGGTTTTGCTCATAATCTCGTTCCTCTGTGGTTGGTGTAGCGGGTGACAGCGATCACAACAACTGCAGCCAGTGTTAATAGAATAATCCCGGTGATGGTGGCGGCGGTGGTCATGTGGTTATTGCCTTGCTTTTATAAGGCTGCACATCTTCGCCACATTCTGGGCATTCATCACCGATGATACAGTCCCAAATGTCTACCCATTTACAGCCGCACTCTTCGACATCGTGCTGGTAGTAATTCAGGTATACCGTTTTCTCTTCGTCAAAATCCGGTGATGGGCTGAAAAACACTCTTGGGTCATTTTGTGTATCCATAGTTACTCCTGGGTGCTGTGAAAATCAATCTCGTCGACCTCGAGCCCGCGCTCCATCAGCCAGTCAAATACTGCCTGACTGCACTCCTGGGCGTTCCTGCCGGCGCTGCCGTTGTGGCCCTTACAGGTCTGGCTCGAATAACTGATGCAGTGTTGTGGCGTGTGCCAGTACTTGGCCCGGCTGCCGGTCGGGGTGATGGTCATCGTTGCGCGGGGTGTGGTCATGGCGCCAGCTCCGATATGGTGCGATAGTAGCTGTCCGTTTCTCCGTCAAAACGTACCGTGGCGCGATACATGGGGCGGAACTTGTTGTCTAAGTCCCCATCTTTTTGCGGCGTGGTGAGGATGGTTGCTACGCCCTCCAGGTCGCCCACGGTGAATGGGTCATAGTAAACATTTACGCGGTCGTTCTTTTTCATGCGTGCTGCTCCTGGTGTCCGTGTTCCACGTGGAACGTGCGGGCGGGTGTTGTCAGTGGTTAATTGCTCCAGCGGTGGCGTGTAGCTACGATAAATCGAGGCGAGAGGCCAGCAACGACCAGTGCGTCTCGTAATGTGTTGAGTGGGACGTCCGGTATGTTGTCGGCCAGTAAATCAATTACGTTACTGTCGTTAATCATCAGTCCGGCCATATCTGCGGCGGCTATGGTGCCGCGGGCCTGCATTGCTATGTCTAGCAGTCTCGGGGGTTTGTCGGTCATGGTCGGTGCTCCTGCCTGCGGGTGTTTGTTGTCACAGGCCCATCATACTCCTGTGATACACGGTGTCAACACTTATCGAGCCTGGCAGTACCAGGTGGCCGAAATACTACGTCCTGCTGGATCCACGCCGGCGTGATTGTGTTCCACGTGAAACCATGCCCGTCCATCTATGGAGTGTCTTATGTGGCTCGTTCGTGTTAGAACACATAAATTAGTTTAAGCTTAAACTATCAGGACATAGGTTTTCGGACGTTAATAACTGTCTTGACTGCGTTTTGCCTGCACAATCAACACATTGTTGCTTAATATCCTTAATGTAGGACGTCCTACATCAGGAGACACCGGTAGTCATTACCTTGTTTGGGGCGGTGCATGCGCGAAGGATGTGTCTATTAATGTAGGACTTACAGTAACAGTACTCTATGTTCAGTCACTAATGCGCGCGCACACACCGGCTTAAACAAGGTGATGACTACTGATGGCTACCGATGTAGGACTTTCAGGATGTTCAGGATGTTTATGGATACTGCGTTTTTGATAGGCTCAGGCTATAGCTAGGCCGTTGAGGCGTGGTCAGGTTTCGCGCCTCGGCCCTGTTGCTCCTTGTGCTGGCCGGTTTGGTGCCCTCCTGGGTGATCTGGTAGACTCTCAGGCATGGATACCTACCTGGTTCAAGATCCTCGAGCGTACGATTTTCAAAGTGCATTGTGGATAGCGCAGGAGCATGCAACGGGTGCAGCGCTGCTTGTGTTGCATGAGTGTCACCCGGACACGGTCCCGGCCCCAATGATCATTGCTCGATGGCGCCGGGAGTTCCCAGCGTTCAATCTGTTAATGATAGAAGCCGAGCACGCACGGGCTGATGTGATGGTGGATGATACTCTGACCATTGCCGACAGTGACAAACGCACGGCAGGAGCGGCACGCAACAGCATCCAGGCCAGGCAATGGGCGGCGGCGAAGCTCAACCAGGACCGCTATGGGCAAAAGAGGACTGTAGATGCCACTATCACCCATGACGGAACTGTAAAACACGAATCCATGAGCGTGTATAGCGACGAGGATCTACAGGCCATCATACGAGCAGGTATGCGTGAATCAGCCTTGGAAGGTGAGTCGACGCGAATCGACCAGGAGACCCCGGTACCCCCCCCTAGCGAGAAAACGGTGGGGTTGGAACAGAACGACGGGTCTGACCCCTCTACACCTAAAATTTTGGCGCAAAAATCAGTCGTTACAACACACAAACCTCTACCTGACACGCTTACGAGCGATCCATTGGCCAAGGATGCGCTACAGCCTGTCACGCAACCTGTTGCTATTGTGTCAACACCTGATAAGATAGGTTCTAGTATGGCGAAGGCGTTGGGAATTGAGGCAGAGGCGGAGCCGGCACCCACAGAGGAGACGAATGATGACGAGCCGGAGTTCTAGTGTAACGTTGGACCATTTGCATGACAGGCTTGTTTTGCAACAATTTTTTCTCGACACAATGCCTTTCAGACTTCGTTATCTTAAAGACCCAGGCATTAAGGATAAATTTACCAGGGCCACGGATCGAACTTGGTTTTTGTGGGATAAGCACAAAGGAATATTGGAAGGGGATCGTGAATACTGGCCTTTGTCTTGGCAGGGGCTGGTTTATTGGGTGACTCAAGGGTCACGACTCCAGCCGGTGATGACGAGCCGGAGGTCTGGTGTAAGGTACAATGCAGCCAAGCTTTTTGTTGCTTTACATAAAGAGGAAATGAGAAGAATCAAGGCCAAATTCACCCGGGCGACAGACCGAGTATGGTTTGCATTTCATCAGTTTGCGAAGGATGAAAGAAGATAGGCAGTGATCATCTATACAGTAGTCATGTTGGTCCATTGGTGGGAGTTGTTGCGGTTATGACAAATGAAGCATTAGTAATTGCCCGAACGGAGCGGAACAAGCAATGGCTGGTTAAACACATGCCTGACTATGATCCGGATTGGCTGATGATTCCGATTAATGGTATTCAGGGTGAAATGACGCCACCATTCAAACCTTTATATATTCAGCCAGATGGGCGTTTAAGGGTTCGACTCATTAATGTCTGACAAACTCCACGCCTTAACCCACAAACAAGCCGCTGCCGAGCAATTAAAGCGCAATCGCGTTCGATCCTCGCTGGTGGGTTTTGCTCAAAACATTGACATTCCCACGGTACCGTTGACGCAAGACGTTGATGATCCAGGGTGGGATATTGACGGATCGACCATTGATGAGCATTTGCTGCAGCCGATAGGGACCGGGTTGGCGGCGCATCACGTTCTGATGATGAACAAGATGCAGACCTGTATGACCACGGACTATGGCCGGCTGATGTTGTTCTTGCCACCTGGGGCGGCGAAATCGACATATGGGAGTGTGATCGCACCGACCTGGTTGATGGGCAAGATTCCAAGCACTCAAATTATTTTGGGTTCGTACAATACGGCGTTGGCGAAAAAGCATGGGGCCCGGGGCCGCAACGTGGTGCAACAGGATATGTTCATGGGCGCGTTCAATTGCACCATGAGTCCGGACACCCAGGCGAAAGAGTTGTGGACTTTGACCAATGGGTCCGAGTACATGTCCGGTGGATTGCAGTCGGGACTGACCGGCAACCGGGCGGATGGGTTGATCATTGATGATCCGGTCCGTGGCCGGGCTGATGCGAAATCTGAGACTGTCCAGTTAAAGACCATTGAGGCCTATGAGGATGATGCGCAATCACGGTTAAAACCTCGAGCATGGCAATTTTTGATTCAGACGCGATGGGATCTGGCTGATCTGGCGGGGATGATACTGCCGGCGGATTATGCGGGTGAGTCGGGTCCGGTACTGTGTCGTGACGGTATGGTGTGGGAGATTATCAATTTACCGGCGAAATGTATCCATGCCGATGATCCGCTGGGACGGAAGATGGGCGAGTATTTATGGCCGGAATGGTTTGATGCAAAACACTGGTACATTTATGAGCCGCGCCCAGGTGAGTTGAATAGTCCGAGTCAGAGCCGGTGGGATAGTTTGTTCCAGGGGCAACCGAAATCTGAGACTGGTAATGAGTGGGACAGTGAGTTTACCCAGTGGTATCAGCCAGGAGAAGAACCTCAATATCTGATGAAGTTCTGTTCATCCGATTATGCGGTGACTGATGCGCGTGATTCGGATGATCCGAATTTTACCGAACATGGAATTGGAGGGCTGGATGAGAATGGTCACTTGTGGTTGGTCGATTGGTACTTTGCACAAAGGACAACAAATTACACGATACCAGCGTTGATCAAATTGTGTAAGGACCACAATGTACGATCTGGTTTTGGTGAGACTGGCTTGATCCGGCGCGCGATTGAGTCACAGTTTCAAACTTCGCAAAAGGAAGCGAATTACTGGCTGGACATTGAATACTTGCCGCACATTGGCGATAAGGTTGCAAAATTCTCTGATGCAAAGGCGATGGGCGCCAGTGGAAAGGTGCATATTCCGGACACGCCGTGGGGCCGGCGCCTGCACAATCAATTGTGTGCATTTCCGAGTATCGCAATGAAGGATGATGGGCCTGATGTACTGGCGCTGTTTTGTCGGGGAGCGAAAGATATGGTTTGGAGTACGGCGAAGATAACTCGTAAGCGTAAGAAGGGTGTTGTATTTGGTTCTGTTGAATGGCTTGAGTATAATGACAAGCCGGCGAAGGAAAAAAGTAAGTGGCGTTAATGCGGTGGTGGAGCAGTCCGGTAGCTCGTCAGACTCATAACCTGAAGGTCGCAGGTTCGAATCCTGCCCCCGCAATTACAATCTCGTTAAGTGAAGGAGAATAAAATGATTAAACCGACAATTGGTCGTGTAGTTTGGTTTTACCCTGAAGATGGAATGTTACAACCATATGCAGCGTTGATTGCATATGTGTGGTCAGATGTTATGGTAAATCTGGCTTTTTTTGATACTGATGGTATCGCACATAACGCAACATCGGTTCAGCTTTACCAAGGTGAAGATTTCAAGCCGAGTTGTTTTTATTGTGAATGGATGCCTTACCAGATCGGCCAGGCCAAGAAGAACGAGGACAAAAATATTGGATATATTACACCGGAGATGCCTGGTTGCAGGGGAAAGTAAAAAATTCATAGTTATGGTATATTAATCTTTCACAAACCGTTTACCTTACAAGGAGGGCTTTTCGTGAAGAATATCTTGTTCATTCTTTTGTTTCTGTTTATGACGCCTGTATTTGCCTGTGAACCAATTGACAACTTCATGGGAAGCGAGGGGGTTGTGTCTGCGGACCAATCTCTGCAACCAGATCTAGCAGCTGATTTTTCAGCGGAAGCGAAAAACTTATATATTGATTTTGACCTGGACACTGCATTTGCAAGCGCCGGCGCTGACCTGAAAAATGGCGACAGGTCGGTTTTTCCTGTGATGCTACAAATGGGTGACAGCAGACCTGGGTCTCCAGGAGGTAGGCCAGCTTCTTTACGAAGCCATTTGGCCCTTGATCCAGATATTTGAATTACTGATCGCGTTGAATAGAAAGAGCCGTCCTAATTACAGGGCGGCTTTTTTTTGTTATGATCTGACAAACCCACCAGGCACCAGCCATGACCAAACGAGTCCGCGTTCAGTTATTCGGCTTCCAGAATCGAGGGATCGATGTTGATTCTGAAGCCACTGAAGGTGCCGTACTCGGTGAGGATCTTCGCTGGCCGGATGGGTCACTGGTAACTCCACAAACGATTATCAATCAAACCACCATAGTTCAAGGGGACTCTGGTGGGGTTGGTACTATTGCCTCTACTTTGTGGGAGTTAATTCTCAATATCCCAGCGTTCATTCAGGCCTTGGTTGCACTGGCAACAAGTACAACCGGAATCATAGTCAAAGGCGCCGGCGATACGGCCCTGACACGATCGATTGTCGGCACGGTTGGCGAGATTGAAGTAGCTGATGGTGATGCTGTCGCGGCGGATCCGGTGATAAGCCTTGGCCCCTGGCCTACGGTTAAAAACTCGATTGAGACTGGCGAGGAATACACGGTTCCGAATGGGCATCAGTTGTTGGTGTTTGACAGCTTCGTTTATGATGGTGGGAATTTAATCTTGGATGGGGATTTGGTGGTGATTTCATAATGGGCAGCGCAACTTATCTGGAAGGAGCAGCACCACCTACTCCGCCATCGGGGTATGTGGTCTTCTATGCGAAGACCGATAGCCTGCTTTACATGAAGGACGATGCCGGGGCCGAGGTTCCGATCAAGCCGGTTGGTGGCGGCACAGGGGATTTGCTTTCGGATGGCACGGTGCCTTTGGTTGCAAATTGGGAGCTAGGCGCATTCATCCTCACTGCACTCAGTCTTGTTTCTGATGTCGTTACCGGAACAGCACCTTTTGTAGTTGTAAGTACAACGGTAGTTGCCAATCTGAACGCAAGTTTATTAGAGGGGAACGCTGCCGCTGCCTTTGCTACTGCCGCGCAAGGTTCAACGGCCGATGCTGCTCTGCCAAAAGCTGGCGGCGAAATGTCCGGCAACATCACAATGGCCGCTGCTGAGACTGTTGATGGACGAGATTTATCAGTAGATGGTACAAAACTGGACGGGATTGAAAGTGCAGCGACAGCGGATCAGACCGGAGCCGAGATAAAGACAGCGTATGAACTGGAAGCCGACACTAACGCATATGACGATGCGGCGGTTTCCAAATTAGGCGGAATCGAAGCTACAGCCGATATAACAGACGCGGCGAATGTTGCTGCCGCCGGCGCAGTCATGGATTCGGACATAAGTGAAGCCGAGGGGTTTGTTCGTAAGACTGGCGCCGGGGCCTATGAAGCGATCAAATCGAATTTAAGCGCAGCAGTAGCACCCACCGTAAACGAAGATTCAGGCGATGGATATGCTGTCGGATCGATCTGGATTGATACCACTGCTGATAAGGCTTACGTGTGTCTGGATGCAACAGTAACGTCCGCTGTTTGGATCGAAGTAACCCAAAGTGGCAGTGGCGCCGTTGTCACGACCAAGGGTGATTTGTTTGGCTATGATACGACCAATAAACGGATTCCTGTTGGTGCAAACGGTGAGCATCTTGAAGCCGATAGTACCCAAGCATTAGGTTTAAAGTGGGCCGTTCCTTCAGGTGGTGGTGGCGGCATGACCGTGAAGCACAAATCGGCTAATTATACTGCCGTGGCCGGTGAAATAGTGTTTTGTGATTCCAGTGGTGGTGCATTTACTGTGACATTGCCGATAACGCCTTCTGGTGATGACCGGGTGACGGTAGTTGATTCATCTGGCTCTGCGGGCACGAATAATATTACGGTAGCAAGGAATGGAGAAACTATTCTTGGTGCAGCGGAAGATTTTGTTCTTAATCAGAATTTTGGCAAAGCGGATTTCAGTTATGAAGGTGTTGGGACTGATTGGAAACACGCTTTGTCGGGGCTTAGCTAATGGCAAATCTTAGCGACTATTTTCCTGATTATCATCCGGCCATGATGGGATTTAATGGGTCAACTGGGTATTACAATGATGCTTCTGTCTCCACGACAGGCAATAAAATAACATCAATTGCTCGATTCAATATTGCGTCATTTACAGGCGCAGGGTCCGTGAGAATTATTGGTTACGTAGGCGACAGCACGTTTTGGCGATTGTTGGTGATTTTATATGCTAACGATCACGCAACGGCAGAACTACGCCAAAAAATTCGGTTGTTTATTAGAGATGAGTCTAATGTAACTTGCTTAGATGTTTTGTCAATAAATACCGTCACAGATGGAGATTTGCATACAATTTTCGGTGCATATGATGGAGATTCAGGACTTTTAACTTTTATAATTGATGGTCAAGATGCTGACGATTCTGGTTATTCGACAAGAACACTTACAACAGCAGTATTAGATGCCGGAACGGGTCAAATTGGATTTGGTGCTGATTATTTAGGGGCTGATATTGTAAATGGAGACATAGGATTTATTGGTGTGAGGGATGCGTATCTGACCAACTGGTCTGATTTCATGGATCCAAACGGCAAACCGCTACCTCTGGATGAATCAGGTTGGACAGAATGGGGGAGCACACAACCGAGATTCTGGAATGAACATGCTGATATGGAAAACAATCTTGGGTCAGCGGGCAACATGACACGGAACGGAACCATCATCGTCGGCAAGGGCGGTAATTAATAACTTAACGGTTAATCGAACAGGAGATTAAAATGATTTTAGACAATGCAGTAGAAGTGTATGAGCCAACAACCTTGCAGGACAAAACCCCCGTTATTTTTGAAGTGGGTAGTCGTTCTCAAGTGGTTTACCTGGCGCCAACTGCGGGAGAAACCTTGAGCGAAGCTGACTCATTTGAATTAAGGCGGGTTATAGCCATCAATCCAACCCGTTCAATCAAAGAATATCACTTGGACAAAACGCCTATTTTGTTGGGCAATACTTTAATTTCGTGGGAAATCATGTCTTCTGGTGACTACATCATCAAGAAAATTCTCAATACAACTGAATTGGTTGGTGCTTACCATGTTGCGGGATTTGAGAAACTGACATGAAGTTACGCGGGACAGTTAGAAATACGGTAAGAGGCTCTGTTATTGGTATTCTGGGTGGTACAATAGTCCCAAGCATTCCAGCAAATGCTATTCGTGATAGATTTGGCAATTACATTGTAGATCGTTTCGGTAATTACATCGTGACGAGGACATAGAAATAAGGAGACTCCCATGCGTATATTCATCCTCACAATCATTTTGCTATTTGCTGTTGATGCACTCGCAGCCAAACTCACCTGGACTATTGAATCAACTGCTGGAACTGTTGCACAAGACGGCCCGATTATTTCAGATGTCAATATGACCCGTTTTGTCGATTGGCTCTGGTATGCCTATCCACAGGTAGATGTTGACCAGGATGGCGTTGAAACCCCTAAACCACGCACACCAGCCAATGAAGCTCAAGCTTTTCGTGATTGGGCGGCCAGGCAATGGAATATCACCAGCGTTACGGTTCGAAGGTGGGAGGGTGACAATCTTGCCCAGACGGCGCGAGAGGGTGTAGGCGACATCGATTAGCCATATCCAAATGGTAATTACATTTTTACAAGGACTTGACATGAAGAAATTTATTATAGGTTTTGCAACTGCATTGATTGTTTTCGCTAGTGGTATTTTTGCTCAGACGAGTAATTTATTCGACCTGACAGATACTTGGAACGATGGCGGGACCACGTTCGATGCGATCAAGATGGTGGTTACTGATACGGCTTCTGCATCCGATTCCAAGATGTTTAATTTATCCGTTGCTGGGGGTCAGTCTTATACGATTGGTAAACAGGGGGAGCATGTCGCGTCGGTTTTGTTGAATGCCGCCAGTGGTGTTGAGTATGCGTTAGACCTGGATGTCACGGTCAGTCAGTCCGGTACGGGTGGATACGGCGGGTTGCTACTGAACATCACGGAGAACACAACAGGATCAGGACAAAAACTACCATTTGAGTTGAAAGTCGGCGGCGTATCCCTTGTAGACATCGACAACGCAGGCCAACTGACGCTGGACAAGGCGCAGACTTTTGGGGAGACTACTGGGTTGATGTTTGGATCGGGGATCTCAGGGTTTTATGCGGAAGCTGATACCGTTATCGCCACTCTAATTAATAATGTGATCGTGAATAAATTCTTCGCAGGGTGGACCATAGCTGGTTCAACAATGACCAGAGGAGGCATTGCTGATGTGGAAGCTACGGCAATACTCCCAAATTTAATACCGAGACGTAATAACCCCGCCACTGGTGTTGGCTACGCAGGAATCGACCAACTCAGCCTAATCGCTGGTGCTATTGAATTCCTTAGAGGCCAAACAATAGCCTCCGGGGTCAATTATTTAAACATCACACCCGCTATTGCAACCACGGGTCCGGTTGTGGGAGTAGGTGGTACCGATACTAATATTGATTTAAATCTGACTCCCAAAGGAACGGGTAGCGTATTGGTTTCGAGTGACCTTGAGTTATCCAGTACCAAAGCACTCCAATACGGCGATCCTACCACTGACACCAGTTGGCAAACCATTCGGTCCGGTACAAAATTGTCATTTCAACGTCGTGAGTCTGCCGCATGGGTTGAAAAGGGATTTTTCGATACCGCCTCATTCCATTCAGCCGCTTTCCACGCGATGGCCGATGGCGGTGTTGCCGGGCGGATTTATTTAGGTGAGGGAACAACTCCTGATGCTGATCCAGATGCCGCTTCCTTC
>SDBV01013550.1_pt1 | contig 10366 bp, 8 predicted proteins | sample 2277081 | NCBI WGS metagenome assembly SDBV01 (sample SAMN10402039, study PRJNA504765) | marine sediment metagenome | isolation source: marine sediment core GS10_PC15, 223 cmbsf | place: Arctic Ocean: Southern Knipovich Ridge | collected 2010
TTCGAGATTTGAGCATATTTATCCGGCCATGGCAGAGATTGCCGATGTTGCGGTAGTGAGTTCGCAGTTTGGGTTTGAGTATTATCAGCAACATATAGAAGAACTCAAAGGCAGACTGGCTATTGAGTCGTTTTATGGTGATGCTTACAAATACGTATGTGAAAAATATGGGTCATTCGAGACTTGGGCAAATGAATTTGTGTCGCGTTTTAAGAACGAATCAGGGTTGGTTCTATATATGAATGTAGACAGCGTGGCTGAGGGTAAAAGAATTTGGGAAATATGGCAGAGAGCCCATGAAAAAGGAGCTTAGATGCTTTTGAGGGTGATATGAGTATAGATGTTTTAATATTAAATACTGCTGCGGTTGATCTTAGGCGCAGTGAGTTCAGTTTTGTTGAAGGCCTTGTCGGCCCCGGTGGTCTTGCAAAGTGTAAGACTGAAAATATGCCTGCTTATTCACAGAAGCAATATCATGATTGGACATCAAATGGTTCTGCAACGGCGGGGGGACCCGGCAACGCAGCTCCTCTTATTGCCCGCGCCGGCCTGAAAGTATCTGTGGGAGTCAACGTTGGCAAAGGTGATTTTGATGGATTAGATGCTTGTGGGCGTTATTTTTGTGATGTGATGATGGAAAATAATGTCGACATCTCGGAGGTTTATGTCCACCCTGAACTTCCCACTGGAACTGTATTTATCTGTGACAAAATCAATCATGACAGAGGCGGTTTATGCTATTTTCCCAATGCTAATGATGATTTTGATCTTGAGTATTTCAAAGGTGCTGTTGAACGTCTGAAACCAAAGATCGTCTATTATATGTATTCGGGGCTGTCAGCAAGGGCAGATGCCAATGGCGGAAAGGACCTTGCAGTTTTCATTAAGTGGTGCAGGAGCCAAGGGTGTATTACGCTGGTTGATTCGGCTACCCTTGCCGGTGATCCGAAGGACCTTGCCGGCCAGGGCGAAGCAGTAGACGACTACAAGTTGCTTATTCCGGTTTTGCCTGAGGTTGACTTGTTCTTTACATCTTCTGATGAAGCGAAACTAATTGCGAATACTTTTGGCTTGAAGCAAGACCAGAGCCAACTTTCTCAAGAGCAAAAAAACCTTCAGATTCTTGATTTTCTGTCGGAAAAATTCTGGGCACAAGGTGATAGAACCCGTATATTCGGGATCACAACAAATAATGGTGTGTGTGAACAACATGTGATGCCGGGCAGGAACATCTCAGGGCCACGAAAAATAACGTCTCGTTTCATGTCAAAAGAAGTTGTTGATCTGGTTGGTGCGGGAGATGCATTCAGAGCTGGGCTTGTAAGCTATATCGCGAAAAATCTGGATAGTTTCCGCCAAGGGAAAATGAACTTTGAAGATGCAATTCAGATGGGCAATCTTTTTGCCGCTACTTATATAAAGTCGCCGCTCAACGACCGTTATTGTAATTTTGTTCCATTTGAAAAAATGCTGAAAGCTATAGTGTGCGATAATGAGTAGACAATTATTTTTTATGATATCCAAGGAGTCAGTAGATGTATGATGTATCTTTACTAATGAAGCGTGCTTACCAGAAGAAGCTCGTAATTCCAGCTTTTAATATTCCGCATTTGCCAATGATGGAGCCAGTAGTTTCGGCACTGAAAGATACGCAGAGCTTTGGTTTGATCGAGGTGGCACGGTTGGAATGGGAAAAGTTTCAAGCTCAGAGCACAGAAGCGATAAGAGATGCTTACGAGAAATGCAAAGATGAACGTTTTACCAGTTTGCATTTGGACCATATCCCTGTAATTGATGAGGATCATAAACAGGTGGATTACCTTTCAATTATTCGTCAGGCCATTGACCTTGGATACAAATCGGTAATGCTTGACGGATCTCGATTACCGCTGGAAGAAAACATATCCGCTACACAAAAGGTTGTCGAATTGGCACATTCTCAAAATATTCCTGTAGAGGCTGAATTGGGAGCTGTTGTTGGTCACGAAGATGGACCTATGCCGTCATACGAAGAACTTTTTGCGTCTGGCGAAGGTTTTACCGATGTTCAGGAAGCTAAAAAGTTTGTCGAAGAAACTAATGTCGATTGGCTTTCGATAGCTTTTGGTAATGTTCATGGCGCGATATCTAAAGCTAAACAGAGCGAAAAGAAAGTTGCTGCAAGGCTTGATATCGATCACCTTAAAAAACTTCAAAATACCAGCGCAATACCTATGGTGCTGCATGGCGGGTCCGGGATTCAACAGAAATATATTCTTGAAGCTATTGAAAACGGTATCACAAAGATCAATATAGGTACAACAATTCGTCAGGCATACGAAAAATACATGAACGAATCGATAGACAAAGCATGCCAGGCACTTTATGATAGTGTTTGTGAACTTGTGACAAATGAATTACGCGTGGCTGGTAAGGCCGATGAAATTACGGATTTAAGTGTAGTTGAAAAGTGAGAGTAATTATGGAGAATACAAAAGCTAAATTTGCGGTCATATTTGGTAATCGAGGCTTTTTCCCTTCATCTTTGCAATCAGCAGCACGTGAGGAAATGCTTGGAGTACTAAAGGCTAATGGCCATGAAGTCTTGGTAATGGATGCCAATGCCACTGCCCACGGCGCAGTTGAAAGCCCGGAAGATGGGTTGAAATTTGCCAATTTTCTTCATGAGAATAAGGACAAGTTTGGCGGCGTAATTCTTTGCTTGCCTAATTTTGGCGATGAGACAGGTGCTATCGCAGCTCTTAAGAATGCAGGTGTGCCGATTCTTATACAGGCCTATCCAGATGAATTAGACAAGATGGCCCCTGAGCTGCGCCGGGATGCTTTTTGCGGTAAGTTTTCTGTAATGGATGTTTTTAAGCAATACGAATTACCTTTTACCGCGCTGAAGCCTCATGTCGTTCATCCTAAGAGCAAAGATTTTACTGCCAACCTTGAATACTTCGATTGTGTTTGCCGTGTTTATAATGGGTTGAAGAATACAGTTGTTGGCGCGATCGGGGCAAGAACAACAGCATTTAAAACCGTTAGAATTGACGAGCTTGCTCTTCAGCGTCATGGAATTACTACCGAGACACTGGATATGTCAGACATCTTTGCCAGGGTCAATGCGTTAGAAACCGGTGACAAAAAAGTAGAGGCCAAAGCGACCCTGTTAAAAGAAATATCAAATTGGAAGGGTGTGCCAGATAAAGCTTTTGACAACCTTTCTAAGCTGGGCGTTGTCTTGGATGATGTTGCGCAGGAGTATGGAATGGATTGCCTTGCTGTTCGGTGCTGGATCGAGATGCAGCAGCAACTCGGTATCTCGCCTTGTGTTTTGCTGGGGCTTTTAAACGAGAGACGCTTTGCTTCGGCGTGTGAGGTTGATGTCGGTAATGCAATTACTATGCGTGCCCTTAGTTTAGCAACGGGTGAACCATCTGTTTGTATGGACTGGAATAATAATTACGGTGATCAGCAAGATAAATGCATATTGTTCCATTGTGGTTCAGTCGCACCAAGTTTAATGACCTGTGCAGGTAATATAACAGGACATGCAATACTGGAAAACGCAGTTGGCAAAGGTTGCAGCTTTGGTTGCAATCAGGGCAGAGTTAAACCGATGCCTTTTAGCTATGGAAGTATGATGACAGAAAACGGCAATGTGAGTTTTTATGTCGGTCAAGGACGTATCACAGAGGATCCTATACCGACAGAGTTTTTCGGCTGTGCAGGCGTTGCTGAGATTGAAAATCTTCAAGGTAAACTACAGCAAATAGGCTATCTGGGACATCGGCACCATGTAAGTTTATCTCCCGGAGATGTTGTTGAGCCGCTTGTTGAAGCTTTTGAGAAATATCTGGGCTATAAGGTAGTCAAATTATGAGTGCGTGGGCATAGATGTTGCCCGAAGAATAAAAGTGTTGTAATAATTGCAGCATACAATATAAACTGATAGTTATGAAGAAAAATTTATGAATTCTTTTTTTACGGTGAAAGGCCTCTGATGAAAGACAAAAAGATTGGTATTATTGGCTTCGGTGTAATGGGTAAGCATTTGGGGCATGAACTTGGGCTCGTGACTGGCGGTTTAGCCAAGGTGGTAGCTGTCTTTGAGCCGAACGATGAGAAGTACCGGCAAAGTTGCGAATTTGTTGGCTATAAACCGGTGAGGTGTGATAGTATCGGTCAGTTGCTTGAGCAGGAGATCGATGGTATTATTGTCTCTTCGCCGAATCATTGTCATCTGGAGAATCTTAAGGAACTTGAGGGCAGTGATTTGCCAATTTTGCTGGAGAAACCGCTTGACTCAAGCTTTGAAAAGATATGCGATATTCTACGGTTTTCAGAAAGTTATCGCGGCTCGATCGTGGTCGATCACGTTATGCGGTATGCTCCGATCGTTGCCAAAGCCAAGGAATTAATCGAGGCAGGTACCATAGGCAAAATATGCTCAGCGTCATTCGTTCAAAATTGCTTTTATGGCAACTACATGTACCATTGCTTTAGAAGGACGATGAATGGCAGCGGCGGAATGTTCATCGAAAAGGCCACTCATGATTTTGATATAATGATGTATCTGCTGAAATCCAAACCTGTCAAAATGTCCGCAGTGGCCAGGCGTCAGGCCTATGGAGGAGATAAACCCGACGACTTGCAATGCAGAAACTGCGAGGAAAAACTCACGTGCAAAGAGAGTGTCAATAACATCCATTATCGTCACGGGGCTACTGAAACGATGGAAGTAAAGGAAAGCGAGGATCTCTGTGTGTATGCCAAGTCAGTTGATGTTCCTGATAATGAAATGTGCATGATGGAACTTGAGAACGGTACGTTCAGCACCTATGCACAATGTTTTTTCTCTCCGTCGAGTTACACAACACGCGAGTACGAAATTGTTGGTCTCGATGGAATTATGAGAATAAGTTTTTCACTCGTTGGTACTCATGACAAGGGACGTTTACTGATTTGTAAACGTTTTGGTGCACCTGAAGATGCTGTGACCTACGATTTTGATTTTCAGGGAAGAATTCATTACAATGGTGGCGGCGCGGTTGCGAGACATTTTTGTCGTGTGATCGATAAAGAGGAAGCACCTTTCACCACGGTCAGGCAGGCATTCCTGGCGGGAGTATTGGGGTTTGCGGCAACTTTAGCAGCTAAAACGGGGGAATTTGTCTGTCCGGAGAAGATATTGCCGGCAGATATAAAAAGTATTTGGAGTCAGCTATAGGCATTACCTTCGGGATATTTAAACCTGCTTATATCGAAGAATCCTAACAGCATAATAAAAAAACTAAGGCCCATTTTTAGATGGGCCTTAGTTGATTAAACTTACTACAACTTCCTTGATGTCGGAATAAATTGCCAAAGGCGTAGGACCTGCATCGTTTAAAGTCGTTCCTACGTCACTGGGCATATGCTGCTTGGCTCCAAAAAGACAGGTTAAAACAGCATCTCCAATTTGGGTGTCAATAAATTCATTTCACAAATATTACAAGATATTTAAGATTATAGTTTTAGGTATCTTACTTGTTTTTAAAATGAGTTTCTCCAGAAATCCACTTTGGGATCACAGATACAGAACTGCTGGGCGCCTTTTTCTCTTCAATGCACCGTAAGATATAATCTACTATAACCTCAACAAAATCACTAAAATTAGTCTGCATCTGGCTCCATTTATAGTCTGTGGGCAAATTATGGACAGAACTACCTAAGGTGATCAGACCAAGATCTGAACCTGGCTTTATGTTGATAATCTTCAAAGCTTCTACTACACCAATCATGATATAGTCATCGGAGACATAAATTGCATCTGGTCGATTATCGGATGTGAACATTTTTTTAGAGGCAGTGATAACCTCAGATACATCAGAACTTTTTACCCATGTAATACCGCGGTAATCAAGACCAGCCTGAGTCATGGCCTGTTCGTAAATTCCAGCCTCAATGTCGGGCATATTAACACGACCAGGATTTCGAATTCCAATCATAGCTATTTGACGATAGCCTTCATCGGCCAGAATCTTTATACTCCTTTGCAAAGCCATATTAGTGTCAATCATTACCACAGACTCATCTAAACTAAAGGAATTGGCCATAGCGAAAAAAAGAACAGGTTTAGTTTGTAGGCCCAGGGCCTGTAAAAAAACATCCGTCCATCGATTAAAACAAAGATATCCATCGCAAGGATGTTCTCTGAGAAGATTAGTCAGCTTACCAACAGAATATGGTGTGTCCATTTCCTCGACGACTGAGTGAATAGTAAGAGTATGTCCTGCCTCAGATATAAACTTTACCATATCGGCCAGGATGCGCTGATTAAGGCTTGAAGTACAATGCAAATCGCTCCAAAGTCCGATCTTATAGCGTTTAACCACTGCTGCACTTTGTACTATCTCCGAGTACACCGAATCTTTGGAAGGTTCAGCGAACAGAGTTTCAGGAGGTAATGTCCCCTCAATATTATTCAACATCGATATATCAGAGTCGCTAGCAGCGGGGATTTTTTTGACATAAGTTCCACTGCCATGCCGGCGGACCAACAAACCCTTTTTTTCTAATACGTCGATCGATTTACGGACAGACCACCTGCCCGCCTTAAGCAACTCTCCAAGTTCTGACTCTGATTTAAGGCGTCGCCCGACCTGTGAAGCAGGCGAAATAATGGCAGACTCCAATATCTTAGTAATTCTGTCCTGAGCTTTATCTTTATCATCCATGTCCCCTATATAACCAAAAATTGGTTGTATGTTAAACAAAAAACTAATTAAAATTTGTATTTTCTAAGCTTTGTTAAGCATTTCACTATAACATATGCCTATTTAATAACTTATGAAAGCCAACTTTGCTGATAACTCATATTTGCTGTCTGAGTCAATAATTAGTTAAAATTTGCCGTCTTAGAGTTTTGTTAAATCAACAATGCCGCATTCCATATCTTCCTTATTAACAGAGTAGCCTACCAGTAATCGATCGCAATCAGATAGACAACAAGGATATTGATATCCATCTGCTTTAAGTAAACCTGTCAGACGTTGTGAAGTCGGATCATTGACAAGCATATAAACTTCATTGAATTTATATCCATCATCGCTTAGCAACAAAACCAAATGCATACGGTTAAGCAAAGTCGGAAAAGCATTGTTACACAGGAAATACCGGCCGTTATCAAGTCTGCCGGCGTAAACTCTGGACATGGAATCCGGTATATCAGAGATGCAAGGTTCACTGAAGGTCGCTCCAGAGTCTGTACTATAATTAACCCACAATCTGCAAGAAAAGCCTTCATCACGCCAGAATATGATAATAGTTCCATCATCTGTCTGATACCAACTACTTTCGCCAAAAGGGAAAACCCCTCCGTGAGGCTGAGGAATAATGATAATCTCCGGATCTTCACAGAGTTCATTACTGTGCCATCGGAGAATTGCAGGTCCGTCTTTGGTGGCCGCAACACAGAGTAAATTGCCCTGTTTTGTAGGACGCGGAGCCTCAAAAATCCCTTTTATTCTGTCATTGTATATGAAAACCTGCTCCCACTCTTGGCCATTATCAGAAGAATAGACACTAAGTTCATGGCTTTGAGGATCAACTCGTCTCATACCGGGCTGGGATGCTTCCAGATAGGCATCAATTTTTCCCGCGATTACGAAAAGTTTTTGCTCGGTTGCATGCATGCCCAAGCAGCTGCGAGAGATGACCTTATCGTTCTTGTCACCGGCAATACAATTGGGCTCTGACCATTGGATGGCATCATCCGAGCTGGATATGAGTATTCTTTGTCCCGCGCTGTCTTCGTCTACGACACCATTGGACCAAGCAAAATAATATTTATCCTTAAACTTATTCAACTGTGCATGGTGATTATAAGAACCGGTGTCACTTGTGCCGGTAAAAAGCTTTGAGCGAGTAAAAGGTGAATAAGGAATTATCGGCGGCTTTTGTCCCCGAGGCCCCTGATCATTATAACGCATAATGCTTCCGGAAGCGTGCATGCTGTGCAAAGTATGGAATTGTTTAAGTTTTGATGCTGTCTCATCAGAAAGCATTCTAGCGAATCCGCATTTGACAATATCAATTTCAGGGCTGTCTTTGGCCACTTTTTTTCCAATCAAAATAAACTTTTAGATATATGATATCTAAAGAAGAATTTCAAACAATATCTATTTTTGCTTCTCCAGTGGAGTGACAGTAGCTTTTAAGCCTAATAATTTTTCTGTCTCTATCGCCATCTGTCTGCGCCAAGTGTTTAGATCTACATCAGTCGCAAGATTATCGAGCCATGCTTCTACACCTGTTATAAAACCCAAACGTCTCCCGGTTGTTCTGCATTGGGTGATCGCGTTCTGCAGAGTAGCAAGATACCTTGCATCGTCATATCCCTCACGATATCCTTCCCATTGTGGCGTGTCAAATGGCGCCTCGGCTCCACGAAGAACAAAACTGTGGAAATTCGTCCACTTCACCGGACCTGCTGCCGGATTAAGATGAGCAAAGCCGCTGGGGCCATTATATGACCATGTCATTGTACCGTCGAGATTTGCCTTATAAAGCCCAAGCCCTCGCAGTCGCCGCTGCACATCAGGTATACCACCGTAGCCGCCGGCAAGACAATCCATATATGTATATATCTTAAAGCCGTTCTTGTGAACGTCACTGATCAGCTTCGGATAGTCGGGCGGGTTAAACTTATTATGCGTAGTAGGGTCAAGGATCCAGGAAATCGGGTCCTTGATCCACTGAAACGTCGACATTTCTGTCAGGTAAGACTCTGGTGATTCCGCCTTGGTGTTTGCAGTGTCAATTGGATTGCCGGACGGATGAGTTATTACTGCCAAATCTACCAAGTCGCCGACATGTGGAAAGAAACTGCCGTAGTTCGCAATGAAAACTTTACCTCCGCCGGCATGGACCGCCTCCCACGTAGGCCGCTGGGCAATAAGTCTTTGGCCAGTCGCCTCATCATTACCCATGAAATATACATCCGAATAACCTCTCTTCTGAGCCCAGGCGACAATCTCTTTGACCCATGCTGTAACTTGAGCCATTGATGCTCCAGCTCCGTCACCTGCGTGGACCGGCGTGCCGTTTACAATATATAGCGGACCAGTTGCCTCCATCCCAGCCTCTTCCCGCAACGACAGAAGCTTTGCAAAATCAGTAAAGTTGAGAGTCTTTCCATCAGCTTCAAGGTCCACACCAGCATTATAGATGTTAGGATTCATGCACCCATGGGCGACCATATTTTTGAAATCATTAAGACGCATCAGATCACTGGGGGGAACGGTGGCATGATATATGCTGTATTGGAAATTAGGCTTGGCCAGATCGAAACCCGGAACGATCAGTTCCAGCGATAATGTCTGAGTTGGCACATTGCCCGCGGTAATGGAAATATCTCCGTTGTATATTCCTGTAGTCGCATCATCCGGGACGTGTACCGTAAGCCAGAACTGCTGACGTGAATTAACATCCGCAGGCTGCAAGTCAGCGGTATCGATCGGAGTTCGGGTAAATGACATGCCCTCACTGTGAGGTTCGTCTTGCTTTTCATGCTCTATTACCAGCAGATTAGGATCATGAAGCAGAACCATGTTCATCCTGCCGGGAAAATCAGATATACGCACCCAACAGGACTTCACGATCCGAACATCTACAGCACCAGATGGGATAACGGCGCCGGAACCAGTTGTTAGCTGCCCAATGGTTACAAGGACGTTTTCAAGATTTTTGTCAGTTTCAATAACAAAAGATGCAGGTTCATACTCACCGCGACAGGCCATTATTGAAATATTCTTCCCAGGTTTGCAAGTAGCTGCCGGCAGCGGCTTATGCTCCTGGATAGCATAGTTATTGATCGGCGGATCAACAATATACACCTGATATTCGTCAGGAGTTTCAGCGGGCTTCTTTGCGCACCCATTCAAACTAAAAACCGATACCATAACAAAAATACAAATCAAAAATGATCGTTTCATAATGTTCCTCTCATAAATAATAGTTTTTTTTGCTTGATTAAACCATAATAATCATTTATAGCACAATACCCAAAAACAATCTCTTATTTTTTTATTTTCCACAGTTGCCACTACTCCGGACCACGTTGTTGGCGAAACTTAATAAGAGCATGAAGCTGCATCACAGAGAGTTCCTGGTCACTCATAATTAGATGTACCGGTTTCCAGATTCCGCCCATGCAGCACCTGCTGTAAATCCCGTTATCCTCTTAGGAACATCCGCACTTCTAATCAATATACAACTAGGATTCGCCAACGTTCCAAACTCGGGCATAATAATAGCAGGCGCGGAGTACTTTCCTCCAGCCAACGACCCGCTACTTTTATATTCGTACTTGACATCACATTCTTCTAAAGCCTTGAAT